>Ga0137415_10003563_pt1 | contig 15466 bp, 11 predicted proteins | sample CZODoug3_1_1_16f_FD_183082 | JGI IMG/M metagenome (GOLD analysis project Ga0137415, IMG submission 183082) | Vadose zone soil fungal communities from Angelo Coast Range Reserve, California, USA - CZODoug3_1_1_16fungal (Hybrid Assembly) | ecosystem: Environmental > Terrestrial > Soil > Vadose... | reverse complement strand
CGTGTTTTCTGGGACCCGAAGAATTGATTCAAAGGCTATGCGGTTAAGAATGTAGTTAATTCTGCGTTCAGGTTCGCCGTCGAGACAAACTACTGCTTCCAACCATTCCTGCAGCCCGGTGGAGTGCTCAGCAAAGCAAGCCAAAGCGAGTTGGTGCAATGGGTCCGCACTTCGAGTCATATTGTGGGCGTACAGTACGCTCGTTCCGCGTCTATAGATCGCAGCGGCCGCTTTCACCATGTGCGATTCCGAGAAGCGATGTCCAGTGGCGTCTACATAATTGGGAGACGAAGTCTTCGACAACGCGATCACACGCCAAAGATAATACATTCTCTCGTAGTCGTATCGGCTTATCTTGAAAGGATTGGGCGCGTTCGACTCCCACGACTCCTTCTCGGCCGTTTGATCATCATCTTGGTCAAATACATTGAGGCCAGTCACAAGCTCGGCGACCAACTTGTCTGAAGCGGGACCAGTGGGTCCAGAAAAATCAGCCCATCCTCAAAGGCGCCGAGGAAGCTTCGACTTTACTCGATCAACTCAAGCAGATCGCCGGCAAATACGAAGTTCTCATCGAGAATCCGGCGATCGGCTCCGGCGAATCTACGCCTACGCATCAAGCTGTATTTGCTTCGATCGAGACCAGCAGTCACTGGCCGGAGCTGGTTCATTTTCTCTACGACGTTCAACAACCCGACGCGTTCGTTGTCTTTGAAAGTGTGAACCTGGCGATCGATGGCAATGATCCGACGATGATGCGGGGCAAATTCAAAATCGCGCGCTGGTTTGCACCCGCCCAGCGCAAAAAGAGCTGAATATGAGAACCACTTGGATCTACATTTCGATCTTGGCGGTCATGGCGGGTGTCTGGGCGCGGGCCGACGATGAACTGCCGAAGCGATTAGATTTCGCGCGTTACAAAGGCATGCTTGATCATTCGCCGTTCGCAGTCGCGAGCGCGGTTGCGCCAGCGGCGACACCCAGCGCATGCAAGGATCTGTTCATTGCGAATGCCGCGAAATCGGCCGACGGCGATATGGTCACGGTCGGCTCCACGGTTGATAAGGAGTTCAAGAAATATCTAACCACGAAGAATCCGGTCGACGGTTATTCAATTGCGAACATTGAGTGGTCAGACAAAGTGGGCGAGACCAAGGTGACGATCAGCAAAGACGGTCAATTCTGCACGTTAACGTTCAATCAGGCGCTGCTCAGCCAGCCTGTGCCGAACAGGCCGGCGCCAGGTATCATGCCGTCCTTGCCGGCTCCCGCGCAGCAGCCAGGGTTGCAAAGACCGGGTCCGACCCCGCTGCCGCCGGTTCCGACCCCGCATGTCCGAGGCGTCATTCCGCGAAACCCACAACCACCGGTACCGCCGCCACCGTCGGGATTTGGCCAGCCGAAAAAACAACCCGATCGCGACGACGACGGAACTCTGCCACAGGGCTTATAGCCCGTGAACAGAGGCGGTGAAGTTATCCGCCCCAATCGTCATCCGCTGTGTCCGGTATGCGGTCCGGTCCTGCGGAAAACAAATCGTATTTGTCGGGGTGTTTGATTCCGGGGCAGCGATATTGATAAGGCGTGCCCCAGGGATCGGCCGGGACCTTCTCGAAGGATCGATACCACCGGTTTGGCCTCGGCTCGTTTTCCGGTTGGGTCACAAGCGCCTGCAGGCCTTGTTCAGTGGTCGGATAAAAACCGTTCAGCGCTTCGTATTGCATTAACTGAGTGCCAATCGACTGAACGTCGGCCCGGACAGCGGTGCTCTTTACCCAAGCGGTGGGATTGCCGATTTTCGAAATGGCAAGACCGAGCAGGATCACGATGATGCTGACCACGATCATGATCTCGAGCAGGGTAAAACCGGATTGGTTCGTTCGTTTAGTCATGTGATCTAGCAGAGACACGCAACCGGCGGTTGCGGTTCAATTAATGATCGGTTTGGAGTAGATAATCCGATTTTTCCCAAAGATATTTTAATTGCACCTGAGTGCCGCGGATCGCCGATGTCGATGTTGCGCTGCCGCTCAGGATGATCACAGCGTTGTTCCCGACTTTCAAGTTGCTAACCGGAATCAATTTCTGCGCACGAACCCAGCCTGTATATTGGAAATGCATTTCCTTCAGCAGCGCTTCCATTTGGCCGCGATAGCCGGGATCGGCCAACTCCGGCAAGGTCAGCGTGGCGGCGCCGACATCTTCGCCGTTGACGTAGACTTCTGGAGGCGAATCGATTCGGGGACTCGCCACTTCGAATGTCAGCAGCGCCAACAACGGCTGGGCTTCAATGCCAAATTGAAACTCCCCGGCGTGCTGAAAATCGGAGCCGATCGGGATTGTCTCACTGGCTAAGGTTGCAGTTACAGTCCCGAAATGTTCCAGGTCCTGCTCCGGCGAATGCAGCGGCGGGAGCGACGAGAATGGTTCTGGAATGACATCGCGGTGTTCGGCATTGACCGGATGCACCACTTCGCTGCTCGACATCCAATCGAGATACGCTCCCCGAACCGTTTTGCCGTCCCCCGGCACTGCGATGTCAAGCGTTGAAATCCCGTTCATTGGAATCATCACTGAATCCGAGGTCGGCAGGCCGATAGCGGAGCCAAGTTCGCCCGATCGCAGAACTTGCGAGCCTGATTCATCCCACGCCACAAGCTCGGGTCGCGCGTTGGCAACATCGTCAAAGAACAACCGAAAAAACATGATCTGATAGTCACCGGTCGGATGAGCGACTCGGATACGAAAAACCGTTCTCGGTGTTCCGTCCGGCCCGGTAGCGGAAGTCATGTTTACGGCTTCGACCCAATCCGGGGCAGTCTGCGGCCGCGATGCCGCTGACGGATGCTGGCGCAAATCAATCCAGGCACTTCCCGCGGCCGTCTCCGCGACTACGGCGTTTTCTTTCTGCGGCAGACCGTTACTTAAAGCTTCCTGCGCGAGCGCGTTCGACGTTGCCAAGACCAGCCAGATAAGAGCCAGAATGCGAAGAAGCATTTGGCTGCGCAGACTATCTTAGTGCGGCCGAAACTGCAAGCTATGTGTCGCTTCAAAAACCGCCGAAAGAATGCTGTAGACAACAAGCCCCACCACCGTCGCAATTACCACGATAATCACCGGTGGAATTAACTGCGAAATAATTGCGACGTTGCGATCGAGCTCACGCTCATAAACATCAGCGATGGTTTGCATCGTTTCGCCGAAGCGTCCGGTTTGCTCGCCCACCGCCATCATGTCGGTAAATAAATCCGGAAAAATCTGCTGCGAACTTAACGCCGCGGAGAGGGTCGCTCCGTCAATCACCGCCCGGCGCGCTTCCGCAATTTTTAATTCGAGATAACGATTGCCGGCGATTTCCTTCACCAAATCCAGTGCCCGGAGCAGGGGAATTCCATTTTGAATGAGCGTCCCCAGCGTCCGCGAAAATTGCGCGTAGTATCGATGGCGAATCACGCGGCCATAACCGGGGATCGACAACCGAAACCGGTCCCAGGTGAGTCGCCCCTCTTCGGTGCGGACGAATGCACGGAAACCGACGCTCGCGCCAATCACGATCAGGATCGCCAACCACCAATAAGTGATTATGCCGTGATGAATCTGCATCAAGATGCGCGTGGGCAACGGAAGCGCACCGCCGATTTGCGCCATGAACCCGGTCAACTGCGGCACCATGTAAGTGATGAAAATTGTGATCAAGGCCGCGCCGGCGACGGCAAGAAACGCCGGATAGATCAGCGCCTGCTGCACGCGATCGCGCAAATCCTTTGCCTGCATCAAATGCTTTACCAGCCGGTGCAAAATCTCCGGCAGCGCTCCGCTCGCTTCTCCGGCTCCGACCAGATTGACAAAGAGCGGCGGGAAAATCCGTGGCATCTCGCGCAGCGCCTGTGAAAAACTGCGCCCGTCAACCAGTGCCTGGTGCAACGTCCGCGTCATTTGTTGCACGCGCGGCTGTTTGAGCCGCTTTTCTAAGATCGACAATCCCTCGTCCAGCGTCATTCCGGCCTGGAGCAAATGCCCGAGTTGTTCGGTGAAAATGAGCAGCTGGCTGTGTGGAATTTTCAGGGTCTGCGTTGGCGCCGGCGCAGCGGCCGCCAATTCTTTCTTATCAACACTTTCCGGCCGTGCGCCGACTGCTTCGATCCGGATTGGGATGCAACGTTGTTGCTCGATCTGATGAATGGCAATCGCGCGATCGGCGCAATCCAAAACGCCTTCGACTAATTCGCCTTGGGCGTTGCGCGCTCGATAAGAAAACTGTGGCATCGGACGGGATACTAATTCGAAATCCGAAATGCGAAAGGGTACCCCCAATTCACAAAACACTGGACAATCCAATTCTTGGCCATTAATGTCCGCGGCGATTTGAACACGCTGCAGACTGCTGTTGTTCCTTGTCTCATCGCGCGTGTTGTCTCGAAATCCAAGTCGGATATTTCGATCATCCGTTGCAGCGCTTCCGCGTTTCTAACTTACTCCATCGGCCGGTGGTGGTTTATCCACTGAGCCTCGGCCGCAATTTGGAATTTCTATGGCACGAATGATGCAGAGGAGAACAGCAATATGAGAACGTTCGCCCTCGGCGTCCTGCTCACGCTTGCGCTCGGAGCGCAAGCATTCGCGATCATCCGCCCGCCTTACCCGGCGAAGCCGATGCCACCGTATCACGGTCACTTCATCCTGATCGGCGATGACGCGAAACCGGGGCAGGCCGTCGTTAAACCGCCCAAGTAAGTCGCGAACGTTAGCGCGAATTTGTGCACCGAATATCGGTGCTCCGGTGGACTTTCTCTCTCTGGCAATCGATGTTCCGGCCCCGTTGACACAGTGGAGTCGCGCGTTACGCTCAACTTCCGCTAACGGCGGGGTAGCCAAGTGGTAAGGCTGCGGTCTGCAAAACCGCTATTCGCGGGTTCGATTCCCGCCCCCGCCTTAAAATCGCTTACCATCTGACCAAGCCGTTCGATTGTCACGTGCTGCGAACGATTCTCGGCGAATTCGGCGGAAGCCGTACGCCACGAGCGGGCGAAGATCAAACGAGCTTTGGCAGTGACGGCGCGGCTTCGTGAGAGATTTCGTCGCTGATCTTGTCGATTACCGCTTTCAATTCCGCCCAGTTCACTGGTTTCGTGATGTGATACGAGAAGCCCGCTTGCATGCTTCCATCGACATCTTCTTTCATGCCATGGCCGGTAATCGCGATTCCGTGAATCGGATACCGTTGAGCCAGGTTGCGCATGAGTTCGCGGCCGCTACCATCCGGCAAATCCAAATCGCTAATTAGAATGTCGAATGCGCAGGCGCGATTTTGGTCCGGCGCGACCAACGCGTAGGTTTGCGCTTCCTTGATGCTTCCAGCGCAGATGACTTCGTGTCCCGCGCGTCTCAGCAGTCTGGCAAATTGTTCCGCCGTGTCGTGATGATCTTCTACAACAAGAACGCGCATTGATCGTCTCGCGACTGCATCAGACACCGCGGCTATCGGCCGATCTGTCTCCGTCGTCAGCACCGGTTTTACGCAATGCAAGCGTACGGTAAACGTCGCGCCTTTGCCTTTCCCTTCACTCGCCGCGCTGATCGATCCACCATGAAGTTCGATAATCGCCCGACTGATGGCCAGCCCGAGACCGAGTCCACCAAAACCCTGACCTCGCGACCGCTCGCCTTGTTCGAAAGCGTTGAAAATCTTCGGCAAAGTTTCCGGACTGATTCCCATTCCGGTGTCCGAGACTTCAACAACGAGCTGGCACAATCGATCGTTGTCACCGTTGGGTGATATGACATTGGGCGACCGAAGTTGGCGATATTCGTTGGAAACGCAAACATCGATCGATCCCCCTGTCGAAGTAAACTTGCAGGAGTTTTGGAGAAGGTTCCAGAACACCTGAGTCATTCGCGAGCCGTCGACAAGAACGTGGGATTGGGCGGCCGTTATTTTCATCGAGACACGAATCTGTTTTTTCGCGGCGGCGTCGAGGCAATAGTTCTGCATCGCGTGCTCGAGGAGAGAGCGAGCATCAACAATCTCACGGCGCAGTTCCAACTTGCCGCGGACAATCCGGGTGATGTCGAGAAGGTCGTCGATCAATCGCGCCTCCACCTCGATGTTGCGACGGATCACGGACAAGTCCTTCCGAATTTGCGGCGAAACCGTGGCGTCGCTTTCGAGCATCGCCGCCGCGGCCAGCGCTGGCGTCAGCGGAGTGCGAAGCTCGTGACTGACAATCGCAAGAAATTGATCTTTCTCTTTGTTTGCCGCTTCGGCTGCTTCCAGTGCCAATCTCAACCGCTCTTCGCTCGCGGTGAGCGCCGCGTTGCTTTCGCCGATTCGCGCGAGCATTTGGTTGAACGAGTCGGTGAGGTACCCGATCTCGTCCGCGCCGTGTTTGGCGGCCCGCACCGAATAGTCGTTACGATCCGACACCGCCGTCGCCACTTTGGCCAGTTCAAGAATTGGCAAAGAAATTCCGTGTTGAAGCGCGGCGGACAATGCCATGGCGCCAAGAAACGAACAGACGCTGACAACGAAGAGTAGAATGCCATAGACCGTGAGGCGCCGATACATCTGGCCGAGATCGGCCTGGAGATAAATCGTCCCGAGTCGTGCACCTTCCTGGAAGATCGGCTGGACCATGACGAGCTGAAATCGGTTAAATCGATGACCGTCCGGGCCGGGCACCGGCGGTAATTGCGTTGGCGTGATCGATTCCGGAAAGCTGGCGAACAATCGGCCGTTTCGATCATAGATCGCGGCTGCAGTGATCTGGTTTTCGGCGGCGAGCGCCCTCAGAATTTCGTTGGCGTTTTCCCGGTCGTCGAAAGCGAGCGCGGCCGTACTGTTGGAGCCGATGATTTGCGCCAAGACTTCGATGTTGTTCGTAAGCGCGCTTCGAAATGTGACTAGCTCGTAGGTGATAAGCGCACTGCCCATCAGGAGAATGGCAAATCCGCTGGTCAGCAGAATGACCAGCATCAGTTTGCGCTTGATGGGAATGTTGCGCAGCGAGAATGCCATATCAGTGCTTCACTTCGGCGACACGAAGCAGTTTTGAGCTCACTTTCAGGTTGGCAGCTCTCACTGCTTCCAGGTTAATTCGCATGCGGATCTTATTTTTCTCTGTGAAAAGTTCGATCATTCCGCCCAAATCGGCAAAGCCGTCGATGTCGCTGACTGTTAGCACGCTGCGGCCTTTCAAGTTCGAAACAATCTGAGCAGCTCGATCGCGCTCGGACTGACTGATGAAAAGGATATTGCAGTTACGCGGGTCGCGCCCTCGACGGAAACGCTGGGTAGTTAACGAACGATTGTTCACTTTCTCGCCGCGTACTGTTTCATCCAAATAAGAGTCGAACGGGTCGTCGCCCACAATTCCGATCACAAAAGGAGTGTCCGAAGGTTGGGGTGACGGCCAACTGACGAATTGAGCGAAATTGAACAGGAACACAGCTTTGACCTGATATTCTGGTCCGCGCAGTTCTTCGACGCTGAGTCGTTTCAGTTCTTCGGGCGAATGATGCAGGTACGGATGTTGGCCTCGGGCCTCAACCGCTGCGATCAGCACTGCGACTGTGACCACGCAAACGCGTCGAAAGTTGAACTGCGAACTCGATAGGCCTGGAATGCGCACTTTGTAAAGGCGCCCGATGTTAATACCGGAGACGCCTAATTACGAGCGCATTCGAATGCGGGACGCGCGAAGGATTGAGCCATTCGCGTTGAAGTCGAACTTCATAACCCTCTCCATGTCACCATATTCATGTACTGCGACTTTACTTTACCTTGACCGGTTTTTTTGCCTCCTCGACGAGTTTGTTAAACCGCGGATCCTCCCGAATTGCGTCCCACCACGGGTGCAAGCGTAACTGTCCATACGTTATGTGACCCGGCCCCTGCAAAGCAGCAGCGATTTGATTAAGCGCCAGTTCTTTCTCTCCGGTCCAGGCGTAAATGAGCGCGAGATTTCGCAGTAATTCGGAGCCAGTCATCACGTCTTTGGTTACCGGCAATAATTCAACAGCCCGGCGGCCCTCCCGTAATGCATCTTCTTTCCTGCCAAGGGCTGCGTCGATCATCCCGATTACAGACATCGCCTCGGCATAATCGGGCTGTTTCTGCAGCACCGTTTCCATTTCCTCACGAGCCTCCGCAAACGCATTCATCGCCGCCTCGTTGTCCCCGAACACGCGAGCGGCCAAGCCTTCGCAAAAGCTCCGCGGGGTACGGACATTGGCGCCCCATGTTATTCCTTCCTGCAGCATCGAACCCAAAGCGCGTTTTGCATCGTTCGCATCACGAGCGCAGAGGGCGATGTTAAACCATCGATCGACGATTTTTACACCGTCGGCCGGGTCGTTAGCCAGCACTTCCTGAACCGCTACTTGCCCTGGTTGAACAGTTGCGTTCGAATCCAATTCAGCCAATCCCCTGGCGACCCGGGCAACGGCATCGTTAGGCGTGACCGCCAGAGCCCGATCGAATGTCGCCACGAGATTATTGTAACGGCGCAGCACCTGATAGGTACCGGCTACCTGGTGAAGGATAAAAACATTACGCGGATCAAGTTCGAGAGCTCGGTTCACATTGCGCAAGTGGTCCTGCCACCGGTCCTGCCGCCGGTCGATCCAGGCGAGGGTTGCGAAGACCAACGGTTCGTTAGGGAGCAGACGGCGAGCAATCGCCAGTTCGGAGCGAGCCCGGCCGTAATCGCGATAACAGTAATAGTACAACAACCCCGCTGCCAGATGCGGTTCGCCACGGTCTGGGCCAAGCCGAATTGCGGCCTCCACCGCTTCAGTTGCCCGGGCTAATCGCAGCGGAGTGTGGTCATAGCCATTGAAATATAGTCCTTGGTGCGCAAAGCCGAGGCGACAATAGGCCAGCAGAAATTTTGAATCTTGAGCTACGGCAAGCTCAAGTAGATGCACAGCTTGGTATCGAAGGTCTGCAGAACGCGCATCTAACGCGATACCGTCGAGAAGAATTCCCGCGCGAATATAGCGCTCATACGCCAGAGGCTTATCGGTGGGTTTTTCCTCAATCGTCTCTTTTTCCGCTGCCGAGAGCCTCGCCCCAAGCTGGTCTGCGACGGCTTTGGCGATTTTGCTTTCAATCGCAAACACGTCGTCGAGCGCACCGTCATAGCTTTTTCGCCAAATGCGTGTGCCTGTCCTCGCATTTATAAGTTGCGCACGTACTAGGACGCGGTCGGACGCGCGTTGAACGCTCCCCTCGACGGCATAAGCAACTCCGAGAGCATCCGCAATCTCGCGAAGATTGCGTTTCACCCCTGGCTTGTATTGCATCACCGAGTTGCCGCTGATCACTTTCAAATCCGCGACCTTGGCCAAGTCACTCCGGATTTCATCTTGAATGCCCCTGGCGAAGAACGCCTCCTCGGGATCGGCGCTCAGCCTTTCGAAGGGCAAAACGGCGACGCTCCTTTCTGCAACTCCTCCAATGGGCGCGTTATTGCCAAGCCAAACCCCAAACCCAACGGCAATTACCGCAAACAGGACGCCCCCGGCTATGAAGGAGGCATTAACCGTGCGTTTCAGTAGAATTTCCCTCGCAGCTGCTTCCTCACTTACTTTGATCTGTCCCGGCATAATCGGCGTCTACAACGTCTCGGACACCTAGAGATTCGGATGATAATTGAGCCGTAACGAAAATCCAAGCTCATCGAATGATTCGCTCGCTCCCGCGAGTTCACCCTGACGGGCGTTGTCCATGTCGCTCGGCTCCCGCCTTCGCTTGGAGCGAAGCGCGAGCGAATGCTGTCACGCCGGAGTGAAACCAAGGCGGACTTCGATCTCTGAAATCCCCTGCGGTTCGCTCCAAGGCTGCGGCTTGGCAGGCAAAATCACGCTCGGATCTTCTCAGACTTAGCGATTTAACGAATTAATGATTATCTTCGGCGCGTGACTCGCCGTTCGTCGCAATTATTTGCCGCAGCTCAAGAGCGTATTCCCGGCGGCGTCAATTCTCCGGTGCGCGCATTCCGCAACGTTGGCGGTGAGCCTTTTTTCGTGGAACGCGCAGCCGGCGCAAGAGTTTGGGACGTGGATGGAAACGAATACATCGATTACGTCGGTAGTTGGGGCCCGGCGATTCTCGGGCACGCGCCGAAACTCGTGGTCGACGCGGTGCGGACTGCGGCTGCGCGCGGCTTGAGTTTCGGAATTCCAAATCCATTCGAAGTGGAATTGGCCGAGCTAATCTGCGATTGGATGCCGTCGATCGAAAAAGTGCGAATGGTCAACAGTGGGACCGAAGCGGCGATGTCGTGCATTCGATTGGCGCGTGGATTCACCGGGCGTGACAAAATTATCAAGTTTGACGGCTGCTATCATGGCCACGCCGATTCGCTCCTGGTAAAAGCCGGCAGCGGCGCACTGACTCACGGACGGCCCGACAGCGCGGGTGTTCCAAAATCGTTTGCCGAGCAAACCATTTCTTTGCCGTTCAACGATGTCGATCTTGTCCGGAAAACGTTTAACGAAAACAAAAACGAAATCGCTGCCGTCATCCTGGAACCTATTCCCGCCAACGCCGGACTTTATTTTCCGAAAGAAAAGTTTTTGTCGATCTTGCGTGACGAATGCACCAAGCACGGCGCGCTTCTGATTTTCGATGAAGTGATGACCGGATTCCGGGTTGCTCGCGGCGGCGCCCAGGAGATCTATGGGATCAAACCGGATCTGACCGTGCTCGGCAAAGTGATCGGCGGCGGTTTGCCGGTCGGCGCTTTCGGAGGCCGCGCTGAAATTATGAATCAGCTTTCGCCCGATGGTCCCGTTTATCAGGCAGGAACACTTTCGGGAAATCCGCTCGCGATGGCGGCTGGTCTCGCGCAACTAAGCGAGCTCGAGCGGATCGACGGTTGGGAATTGCTCGAAAAACTCGGCGCGCGCTTCGAACAGCTCACGCACGAGGCGATCGCCGACGCAAAGATCGACATCACATTTCACCGCATCGGGTCGATGTTCTGTTTGTTTTTTGCGAGTCCGCCGATTGTCGACCTTGCCGGTGCAAAGCGGAGCGATCTGAAAAAGTTCGCGAAGTTTTTCCACGCCTGTTTGGAACGCGGCGTTTATTTCGCACCATCTCAATTCGAGACCGGTTTTATTTCGACCGCACACACGCCGGATGACATCGAAGCCACGGTGAAAGTTGTTCGAGAAGCGCTTCGCTCTATATGACAGGTCTAACCAACTCGCGGATTCGCGCCGTTTCGAAATTCTTTTTCGAGGGCGATCGCAAGTTCTTCATCAAGGGAGCGACCTACGGCCCATTCAAACCGGACGAAAAAGGGAACACGTTCGGCCGTCCGGAGCAGGTAGATGTCGATCTTCGCATGATGCGCGAGATCGGTTTGAACGTGTTGCGGGTTTATCATCCGCCGCCGGAGTGGTTCCTGGAAAAATGTTTCGCTGTCGGGATCCGTGTTTTGATCACGCTGCCGTGGGAAAAGCACATCGAATTTCTGCGCGAGAAAAAAGTGCGCGATCAAATTGCGCGGACGGTCCGCAGCACCGTCAGGAGATATGTTGGTAATCCGGCCGTGCTCGGTTATTTGGTCGGCAACGAGATCGCGAGCACGATGGCGCGCTGGCTCGGCGTGCGACGTGTGACCGAGTTCGTTGAGCATCTCATTCGGATCGGACGCGCGGTGGACCCGGATGCTCTTTTTTCCTACGCGACTTTTCCGCCGACAGAATATTTACTCCCGCAGAATGTCGATTTTTTCTGTTTCAATGTTTATCTCCACAATCAGCGCGATTTCGAGCGCTACCTTTTGCGCCTGCAAAATCTGACGGGCGAGCGCCCGCTCATTCTGGGCGAATTCGGAATGGACACGATTCGCCATTCGCAGGACGAACAAGCCGAAATGCTCGGCTGGCACATCGAAAGCGTGGCCAAATGCGGACTAGCCGGGACGATTTTGTTTTCCTGGACGGACGAATGGTTTACCGGCGGCAACGAAGTTACAGATTGGGCGTTCGGCATTGTCACGCGCGAGCGCGAGCCAAAAAAATGTTTCTACGCGCTGCGCGACAAATTCGGTCAGGACAATTCGGCTCTGCCGCATCGCGCCTTGAGCGAGGTGCCGTTCGTTTCGGTAATTGTTTGTTCTTATAACGGCGCCCGGACGTTGGCCGACTGCCTCAATTCGTTAGCCAAACTCAATTACCCGAAATACGAAGTGATTTTGGTCGATGATGGTTCGACCGACAACACAGCGCAAGTTGCGGCAGAATTTCCGAACGTTCGTTACATTCATCAGAGTAATCTCGGCTTGAGTCACGCCCGTAACGCCGGCGCGGCCGCGGCCAAGGGCGACGTCTTCGCATACACCGACTCGGACTGCATGGCTGATCCGGATTGGCTTTATTATTTAGTGGGCACGCTGCTGAGCGGCGAATACGCCGGCGTAGGCGGACCGAACGTCAGTCCGCCGGCGCAAAACGCGGCTCAAGCCTGCGTGGCCGCAGCGCCTGGCGGACCGAGCCATGTTCTGCTTACCGACACGATCGCCGAGCACATTCCCGGTTGTAACATGGCGTTTTATCGCTGGGCCTTCGATCAAGTCGGCGGTTTTGATCCCGAGTATCACAAAGCGGGCGACGATGTCGATTTTTGCTGGCGCCTCCAGCAAGCGGGCTGCGTCATCTCTTTTAGTCCCACCGCTATTGTTTGGCATCATCGCCGCTTCACGCTCCGCGCCTTTTTGAAACAGCAGGAAGGTTACGGCGAAGCCGAATCGCTTCTTCGTTTCAAACACCTCATTTTCTTCGGCCCGACCGGGACCGCGAAATGGCGCGGTCAAATTTACGGCGCGCCGCGATTCAGTTGGTTCATCGATCGCCCCGTCATTTATCACGGCGTTTTCGGCGAAGGATTTTTCCAATCGATGTATGCCACGCCGCAATCGGATCTCGCCGCTTATCTGAGCAGCATCGAATGGTTCGCATTGACGCTTTTCCTTTTTGGCCTTGGAATTTTTCTGCCGACGCTGCGCATCGTGCCTTATCTGATGTTCGGCGGCACACTGACCGTCGCGCTTTCCTACATGGTCCGAGCGCACATCGAACCAAAATTCGACACCGTCCCCGCGCGCTTGCTCGTGATGTGTCTGGCTTTTCTCCAACCGCTCGTGCGCGGATTTTCGCGCTATTTCACCTGGCTCCATTTTAAAAGGACACCGAGCAGTGTCATCCGCGCGCACGAAATTTTGCCTGCCGCCGCAAAGTCGGGCCGCGGCTTGCAGCGCCGGGTTTTTTGGAGCGAGGATGGCCGGGATCGTCATCACTTGCTCGGCGCGATTTTTCAATTACTCGAAGAAGAAGGCTGGCGCTACTCGGTCGATACTGGTTGGAATGAGTGGGACATCCAAATCTATGGAAACTTTTGGTGGAGCATTGTTCTCCAAACTGTAACCGAGGATCACACCGGCGCGAAGCGATTGACGCGCGTGCGCCTGCGCAACCGGCTCGTTACCACCACCGTAATTTTTAGTCTTCTTGCTCTCAGCGTTGTCATTTACCGCCAGCTCCACGCTTCACATCTCGATCTTTGGTCGGTTATTCCATATTCGCTCTTTCTGGTTTTTCTGGCAACGCGCGCACGCGCGTTGAAGTCGCGAGTGGCGGAACTTGTCGATCTTGCCGCGCACCGCGCCGGTTTGCAGCGCATCAAAGGTCGCGTTGCTGTTGTTTCCGCAGTTTTGCCGGTCCAGGCAGTTGAAGCGATGCACACGGATCCGGTTTCGCGGACATGAAGGTCGTCCGGCTCGTTATTTTTTCCGTCGCACTCGTCGCCGAAATTCTCTTTGTCGCAGCGCTAAATTGTTTCGATGACTGGACGTTCGAGCGAATGCCGGTGCTTTTTGTCGCCGCGGCGTTTCTCAGCGGCGTAGCCTGTTTAGCCGCCGTTTCCAATTTCACGATCAACATCTCGTCGCGAAACCAAGCGATTTTATTTTGGGGCGTCGCGATAATCTTGCGATTGATCGTGCTGCCGCTCGTCCCAAGCGACGAGCTTTTCCGTTACCAATGGGAAGGCAAAATTCAGCAAGCTGGATTCAATCCCTACATCGTCGCCCCAGCCGATTCGAAACTGGATGGTCTGCGTCATGATTTTCCGCAGGCCGCAAAAATTAATCATCCCGAACTCCGCGCCGTTGCTCCGCCCGGCGCCGAGCTGATCTTCAAATTTCTCAGCGGCATAACCGACCGGCCGCTGTTCTATAAAATCCTTTTTGCAATCGCCGACCTCTTGGTGGCGGCGTTGCTTTTGCGATTGATTGGCGGTGAGGATCGCTACCGCGGCGCGGCTTGGTACGCGTGGAATCCGCTTGTCGTCTACAGCTTCGCCGGCGCGGCCCATTTCGATAGCGTGATGATGCTCGCGATGGTCGGTGGAATTCTCGCTCTGGTTAGATCGACAACGACAAGTGAATCCGAAACGAAGTGGCTCTGGGCGGTTTTGGCTGCGCTCCTTTTTGGGATCGCGATCTCGCTCAACCTCGTAGCGGCATCGCTCCTTTTGCTTTGTGCGGTTGCATTGCGTTGGCGCGCGGTTGTTTTGGCTCTGACCGCGCTTATTCCCGCGCTCTTAAGTTTTCCGTTCGGCTTTCCGAAGGTCCCAATCTGGGAGTCGTTAGGCCAATTCACACAGCTCTCCCGGCTCAACGATCTCTTTTGGTGGGTGATCGAAGAAACGGTTTTGCCAAACCCACACCAGCGAGATTTTCATTACTATCCGATCATGATCGTGTGCGTGATTGCGGTTTCACTCTTGTTCGTTCGCGATTGGAAACGAGGAATGCTCTGGGCGCTTGGAATCGTCCTCGTGCTTAGCCCCATTTTGCATCCGTGGTATTGCGTTTGGATTTTGCCACTCGCGGCCTGGCGCAGCGCCTACGCCTGGAACGTTCTCTCGATCACACTTTTCTCTTACTACTTGTTTTGGGATGAACGGCTCTTTGTTCTGCCGTGGCACGCCGAGCCGTGGATGCGCGGGCTCATTATTGCGCCGGTGCTCGCTGCCTTAGTTATGCTTGGCGCGCAAAAGAAAACGACGGTCGCAGCGACTTAACCGCCTCTTCAAAATCGTTTGGTGGCGCTGCTTCGAAATTCTTCCGTTGGCCGGTGCGCGGATGTTGAAAACCCAGTTTCCACGCGTGAAGCATTTGTCGCGGGAAAGCCTTTGCCTGTGCGCCGTAAACTCTATCGCCGAGAACCGGGTGACCAAGATGCTGAAGATGGACGCGCACTTGATGCGTCCGACCACTGTGCAGTTTGCATTCGACCAAACTCATTTCATCCGATGAGCTCACAGTGCGATATTCCGTCTTCGCCGCACGCCCGCGCTTGGAAGCGATCGACATTCGTTGTCGATGGACCGGGTGGCGCCCGATTTTCTCTTCAATGATTCCCGCGCTCTTGCGCAACTTTCCGGCGACAA
>Ga0137415_10003562_pt1 | contig 15467 bp, 16 predicted proteins | sample CZODoug3_1_1_16f_FD_183082 | JGI IMG/M metagenome (GOLD analysis project Ga0137415, IMG submission 183082) | Vadose zone soil fungal communities from Angelo Coast Range Reserve, California, USA - CZODoug3_1_1_16fungal (Hybrid Assembly) | ecosystem: Environmental > Terrestrial > Soil > Vadose... | reverse complement strand
GATTGCGCAGCGAAACGCTGGCGCTGCAATTCGGCGGCGCGGCGGGGACGCTGGCGGCGCTCGGCGACAACGGAATGCTGGTCGCCGAGAAGCTGGCCGAGCTGCTCAAGCTGCCGCTGCCGGACGCCCCCTGGCACACCCATCGCGATCGCATCGCGGACGCGGCTTCGGTCTTTGCGATCATCTCAGGCACCTGCGGCAAGATCGCCCGCGACATACAGCTGATGATGCAGACCGACGTCGCCGAAGCCTTCGAGCCGTCGGGCGAAGGCCGCGGCGGCTCCTCCACCATGCCGCACAAGCGCAATCCCGTGGCCGCCGCCAGCGCGCTCGCAGCGGCGACCATGGCACCAAACCTCGCCGCGACGATTTTCGCGGCACAGGTGCAAGATCACGAGCGCAGCGGCGGCCCCTGGCATGCGGAATGGCCGAGCTTACCGACGCTGATGCTGGTGACCTCGGGCGGGCTTGCCGCCATTGTCGACATCGCCGAAGGGCTGGAAGTCGATGCCGCGCGGATGGCTGCCAATCTCGACGCGACACAAGGGCTGATCATGGCCGAAGCGGTGACGATGGCGTTGGCCGAAAAAATCGGCAAGAGCGATGCCCATCATCTGATCGAGGCGGCCAGCAAGAAGGCGGTCGCCGAGAAAAAACACCTGCGCGACGTGCTGTCAGCCGATCCAGCAATCACCGCGCATCTCGACGCCGGCAAACTTGCAAAACTGTTCGAGCCAATGGCCTATCAGGGCGCCTCGCAGGCGCTGATCGACCGCCTGCTCGCCTCGCTGGACCAATAGATACCGGAGAATTCTTGATGCCGATGATCGACGCCGACGGCTGTCTGCTCAACGTATCCGTCGAAGGCCGCGACGGCGGACCGACGCTGATGCTGTCGAATTCGCTTGGCGCTACCTTGCAGATGTGGGAGCCGCAGATGCGCCCGCTCAGCCAGCTGTTTCGCGTCATCCGCTACGACCGCCGCGGCCATGGCAAATCGCAGGTGCCGCCCGGGCCCTATTCGATGGAGCGTTTCGGCCGCGACGCGCTCGCCATCCTCGACGACCTCAACATCGAGAAGGTGCATTGGTGCGGCCTGTCGATGGGCGGGATGGTCGGGCAGTGGCTGGGAGCCAACGCGCCGGAGCGTTTCGGCAAGCTCATCCTCGCCAATACCGCCTGCCATTATCCTGATCCGACCAACTGGCTGAACCGCATCAAGGCGGTGAAGGAAGGCGGCATCGCTGCCGTGGCCGACACCGTGATCGCGGGCTGGCTGACCGCGGATTTCAGGGAGCGCGAGCCGCAGGTCACCGCCAACATGAAGGCGATGCTGCTGGCCACCCCGGTGCAGGGTTATCTTGCCTGCTGCGAGGCGCTGAGCAGGCTCGATCAGCGCGACTTGCTGCCCAAGATCAAGAGCCCGACGCTGGTGATCGCCGGGCGCCACGACATGGCAACACCGGTATCGGCCGCCGAATTGATCCGCAGCCGCATCCCCGGCGCCAGCATGACGCTGCTCGACGCCGCGCATATTTCCAATGTCGAGCAGCCGCACGCCTTCACCGACGCCGTGGTCGGTTTCCTGACGCAACGCTGACAACGTCATTGCGAGCGCAGCGAAGCAATCCATAGCGCGGCATGAAGGAAGAATGGATTGCTTCGTCGCTTCGCTCCTCGCAATGACGAGAGGAGAGACCTATGGACGACCAGAAACGCCGCGATGAAGGCATGACCCAGCGCCGAAAAGTGCTCGGCAATGAATGGGTCGACAAGTCGATCGCCAACCGCAACGCCTTCAACACCGATTTCCAGGATCTGATCACGCGCTATGCGTGGGGCGACATCTGGACCCGGCCGCATTTCGATCATCGTATCCGGCGCGTGCTGGTGATCGGCACCATGGTCGCGCTCGGCCAGTGGGACGAATTCCGCCTGCACGTGCGCGCAGCCCTGGCCGAAGGCGGCTTCACGCCCGACGATATCAAGGAGATCTTGCTGCAGCAGGCGATCTATTGCGGCGTGCCGGCGGCCAACCACGCCGTCAAGGAGGCATCGGCGATCGTCGCCGAACTAGGGCTGCTGCAGCGTTAGCTCGCCTGAGGTCACGCTCTGCTCGGCCCGCGGCTGCGGCGGCCGTTCGACCAGCAGCACGATGGCGGTACCGAGCAGCATCAACAGCTCGGTCGCATGCAGCTGAAGTGCGGCGGTCTCGCCGACCTGCGATGCCATCACCATGCTGGCAAAGCTGATGACGCTGCCGATCGCCAGCGCCATGCCGAGCGCTTCATCGCAGCCGCCGCTCTTGCGGATCGAAGGGCGGGTGATGAAGAAGAGAAAGATCGCAAAGAAGGCGACCACGGTCATCCGCCCCAGCGCCAGCAGCCAGGCAAATCGAACAGTCGCGATCCCGGCGAAGTGCAGATGATCGCTGACGAACAGCGCGACCGAAATGCTCGGCCGCTCGTAGAGGCCGTGGATCGGCGAAATCATGATCTTGAAGGCGATGATGGTCCAGGTCGGAATGAAATAGGCCGCGAGCAGCGCGCCGTTGAATGAACTGATCCGCCAGTTACTGGTATTGAACATGTCGCTTCCCGCTTTTTCGCACCCCCGACAACGGGGCGGTTTGCGGCCGACGTAACTCCCTTAGACTGCGCGCGGCAATTTAAACCATTTGTTTACCTTAACGGCCGGACGGCGGACCGACGTACCTCCTGCCAAAAAGAAAGTCCCGCCCTTCGGCGGGACCTTCTTGCTCTCACTTCGTCCGAACTAGCGATCCTGATTGGGCTTCTGGCCCTGACGGTTCGGATCCTGTTGCCGGTTCGGATCCTGCTGCTGCTGACCGGGCTTACCGCCGCCGCCCTGCTGCTGGCCGGGCTTCTGGTTCGGGTTCTGGTTCTGCTGGCCCGGGTTCTGATTCTGGTTGCTCATTCGGGTATCTCCGTTGTTGAACGTAGCCGGAGACAACCGAAAGACCCGTATTTGGTTCGATGGAACCTTGGGTTCCCCGGCGATCATTGCGTGGCAAAGGCCTGTTGCAAATGTGGCTTCCAGAAACCGGCTGAGGTCGCGCCACGAGGGACGAATCTCCCGAGATACCATCCCGAATCGGCCAAAACTCCTCGTGTACAGTCGCCTCTGTCGCAGCCTGCCGCTGTTGCCGCCCCCGGTTCCCGCTGTTAAAAAACCGCACGACGCGTCGGCTAAGGCTGCCGGGGGCCCTCGCCGCGTCACGTCTCTAAATACGGCAGCGCATGGACTATTTCGCCCAGCAACTGATCAACGGCCTCGTGCTTGGCTCAATCTATGGCCTGATCGCCATCGGCTACACCATGGTCTACGGTATCGTCGGCATGATCAATTTCGCCCATGGCGATATTTTCATGATCGGCGGCTTTATCGCGCTGATCTCGTTCCTGGTGCTGGTGTCGTTGGGCCTCACCGCCATCCCCCTGATCCTCCTGATCGTTCTCCTGGTGTCGATGGCGATCACCGCGCTCTATGGCTGGACCGTGGAGCGCATCGCCTACCGTCCGCTGCGGCATTCGTTCCGTCTCGCGCCGATGCTTTCCGCGATCGGCATGTCATTCGTGCTGACCAATTATTCGCAGATTGCGCAAGGCGCGCGCGTCAAGCCGGTGCCGCCGATCATCAGAGGGGGCTACATGCTGCACGAGGGCGCTGGCGGCTTCATCGTGCAACTATCCAACGTCCAGGTCCTCGTCGTCGTGACCACCGTTGTGCTGCTGGCGCTGTTCACCTGGCTGGTGTCGCGGACGCGGCTCGGCCGCGACATGCGCGCCTGCGAACAGGACCAGACCATGGCGGCACTGCTCGGCGTCGATGTCGACCGCACCATCTCCATGACCTTCGTGATTGGCGCCGCACTCGCCGCGGTCGCCGGCATGATGTACCTGCTCTATTACGGCCTGGTCGATTTCTTCATGGGCTTTGTCGCAGGGATCAAGGCCTTCACCGCCGCCGTGCTCGGCGGCATCGGCTCGCTGCCCGGCGCGATGCTGGGCGGGCTTGCGATCGGCCTGATCGAGACGATGTGGTCGGCCTACTTCTCGGTGGAATACAAGGACGTCGCCGCATTCTCGATCCTGATCGTGGTGCTGATCTTCATGCCGACCGGCCTTTTGGGCCGGCCCGAAGTCGAAAAAGTCTGACGGGCGATCGCGTGAGCGCACCCCCCGCCGCCGCTTCGCAGGCTTCGATCGCTCCGGGCGCAGCCTTCATCTTCAAGAAGGCGCTGATCAGCGCGCTGGTAGCATTGGTGCTGTTCTCGCTGATGATCGGCGTGCGCACCGAGGCGGGTCCGCAGGGGCAATTGATCTACTGGACCCGGTTCGGCGATCTCGCCGCCATCGTCGGCGTCGTGTTCGGCGGCAGCATCATCGTCGAATTGCTGCGGCAATGGTGGGGACCGGTCGGTACCATCCGGGTCGTGCCGCCGGCGATGCAAAACGCGCTTTCGATCGCGGGACGGCTGGTGGCGCCGGTGCTGCTGATCTTCACCTTTCTGGTGCCGGTCATCTTCTATAATCAGCGCTACATTCTCGACCTCGGCATCCTCGTGCTCACTTACGTGATGCTGGGTTGGGGGCTGAACGTGGTGGTCGGCCTCGCCGGCCTGCTCGACCTCGGCTATGTCGCGTTCTACGCCGTCGGCGCCTATTCCTACGCGTTGCTCGCGACCATTTTCGGATTGTCATTCTGGGTCTGCCTGCCGCTCGCCGGCATTCTCGCGGCGTGCTGGGGCGTACTGCTCGGCTTTCCGGTCTTGAGATTGCGCGGCGATTATCTCGCGATCGTCACGCTCGCCTTTGGCGAGATCATCCGCCTCGTCATCATCAACTGGCAGAGCCTGACCGGCGGTCCGAACGGCGTGTCCGGGATTCCGCGTCCGACGCTGTTCGGAATCCCGCTGACGCCGGGCGAGAATGGCCTTGCGGCAAAACTCGGCATCGAATTCTCGCCGACCCACCGCATCGTCTTCCTGTTCTATTTGATCCTGGCGCTGGCCCTGCTCACCAATTGGGTGACGATCCGGCTGCGCCGGCTTCCGATTGGCCGCGCCTGGGAGGCGCTGCGCGAGGACGAGGTCGCCTGCCGGGCGCTCGGGATCAACACCACCACGACCAAGCTGACGGCGTTTGCGACCGGCGCGATGTTCGGCGGCTTTGCCGGCGCGTTCTTCGCGACGCGCCAGGGTTTCATCAGTCCGGAATCCTTCACCTTCCAGGAATCGGCGCTGGTGCTGGCGATCGTCGTGCTCGGCGGCATGGGCTCGCAGCTCGGCGTCGCCTTGGCGGCGCTCGCCATGATCGGCGGCTTCGAGCTGTTTCGCGGCCTCGATCAGTACCGCATGCTGGTGTTCGGCATCGCGATGGTGCTGTTGATGATCTGGCGGCCGCGCGGGCTGATCGGCCACCGCGCGCCGACCGTATTCCTCGAGCGCAACCAGGCGATCTCATCCGACCTCGTCAAGGAGGGACATGGATGAGCGGCGACCACATCCTGTCCGTCGACCATCTGTCGATGCGCTTCGGCGGCATCGTCGCCGTCAATGACCTCTCGTTCGCCGCCGAGCGGCGCCAGATCACCGCGCTGATCGGACCGAACGGCGCCGGCAAGACCACCGTGTTCAACTGCATCACCGGCTTCTACAAGCCGAGCGGCGGCACCATGCTTCTCGCGCATGACGATGGCCGCAACATCCATCTCGAGCGGCTGAACGATTTCCGGATTTCCAAACAGGCCAAGGTAGCGCGCACCTTCCAGAACATTCGCCTGTTTCCCGGCATGACGGCGCTGGAAAATCTGATGGTGGCACAGCACAACGCGCTGATGCGCGCTTCCGGACTGACCTTTCTCGGCCTGATCGGCGCGCCGTCCTGGCGCAGCGCGGAGCGACGCGCGATCGATCTGGCGCGGGCCTGGCTGGAGCGCATCGGGCTGCTCGACCGCGCCGATGATGCCGCCGGCAATCTTCCCTACGGCGATCAGCGGCGGCTCGAAATCGCGCGCGCGATGTGCACCGAGCCCGCGCTGCTCTGCCTCGACGAGCCCGCCGCCGGTCTCAATGCGCGGGAAAGTGCGGCGTTGAGCGAATTGTTGCTTGCGATCCGCGACACTGAGGGCACCTCGATCCTCTTGATCGAGCACGACATGTCGGTGGTGATGGAAATCTCCGATCACGTCGTCGTCATGGACTACGGCGTCAAGATCGCCGAAGGCACACCGCAAGTGGTGCGCGACGATCCCAAGGTGATCGCGGCCTATCTCGGCGCCGACGAGGAAGAGGCGATCGCGGTGATGGAGAGCGGCACGTGACCGCGCCATCGGCTACGCCCCTGCTCGCGATCCGCGGCCTGCATGCCGCCTATGGCAAGATCGAGGCGCTGAAGGGCGTCGATCTCGATATCAACTCAGGCGAGATCGTCGCGCTGATCGGCGCCAACGGCGCCGGCAAGTCGACGCTGATGATGACGATCTTCGGCAAGCCCCGCGCCCGCGCCGGCCGGATCGATTTCGACGGCCAGGATATCACCGGCGTGCCCACCCATCAGGTGGCGCGGCTGCGCATCGCGCAGTCGCCGGAAGGCCGCCGGATCTTTCCGCGCATGAGTGTCGCCGAAAACCTGCAGATGGGCGCGGACGCCACCGACAATAGCGAGGCCGACCGCGCTAGCGGCCTGGAGCGCATCTTCACGCTGTTCCCGCGGCTGAAGGAGCGCATGACCCAGCGCGGCGGCACGCTGTCCGGCGGCGAGCAGCAGATGCTGGCGATCGGCCGCGCGCTGATGAGCCGCCCTCGCCTGTTGATGCTGGACGAACCGTCGCTCGGCCTTGCGCCGCTGATCGCGCGGCAGATTTTCGATGCGATCCGGACCCTGAACCGGCAGGACGGCCTGACCGTCCTGATCGTCGAACAGAATGCCAATCATGCGCTGAAACTGGCCCATCGCGGCTACGTCATGGTCAACGGCCTGATCACGCTGTCGGGAACCGGCAGCGAGCTGTTGCAGCGTCCGGAAATCCGCGCCGCCTATCTGGAGGGCGGACGGCGGGGGTAGCGTTCCCGGGCACGCAAGGATGACAATAGTGCGGCAAGATGTTGCCCGTGGCCGCGGATTTGCCTGAAAATTGCCGATGACTTCGCGGCGAAATCAGTCGACAATGGCCGCGCTTTTGTGCCCGGTCCGCCGGGTGCTTCCCGTAGCGATCTACCCGCGAGGATATCTCATGAAATCATTGAAACTTGTCGGCCTGGCTTTGGGCGTATCGTTTGCACTCTCGGCAAGCGCGCTTGCGCAGGACATCACCGTCGCAGTGGCCGGCCCGATGACGGGCGGCGAATCCGCGTTCGGCCGCCAGATGAAGAATGGCGCCGAACAGGCGGTCGTCGACCTCAATGCCGCCGGCGGCGTGCTCGGCAAGAAGCTTGCGCTGGACGTCGAGGACGACGCCTGCGATCCCAAACAGGCGCGCTCGGTCGCGGAAAAGATCGGCAGCGCCAAGATCCCGTTCGTCGCGGGCCATTATTGCTCGTCGTCGTCAATCCCGGCGTCGGAAGCCTATGCCGACGGCAACGTGCTGCAGATCACACCGGCCTCGACCAATCCGCTGTTCACCGAGCGCAACCTCTGGAACGTGGCGCGCGTCTGCGGCCGCGACGATCAGCAGGGCCTGGTTTCGGCCGACTTCATCATCAAGAACTACAAGGGCAAGAACGTCGCCATCCTCAACGACAAGACCACCTACGGCAAAGGCCTCGCCGACGAAACCAAAAAGGCACTCAACAAGGCCGGCTTCACCGAGAAGATGTTCGAATCCTACAACAAGGGCGACAAGGATTTTAACGCCATCGTCTCGCGCCTGAAGCACGACAACATCGACCTCGTATTTGTCGGCGGCTATCATCAGGAAGCAGGCCTGATCCTGCGCCAGATGCGCGACCAGGGTCTGCAGACCGTGTTGATGGCGGGTGACGCACTGGCCGACAAGGAGTTCGCCTCGATCACCGGCCCCGCCGGCGAAGGCACGCTGTTCACCTTCGGTCCCGATCCGCGCAACAAGCCGACCGCCAAGGCCATCGTCGAGCGGTTCAAGGCCAAGAACATCGATCCCGAAGGTTACACGCTCTATACCTATGCCGCGATGCAGGTCTGGTCGCAGGCGGTGGCGAAGGCCGGCACGACGGATCCAAAAAAGGTGATGGCTGCGATCAAGGCCGGCTCGTGGGATACCGTGATCGGGAAACTTGAGTTCGACGCCAAGGGCGACATCAAGCAGCTCGACTATGTCGTCTACAAATGGGACGCCAAGGGCGGCTACACCGAGATCAATCCGAAGGGCTCCTGAGGCCTTCAAACCCTCAAGTCCAGAACATCGAACGCCCCGGCCTGCCGGGGCGTTCTTGTTGGCGACCACTATTGCACGCCACCATGGCGCTAGGCGGTTGATGCATTCGGCGTGGCTGCTATATCGGTTTGACCGGACTTCAAAGGCGCGGACGGACGCATCTTGAAAAATCTCCTGACCGACATCGCCGGCGTCCGCGTCGGCCACGCCGATGATGCAGCACTTGCGTCCGGCGTTACCGCTGTCATTTTCGACAAGCCGGCGGTGGCCTCGATCGACGTCCGCGGCGGCGGTCCGGGCACCCGCGAGGAAACCGTGCTCGAACTGCAGAGTACGGTCGAAGCGATTGACGGTATTGCGCTCTCCGGCGGCTCGGCGCTTGGCCTTGATGCCGCCGGTGGCGTGCAGGCATGGCTCGCCGAACGCGGCCGCGGCTTGCGCATTCGTGAAGCGGTTATTCCAATCGTTCCGGGCGCCATCTGCTTCGATCTCTTGAACGGCGGCAATAAAGCATGGGGACGATTTCCTCCCTATCGCGATCTCGGTTACGCCGCAGCTGGCGCGGCGGACACCAATTTCGCGCTGGGCAGCGTCGGCGCAGGCCTCGGGGCGACCACGGCCAATTTCAAGGGTGGCCTTGGTTCCGCTTCCGCGCAAACCGAAGCCGGCGTCAAGGTCGCCGCCCTTGCGGTGGTCAATGCGGTCGGCAGCGTGACGGTTGGCGACGGGCCGTGGTTCTGGGCGGCGCCGTTTGAGATCGACGACGAATTCGGTCGCCGCGGCCTGCCGCGATCGTTCGATCCGGACATGTTGAGGGCGCGCCTCAAAGGCGGCCCCGAGGCAACGCCGGCCGAAAACACCACCCTCGTCGTGGTCGTGACCGACGCCCAACTGACAAAGCCGCAGGCCCGGCGCCTTGCGATGATCGCGCAGACCGGCATGGCGCGGGCGATCTATCCCGTCCATGCCCCGCTCGATGGCGACGTGGTGTTTGCCGCCGCAACGGGTGAGAAGCCGATCGATCCGCTGTTCGGTCTCACCGGCTTGGGCATGGTCGCGGCGAATGTCGTGGCCCGCGCGATCGCGCGCGGCGTCTATTCGGCGACCGCGCTGCCGTTCCCCGGCGCGCTACCGAGCTGGCAGGATCGCTTCGGTTAAAGCGTTTTCCAGCGAAGTGGGCACCGGTTCGCGTGAAGAAAACGCGTCAAAAAGCTAGAGCCCGGTTCTGATTGAATCAGAACCGATCAGGTTCTAGGCGCTTTGCTGGATCGCTAGCCGCGGCTCAGGCGCTGATCGAAAGCGACGAAGAGGCCTGCGATGAAACCGCCTGCGCTTGGCGCTGGATCATTTGCTCGATGAAATTGTAGGAAGATGTCGCGCTGCTGGATGCGGACGCCGAAGCCGATGCCGACGCTGCGGCCGCAGACGTCATCGACACCTTCGAACCGTCGGCATAGGTCAGCGTGGTCGTGGTCGAACCGTCGCTGTTGGTGACGGCGGTGCTCGATGCGCCCTGCAGCGCCTGCAGCAGCGAATCGGAGCTCGATCCGCCGCTGCCGCTGGAACCGCTGGAACCGCTCGATCCGTCCGAATCGGCGACGTGGTGATGGTGGTGTCCGCCCTTGCCGCCGGCGCCCTTCAGCGCCGATGACATTTCGTCGAGGCTGACCGAGCCATCGCCATTGTTGTCCAGCTTGTTGAAGACGTCGTCGGCCTGCGCGAGATTGGTGCCGCCGGCGCCCAGCGCGTTTTCGAATTCGGACTTGCTGATCTGGCCGTCGCCATTGCCGTCGATCTGCGAGAACATATCCTGCAGTGCGATCGAGGAGCTGGTGGATGCCGAGCTGGTCGACGACGTCGAGGACTGGCTTTGCGCCGCCAGCAGCGCGCTCATCGTCTCCGGCGATATCTGCGAACCGCCGCTGCTTGCAGAACTCGTGCTCGTGCTCTGGCTTGTCGAGGTTGCAGCGCTGGCGGAAAAATCGAACGGGCTGCTGGTGCCCGGCGTGACGCCGGTCGATGGCGTGGACGATGACTTCGACAGCAGCGCCTGGAGGGCATCGATGGCCGACGACGCGGCGCCAATGGCAAACAACATAGCGAAACTCCGACAATGCCGCGTGACGCGGCCTTTAACTCACGCCGGTTTCTCAGCAAGCGTCGTGCCATGGCGAGAAATCCAATAAAATCGGGGCTTTTTGCGCCTAGCCCCGCCCCGCATGGCCGGCAAATCGTGCCGGCTCCGGCAGATTTTTCCGCCCACAGGCAGCCTTCTTGTTCGCATTGCCCCCGGCCATCGTGCATGTTAGGCGAGATTGATCGGCAGGCCTCGCAAGAGTTACGGGAAGCGCACATGTCTCAGCCATTCGCGTCACGTCCCCTCGTCATCGCGCCGTCGATCCTGGCATCGGATTTCGCCAAGCTCGGCGAAGAGGTCCGCGCCGTCGACCAGGCCGGCGCCGACTGGATCCACCTCGACGTGATGGACGGCCATTTCGTGCCGAACATCTCCTATGGCCCCGATGTCATCAAGGCGATGCGGCCGCACACCAGGAAGATTTTTGATGCGCATCTGATGATCTCGCCTTGCGACCCTTATCTCGAGGCGTTTGCAAAAGCTGGCTGCGATCACATCACGGTACATGCCGAGGCAGGTCCCCATCTGCATCGCTCGCTGCAGGCGATCCGCGCGCTCGGCAAGAAGGCCGGCGTCTCGCTCAATCCGGGTACGCCGGCAAGCGCCATCGAATATGTGATCGACCTGATCGATCTGGTGCTGGTGATGTCGGTCAATCCCGGCTTCGGCGGCCAGGCCTTCATCCGCTCGGCGCTCGGCAAGGTCAGCGACGTCAGGGCCATGACCGCGGGACGCCCGATCGATATCGAGGTCGATGGCGGCGTGACCGCGGAGGTGTCGGGCCAACTCGCGGCTGCCGGCGCCAACGCTCTCGTCGCGGGCTCCGCCGTGTTCAAGGGCGGCACAATGGAAGCCTACAAGACCAACATCGCCGCGATCCGCAACGCCGCCGCGACCGCGCGTGGAGAAGCGATCTAGATTCCTCGCATCGACGATGGTTTCATCGCACCGTGGCACTCCCATGCTGCGCCGCCGCATGCACAATATTCGTGCTGCGTCCACAAACATCAGGTCTTCTCTGATTCAGCCAATCGATGCATAGACTGCCCGCAAGAATTCGCGGGAGGGCGCATCATGACGGGTACGATCGTCTGGACTGGCGTTGCGTTATGGCTCGGGCTGAACGCGGCCTTCGTCGCGATGCGTCTCTATGTGACCCGGCCGAAGCCGATCGCCGCACCGGAGCTGCTCTGGAACAGTCGGACGGATCGGGATGGCCGAACTCGAAGGCGAGCTGCGACGCCGTCGGGTAGCGCCATACCGGCTCGATCTCCAGGCAGCGCAACACGATTTCCTGCAGCCAAAGCGGATAATCGCGCCTGAGTTCGCGCGGCGGATGCGGATCGCGCCACAGCCGCCGCCGCATCCCGCGCAGCGTTTCGGTCTCGCCGAATGGCCGCGCGCCAGTGGTAAAAAAGTACAGCAGCACGCCCAGCGAAAACAAATCGCTGCGCGAATCGTTGCGCACCCCGAGCAGGCGTTCGGGCGCCATGTAGGGCGCGGTACCATAGGGCAGTCGAAACTCTTCCTGCAGCAGATCGGGCAAATGATCGTGGTGCGACAGCCCGAAATCGATCAGCACCGCCTCGCCGCTGTCGCGAAACATGATGCTGCTCGGCTTGATGTCGTGATGAATGACATGCTGCCGGTGCAAATCGGCGAGCGCCGCGGCGATCTTCCCCGCGATGCCGCGCGCCTCGTCGTAATCCAGCGGCAGCTCACTGAGGCGGCTGTAAAGCGTCCGCCCGGGAATGCGTTCCATCACGACATAGGCCTGGCGGACAAAATCGCCGGTGCCGAAGCAGGCCGGCACATGCGGCCCGCACAGCCGCGGCAGAATCACCTGCTCCATTTCGAAACTGACGATCGCGGCCGGATCCTCGCCTTCGGAGACCCGGGGGATCTTCATCAGCAGCGGCACATTGATGCCGGGATGGGTGACGCTCCACAGCGTCGCCATGCCGCCGGAATGGACGCATTCGCCGACCGTGAAGCCATCGATGACGGCGCCGGGCTGAATCAAGGATTTGGCCATCGCCTTACCTGCCGACCAGCAGACGATCGGCCAGCCATGACGGCAGGCCATTGTTGCGGATCCGGCTTGCCGCCTCCTCGACGTCGTAGGCCACGCGGCAATAGGTGATTTCGCGGCTCGACGTATCGAACATCGCAAACGAGGCCGCCGGATTGCCGTCCCGCGGCTGTCCGACCGAGCCGAGCACGGCAAGCCAGCGCCGGCCCGGCAGCAACGGCACTGCGACGCCTGCGGTCGGCACAAAACTCGTCATCTTGGCGGCCGATGACATCGAATAGAGCGCGGGCCGATGGATGTGGCCGCAAAAGGTGATCGGCGCGGCCGCGGCCATGATGCTGCGCGCGGCATCGGCGGTATTTTGCACATAGCGCCATTTTCCGGGGCTGGAAGCCTCGGAATGAACGTAGAGGCGGTCGTCTTGCTGCGCGGTCAGCGGCAGTTCGGCCAGGAACCGCCGCTGCGACGCGCCGAGCCTGCCGCGCGTCCACTCGATCGCGGCCTGGGCTTCGGCGTTCATGGATTCCGCTGTCGTGCCGACCGCGGTGTCGTGATTGCCACGGACCGCGATCGCGCCGTTGTCGACCAGGCCCTTGACCTCATCGATCGCCCATTCCGGATCCGCGCCATAGCCGACGTAATCGCCCAGGCAAATCAGCCTTTCGGCGCCGCGGGCCCACGCCGCTTCGAGGCAGGCGCCAAAGGCCTGCCGGTTGGCATGGATATCCGCAAACAGCGCCAGCCGCACATCTTGCTCCGCATGATCGATACCGGCGAGACTTGTACCGACGAGGCTCGCGCCAGGGTTTGATCGATATCAAACAACAGGCGTCCCCGGGCCCGCAATGGGTCGAAAGGCAGAAAGGATGAAGATGATAGCTTTCCCGTTGGTTCCGGGCGATCAACCGCTCGTGGACGACACGTCGCCGCCGCGTTCGACATGCTGCTCGGTTTGGCGATAGAGTTGGGGCACGCTTCCTATCGCGACTTCGCCGAAAAGCGGTCGTCGGCCGACTGCGTTGCGAGCGACGCTGCAATGAGGAAATCTCCATGGCCTCCGGCCGAACAACTATTGCATCTCGCAAGCTTTTGGCCACCGACAAGAACGGGCATGGATTCGAACTCACGGTGGCCGTGGGCGAGCCCTACCAGGTTTCTGAAAGCGAATGGGCCTGCCCGGCATCAATTGAAGGACTGCACGGGCGTTTCCCTGATATGCACGGCGTTGATTCCTGGCAAGCGATGCAGTTGGCGTATCAAATAGTTGCCCAGACGCTGGTCGATTTCACCGACAACGGCGGCCGACTCTTCTGGTTCGAAGAGCGCGAGCCAGTCGCGCCGCGAGACTTGTTCCCACGGATGGGGAAATGAACGCCCAGGATCGATCGCGAGCGTGGATGCGCCCGGAAATCTAGCGCTTGCGCGGGGCCTCGAGGCCGCGGAGCAGCAGCGCCAGCACCGCGTCGATCCGCGCGGCATGCTGCGGATCGCTCCACTCGTCGGCATGGGCCGGGTGGTGGAAGCGGATGGTGGCATCGAAAATCGCGCGCGCCGAGGCCTTGGGGTCGGATACCTGGAAGACGCCCTGATTCACGCCATCGGACAAGATATGCGCGATCTGATCGACCAGGCCATCCTTGTGCGCCTTCACCACCTCGCAGGCCTCTCGCGCCAGGGTCAGATAGGTCGCGAACATTTCGGGGTCTTCGCTGACCTTCTTATGCTTGATCGCAAACATGGTGCGCAGCCAGCGCTCCAGCCGCGCCGGCGCCGGTCCCGACGTATCAGCAACTTTCTGCAGCGGCGCGTTGACCCGGTCGAGCCAGCGTTTGGCGACGGCCTGGCGCAGCGAGGCCTTGCTCGGGAAGTGGCGGTAGACGCTGCCGTGGCTGACATCGAGCGCGCGGGCCACATCGACCACCGTGGCCTTGGCGAGCCCGAAGCGCCGCAATACATCCTCGGTTACCTCGAGAATCCGTTCCGGCGTCAGGACCACTACTTCGTTCATGGGCGCTCCGTTGGTTCTCGCTGTTCCGCCTGCCTGGTGAGTAGACTTTAGTGGGTAAACTTGGCGGCCTGGGCCTGAAGATGGCGGGCAACGCGAATGTTGAGCCAGTGTTGAATTTGGGCGGTTAAATAAAAGATTTCCATCGTCATTTGAGTAGTCCTTCAGATCCGACACCCGCCGGTTCATCGCCGGCGAGCCATTTGTTAGACGCCCAGCCCTAAGCGTCGATACCAGATATACACGTCGCGCTGACAGATTTCAATATCTGTCAGTCAATGTTTGGCGATAGGAGGGCTGCGCCCGCCGCGTGGCTGCTGGGGCGCTGGTCCCGCCCTTGCCCGGGTTTGTCTCCGGGTTTGTCCTCCTCTGCTGGCCTGTCTTATTTGTTTCCCTGGCCTCGTCTGCTAAAGCACGGCGTAAAAAACAATTGGCCGGGAGTCGCCCATGATCCCCCGCTATGTTCGCCCGGAGCCCTTGATGATCCCCCGCTACACCCGCCCGGAAATGGCCTCGATCTGGGAGCCGCAGACCCGCTTCAAGATCTGGTTCGAGATCGAGGCGCACGCGGCCGACGCGCAGGCGGAACTCGGCGTGATCCCGAAGGAGGCCGCCAGGACGATCTGGGCCAAGGCCAAGGATGCGACCTTCAATGTCGAGCGCATCGACGAGATCGAGCGCGAGACCAAGCACGACGTGATCGCCTTCACCACCCATCTGGCCGAGATCATCGGCCCGGAGGCGCGCTTCGTCCACCAAGGCATGACCTCCTCCGACGTGCTCGACACCTGTCTCAACGTGCAGCTCACCCGCGCCGCGGATCTTTTGGTCGCCGACATCGACAAGGTGCTGGCGGCGCTGAAGAAGCGCGCCTTCGAGCACAAGATGACGCCGACCATCGGCCGCTCCCACGGCAT
>Ga0137415_10003560_pt1 | contig 15469 bp, 24 predicted proteins | sample CZODoug3_1_1_16f_FD_183082 | JGI IMG/M metagenome (GOLD analysis project Ga0137415, IMG submission 183082) | Vadose zone soil fungal communities from Angelo Coast Range Reserve, California, USA - CZODoug3_1_1_16fungal (Hybrid Assembly) | ecosystem: Environmental > Terrestrial > Soil > Vadose... | reverse complement strand
ATAACACTGTAAGCCCCGACGTGTACAAATGCCCGATAACATCGAACCAGCCAATCTCGGCCGATTGCAACAGAAATTGCGATGGGCACGTATGGGCCCATGCCGAGGGACCCTATGGGCCGATATATTAGAATAAAACGAATGCACCGGATGGGCTGACGTACGAGCCAAATGTAAAGGCTGATGGACTGCAATAAAACGGACACACCGCTTAGGCTGACGCACCATCTGAACGTGAAGGCCAATAGACATTGGGGGTATCGTGTTGGCCGATAAATTGTAATTTATACCTCTATGGTACCTCATATCGGCCAATAAGTGTATATCCAATGGCATCGTATTGGCCCATGGTAGCAGACCATACAAGTCTATTGTCTAGGCTGGTTGAGTAATATATGATAACATTGTATCGGCTGATTTACATATCATGCCATTGTATTGGCCTAATTATTGGCCAATAAAGTGTGCCCACAGATATATTAATCGGCTGATACAATAAAACAATATAGTTTAATTATATTGGCCGATTCAGTGTCATTTCATATTAAGCAATCAGCCGACCCAATGTTTAAACCATCGGCCGATACAATTGAATAGTAGAGTGCTGGTGCCATTGGCCCATACAGTGTCTTCGTACTGGCCTCGGCCTATACACTATTATTGGAAATCAGTGATATCATGGGCCCATACCATGTTATTGTATTTGACCAATCGGCCGACACAATGTAACCACACGGTAATATATTGGCCGATACAATCCCATCGAATATGCCACAATCGGCCGATGCAATATAACCATACGGTATTACAGTACATCGGCCGATACAATCATATCGAGTATGCCACAATCGGCTGATGCAATAGACTCGTATGGGCTGCTACCATCAACCTGTACATTTTTAATGGATCGGCCGATTCATTATATATGATCACACTTTATATACGATCACACTGTATCGGCCAATTCTCTGATGGTATTGTACCTGTACATCTTTAATGGATCGGCCGATTCATTATATACGATCATACTGTATCGGCCAATTCTCTGATACTATCGTATTGGCTGATGACCTGTTTGCGATCACACTGTAGCAGCCCACAGTGTGATGTTAATTGTATGGGCCAATTCACCATATTCGATTTCACTGTATCGGCTAATCTAAATTTGTACCATCTTCCCTCCAAATTTCATCAAGGCCTCCATCTCAAAATCCTCCCATACCTTTGCTTGCTTATAGGCATAGGCCATATGGCCATCTTTCCCCCTTGATTTCTCCACATGTCCCAACCATGTCTTCTTTTTGTTCCTGAAATATAACACACACCACATCATTTCATGACGGACTGTCTCCATCTCTTCATCCCATCTATCAAAACGGGCCTTGGCACGCAAGAAGTTTACTCGATAAACTGAAGCAAATGGATTAGAAGATGGAATCATGCATGGCCTTCACGTACATTCCTGCATCCAACTATCCTCCTGTTCTGCATTGTAACCTCCTGTTCTCCAGAACCATGCAAGTGAATCATTTCGTTGTCCCAATCGGCTTGGGTCCACCACATCACCACTAAGTCGGAGGTCAGCCTTGCCAATTTTTTTATACTTTTCCATTGTCTCCAAATCAGCACCAAGATTGGCCAAAGCATGGCGGGCCCTGTGGTAACATCTGACATGTTGTTCCACCTGTTGCCGAACCTTTTTGATATCAGCCCAAGCCCGTGTCCTTTTTTTTGTTGTATTTGCTGCATGGACCTTTGTCCGCCAAAGCAAGGCTTTGTTTGCGAGAGCCAGACGTAGCCGTTCCAGAGCATCATTCGCCTGTCCCTTCCTGAGTTCCAACTCCTGAGCCGCCAGATCCTCTACTCCTAGATGGATTATGTCAGTAGCATTCAGTGATGAAGGCATCATCAACTGCATTCTTTCAGGGGATTCTTCCTCCTCATCATTGACAGCTGATATTTCATCGTCTTCTCCATCCTCCTCTCTCTCCTCATCTTCACCTCCCCCTCCCTCCTCCTCCTCCTCCTCCTCATCATTATCATCATCCTCAAATGCCATCATATCCTCTGGATCTTCATCATCTTGCAGAATTTCATCCTCATCAAAGGAGATTGGGTGCGGAATGATGTTGGAATCATTATTTGCAATGCCATCTATGACAAGGTAATTTTTGGCATGGAAAGCGCGGATTCTCCTCAACAGTCGATGTTGACGGTCCATGATTGACGTACGATCTCCCATAGCAGCATATACTGAGAGTTTCCGAATATCCAACCGAATTTTGTCTCTGTCATTTAATTAACATATAATTCAGATGCAGAGCATATGTGGATGATGGCGCACTGTTCATTTTCCAGATTAATTCCCATGGATAACCAAGCCAAACTGCCATCAATAGTGCCACTGCTCTGCTTAGCTACCAGATCAAGGCGAATTTGTGCTTGAGTTGGCTCTAAGCAGGATCAGCTAATACATATGCACAAGCCAACAAGCATCATCAAAATAAATACCTTTCTTTGTCTTGACTTCAAATATCCTGAGACGCTCTCCCCTCTCTTCCATTGCAACTTTCTCTTGATCTTTCCACCGGTTAACCACAGCAGTGTCTAATGAATTCTCCAGCCCAACATAGGCTGATTTGGCCTCAACCAGGCTATGTTTTGCCCGTTCGAATTTTTTAAGTAGCGTCATAACTCATAAATACAAGTGTCAGACATTTCAGGATATTATAAAAATTAATGATTACTCACAGATCCCAACATGCTTTTTCCAGTTAGAATCCCGCATGTGGTCATCATATACCTCCCTTCGGTGAGCTGCACTCATGGCTCTAGCACTGGAAGAAATTGGATTGAAGCCTGCCCAAAGGGTTTCCAGTATCTCACCATCAATTTGCCCAGAGCCAAGCACGAAGTGCAGGCTAAATTTTACAAAGCACTCAGGAATGTGAGCACTTAAATGAAATGAGCCCACTGCAGTGATAATTGACATAACATCGGGGATGCTGAGATATTGGCGATTTTTCCGGAGCCTCCTGAGAAAATTAATCCACCATTGACATGCAATGTCATAGATAACTAGGCCATGGGGAAGTCCTTCAGTTTTGTACTTCAAGGCATTGCAGATTGAATAATCAATATTCATTTGGCTAATACACCATTACACTCAGCACTTTATAGCATATAATCAATAAATTCAGCGTACCGTTCACCCTTTTGAAAGTCTGCCATTGTGTGTGGGATAAAACAGCCATGACGGCCACAGGCACAAGCCCCAGAACCAGACGCATCTAAGTTATTGTTAGAGTCCAGTTCCTTGTGAGCCCTGTGATTTCGGCAAGTGCTTTTCTGTTGGATTTTGAAGTGTGGGATCAGGTAGTTTAACTAACATTCCCACCTGTTTTATCTCAACAGCAGTTTTTAGATGCAATCGGTAAGGCATGTCCTCCACCACATACCCCTCACCATCCGTTAGGGCTACATCTAACTCTGGCCTTTGCATCTTCATATGTTGAGCAGACATATTGCCATCAGCAACAATAACTCTTCGATATAACCACCTAATAAAAATGTCCAGTCAACATCACAGAATATATGTATTGATTAAATGCTGCAGAGACATATGCCACTTGAGTCGATGAGATATTTCTCAGCCGATGTGATGCTGTTGAGCATAGCCCTTTGGCAGAGGGCGCCATAACCAGTCAAACATAATAGTTTGGCCGGTTTGCCAAAGACCATCGGCTGACTCGGGCCCACCGTAAACATTGAATTATATTGCCACTCACCAATGAGGATCATCTTTCCAGCCATCAGGAAGATTGATACCAGGTTGGGGACATGAAGGGCAAAATATTGCCAAGTCTCCATTTCCTGGAACTTTCTCAGTCTCATGACCATAACCAAACCGTTTTCTAACAAGCAAATCCCGCCACTGCCTTGACACTCGCATGAGCTCCCTGTAACGATTCTTGACTAGGTGTCAGCACAAGGTTCACATCTTCCATGCATGACACTCACATGGACTTTTGATGGGAACCTATTGTTAGTCAACCTTCTGAGCTTCTGGAAGAAGCTCATAGCTGCCGTTTTACATTCCATAGCGTCCAGGTAGAAATGGTCCAGCACATTGAAAGTAAATGCGGACTTGACCCTATGGTGGCTGGCTGGAAACAGCTGCTGTTGAAAAAGCTGCATGGGTTGGTCAGGGGGACCATCACATGAACACCAAGATATCCGATGCTTGAATATGCCTGCAGTGTCCGTTATAACTATCTCCTGCTGCCAATCATGATTATCCTCCTGGATATTGCTATCGTCTGAAAGGGATCCATCATCGTACATGGCAGGTATGTCCTCCCAAGGCCCTTGATCTTGTTGGCTTGTTGGACATACTGAACCTCCATGCCCAACCCGTAACACAAACCCTTGTTCAAAGAGTGAAGTATTCAGGAAGCAATATCCATTCCACTTCTCCAGTCTGTGGAAGGGTAGAAGCCGGTGTGAAGACAGAGTGCAATCCCGACACAATGAATGCATTCCAAAGCAATCCTTGCATCGGAGGGACCCTTCAGCAACGCCACAGATGGAACATATAGCACCTCCTCTTTGGGAATCTAAACCCAATAAGGCCTGTAGGTAGCGAGGGCGATAATGGAGCCATTCCCTTAGGAAGTCATTTTGTGACTATTTCATCAAGTTGTCAATGGTCTACAAAAATCATGAATGGTATAATGCATACTTTTGTTGTTCGGACTCTGGGTTGACCATCATCATCAGGATTGCCCGCATAAAATTGGGGAGAATGGATCCTTTGTCTTTTTGAAGGAGACTCAGAACCTCTCATAGACCTTCTAGACTTGCTTGGAGAAGGAGTAATTGGTGGGGGGGATGGGGAGACACTCTGAAGAGACAAGGTGGGCTTCCCTCTCCTGCTAACCCCATCGACGTAGACCATTTCCTTAACATCGGATTTCCTTTTGGTTTTGACTTTTTCCCTCATGAGATGTTTTACAGTGGTGAATGTGTTGGGGAGGGAATGCAGTCAATTTAATTGGATTGTAGTCGAACCATGCTGCATGAATTCCTCTGTCCATAATTAGTCCAACTTTAATTGATGGATCCAACCAGTCAATTCAATCAGATAATAGTTGAACCATGCCGGGTAAATTCCGTGGCGGTGTGTCCACAATTAGCCAAACTTTAATTGACAGATCCGACAACTATCCAACAGGGTAAATCATATTCCTATCTATGTAGTAATTAACCTAACCAATTGAAGAAATTTACATAATTGCTGAAACGTTATCTGATCAAGCCAAGCCAATGTATGTATTGTGGTTAACCCACTCAGGCCGTACCAGTCCTAGCCGATCATGAACTGCATCTTTAATAAACCTTGCTTGGCAAATTCTCTCCCCTCCATCCCACACCCTAACTCCATGCCCTATCACCTTACCAACAATAGCAACAACAGTTCCTGGAAGGTATGATAATGTCAAACCTAATATAGGAATATCCAATACACAGTCTGTGTGTGTGCCTGCGGAGAGAAGAAGGTCATAATGGGTAGGTGCACCACCCTGGTCCCTGTGCCAAGGGGTTTTTCTATTCACAATAATTGCCAAGCCAGACCACACTGAAATCCAATGGTCTATATTTGGATGGGTACGATGAAGATGTGTGCCTTGCTTGATAAGCTGAATAGCATCGAGTCCCGCATCGTACTGCTGGGGTGCGACCAGGGCAGTAATGGCATTGCATATAATATCAACACTGATTGTTGTGCGGAGGAAGTCGGAGGCAGATTGAGTTCGGATTTCACCTGAAACATAAAGTGGATCCTCAAGCCGCTTTACAGTTTGCCTCAACTAAATGATACAATTAAAATTAAATTGATCACACCTCATGAGAATTTTGAAACCAGGCAGGGGACATGTTCAGGGTTCCAGATCCAAAGCAAGGACCAGGATGAAAATGACTGTTACGCCACCCTGGGTTTGTACTGGAATTGGAGGAACTCATCATTGAGTCCAATGGCTTCCGAATATCTTTTGTGGCACAATTGAGCTCATTCTGCAATTTCATTTAAGCATCATATACTACCACAACCAAGAGAGAGCAAGGAAAATACACACCGTTCGGAATGGAGAATATATTTTGGGCAAATGCCACACCATTATACGCCCATGTTTATCAAGTACAGTACTGGGCTCATCAAAATGTCCAAATTGAGGATTAATAAAGAACTTGGCTAGCTCTGCCGTATCATCATCTCCATCTGGTTGGGGACGCCTGTTCTTCACACGGTCAGCCATTCGAGTGACATCCCACTCAGTCTGATCTGTCCCAAACAAATATTAGTTGATTGAACTATAAAGTACGATATTTAGTCACATGGATTACTAATGGCATATGCTATTGTCAGTGCAATGCGGTGGTATTCTTCCTTTGTTATGGGCTGGCCAAGTTGACTGGAGTGTTCCGAAGAGTCCATGGCAGATACAACTTCCAGCCATTCTGATCGGATCCTGACCCTAAAAATAAATCAGCCAGTATTATATATAACTAACTGATCCCAGCCAATTCCACACCGGAACTTTTTCATTGCCCCGCCACCCAGATCCTTCCCTTGTAGGTGTGTGAAAGAATGTTTTTGGATGATACTGGTAAGTTCTTCCCATATATATTCCTTCAGTGTTGGAACTGTCAACATGGGGAGAAGGTTGAAAGATGTGGATCTTTTTCTTTTGCGCTCCACTATGAGAATGGATAGCTGTGAACCAACCACCCAAATTTGGAAAATCAACCATCACATGACACTGACACGTCAATTAAACACGCCACAAGATTTCAGCCACAACATCACAGCCACAACTATAAAAGGAAGCGGATGAGCCATATAAGGTATATGAATACTTTCAACTTCAATGAATGCCACTCTAGAAAACAATATATCAAAGATTGATATAATTAGATACAAGAGAATCGCAGTAATGAATAGAAGTGGCATATATATCCAAATGTCCTTGATAGGCATATTCAGCAGGCGGAAGACGTACAACTACAAAGATACATTTCAAATGGTAATCTGCTTCTCCATCCAATGACCTCCTTTAGTTTCATTTCTATCAAATCCAGCTGGCCTCTCCGCCCGAAACTCACCAGAACATTGCTTACCACGGCAATAAAAGACATAAGTGGAATTCTGGTTCATCACGTCCCCCCAAGGTTGGGGTGCACCACACTTCTCACAAGAGATTGGCAGCCGTAGACCCCAAGGCCGAAACTGTGGGTGTGTAAAGACAAACTTCCTAGCAATGGGTTTCAACATGTTGTTGTCTTGGACCTGGGTAATATGAACGACGTTTGTGTGACGACCAAGAGGTGACTGATTTGTCGCATTGAGTATTGCTCTGAATGAAGGATTCAGATCAAACCCTTCAATGAGTATACGCTGAGTAAAGTCCACGAAAAAGCTGATAGTGAGGATAGCTTGAAATTCTGGAGCTGTGAAGGCGATGAGGTGGTTGAGATTAAGGCTGCACATCCTATGATTAGCTGCTGCAATATATGGTGAATGGGCTACCTACATTTTAACAGACTTGACAAGATCATTAAAAGTCCTCTGTTGTTCAACAAGAGCGCCACAGGCAAGTATAAACATAGTGCACTCTTTGGGTTTGAGATACGATACAAGTACGGGTGGGATCAGATAGTCCATGACCTGCTCAAGCAACAGGGTTGTTAATTAATACAATATAATGAATAATATTACTCACAGATGCGACCGTACTGGTTGTATTGGGACTGTTGTATAATTCCCCTGTATCATCGTGAGAGTGGTCCGTTATGAAAATCACAACTCGCTGAAACTCAAACCTAACAAAATGAGCGACAAATGAACATGCATGCTGGCTAATAATGCCTTTACTTACTTTTGAATTTCGTTCATTAGACCTTCCATTCGCTTGTCATGCTCCCCAACGTCCTTGGTGTTTGCGAATGTGAAAGGTATCTCACGGTACAAGAGTTCCTCATGAGTCAAGAATGCACTCATCATTGCAGACACAATTTGAGCAGGATTACCACCCGGAGAAATATCGGAGAGAATGAAGTGAATGATAAGCAGAGAGGTGTCCAGAACTTGGGATCTGGCAGCCATTTGGTAAGCTCCTTGCAATACCAGCGGTTGGTCTTTGTTGAGAACTGGAACCCAAGTAGAATTGTGTTGATTAAGAATTGATGGCGTGCCTCGGTAGAAACCCTGATCATTCAATTTTAACAAACGGAATGGAAATGGAATATTAGTTGGAACACTTACAAAATAAGGTTGTATTGGTTTAGAAAAAATACTGATATGGCACGCGGGGCATACGAAAGTTGAATTGGCGGTATTGACGCCAGCCGGTAGGGGGATATGCTCGGAACAAATGGCGCGGGGGCAATGATCACACAAGTACAAATTGCCTCCATTAACGCAAATATAACAGTTTCTCTGCTCTGGACATCAGCGCCAAGAATAGTAGTAAACAAATATTATTCACCTGATTGCTGTCCTTTGGGATGGCTGAAGTGGCTGAAATATTGCCAGAGGCCACAAATGAGCCTGGATGGCGACGCAAGATGGCTGTTGTGTGTGGCGCCTTTCCTCCAGTCGATTGTCTAGCGGTTTGTGTGGTTCTGGGCATGCTGATGAGTGGAGGGAATGAGAGAGATGGGAGATGGGGCAATCGCGATAAGAGCACGCCTGAACCTCATGTCGAGGTCACGTGACGTTGTGACCTTTGATGCCCTGTTTGGTGGCGGCGTGGGAATATGAAAACATGCGCAAACAGTTGAACTTTTCAAGATGCGCGTCGCGCGTTGCTTGCTCGTTCATTCTCCTTTCCTCTCCTCCACCACCATTGATGTCATTGGGTTAACGGATGGTGCGGTCAATTGATCGCTGCCATACTCCACTGCAGGGGGGTATGACAGCGACCAATTGTACGCGTCATTCGGTATTTCCAAGGTAAGTACATTCTTTCCAGCCATCCACTTACTAATTTGTTTTCACTCATAGGGTGTTAATGAGCGCATTAGGTAAGTTGTATGAATATCATTTATGTATGCTGAAGCCTTTGTTCCAGATTATTTTCAATCGCTTTTATTTATAAGCGGAGCATTAAAGTAAGTTTTTAATTCCTCGCAGCATCGTGGTTGATTCTTTTTTTGCAGTTCTTCTCCCCTCGAGAGTGTGCCGTGTGGGCCATGGGATGGTATGGGCCCCAGTATACGGGGTGCCTCCTCCCGCTCTTGTAGTTCCCCTCCCCTCGAGAGTGTGCCGTGTGGGCCATGGGATGGTATGGGCCCCAGTATACGGGGTGCCTCCTCCCGCTCTTGTAGTTCTCCTCCCCTCGAGAGTGCGCCGTGTGGGCCATGGGATGGTATGGGCCCCAGTATACGGGGTGCCTCCTCCCGCTCTTGCAGTTCTCCTCCCCTCGAGAGTGCGCCGTGTGGGCCATGGGATGGTATGGGCCCCAGTATACGGGGTGCCTCCTCCCGCTCTTGCAGTTCTCCTCCCCTCGAGAGTGCGCCGTGTGGGCCATGGGATGGTATGGGCCCCAGTATACGGGGTGCCTCCTCCCGCTCTTGCAGTTCTCCTCCCCTCGAGAGTGCGCCGTGTGGGCCATGGGATGGTATGGGCCCCAGTATACGGGGTGCCTCCTCCCGCTCTCGCAGTTTTTCTCCCCTCGAGAGTGTGCCGTGTGGGCCATGGGATGGTATGGGCCCCATTATGCGGGGTTCCTCCTCCCGCTCTCTCCTATAGGTATCCTGGAGCGCGTTGCGGACGACCTGCATGACACCGACCAACCTCGGTAAGTTTTTCGTCCATGGATTGTCTGTTGCTGAAGCTAACCCACTGTCAGTGTTTATCCACCCCGCAGTAGCTTCATTGGATGTGGGGGGTAGTGAATTGGGCTGGCCACCCAATTCATTATCCCTCACACCCAGTGAAGCTTGTAGATAGTTTTTAAATTATATATTATATTGTCACTTGTAATTTGTATTAAATATGTATAAATGCGTAATGTATATTATCCTGTGGTCCTGCCGGTCCGGTCACGTGAGATACTCATTGTTGCCCCAAATTGGTAATTGTTGAGGTAAATTGTTGATGGATTTTGAAATGTTGGGATAAATGATGTTAACTGGGTTGAAATGTTGGGATAAATGATGTTAACTGAGTTGAAATGTTGGGATAAATGATGTTAACTGGGTTAAAAAATGTCCAATGCGACTAGGCACTCAACCCAATCAATCCCATTGGCCCAATTACCTAAACCATTTAATATGAGAACTTCTGAGGCATGCTTGAGCTGCATAAACCGTCTAATCTGAGAACTGGTGAGGCATGGATGGGCCTGATTGCATCAATCGTGTTGGCCGAATTGCCTAAACGGGGTAATCTGACAACTGAAGTTAGCAATCAGCCGATCTGGATCAATCGGCATGTCAAATTCGGCTGAACCATTTCAATCGGATCAAATTTTAGCATGGGAACCAGATCACATGTTGTTGGTTCGTATTGTCAGCCCCATCGATAAACACAACTACCTATTCTCCGAGTTATGGCATCCTCTTCAAAGTCCAAAAGCAAGGGTGGATCTAAAACTGCTTCCAAGCTTGGGAAATCTTCTCAGCCGGTGTCTTGGCGTCGGAAATACAAATCTATACTCAGGGAAAAGGTTGATGATTGGGCGAATACCAGCAGTCTAGAAGAAGAAAGAGCTGTGATTGATGCTACAATGGAGGCTATTGAGGCTCAGCTAAAGGAGGCAGAGGATCCTGAACCTCTCCCAGACCAGATCACTGAGGTAAGTTTCTAAGTGTCTTTGCAAGGTCCACTCACCCGACTTTTGAATTTTAAGAAAATTCGAGGATGGTTTGTCCACTATGCCAATGGAGGCTATGGGGGGGGGAAGCCAAAGAAGCAGCAGGTAAAGAAGTTGGATAAGGTGAAAAAATCAGACAAATTCATGAAGACCTATACTCGCCGTGACATTATCGTTGCGGAGTACGAGGACCGAATCAAGGATGATATCTCTAAACTCTCTGGTGGTGCTAAACAGGGTTCTAAGCAATGGCTTAAATGCTATTCTACCGCTATCAACAATGTTGTGGAAGCCCTAACCCCTGCAGAATATGAGTTGGTAGACGATAAAATTGAAGAATGGAATTCAATTGGACCGCCGACATCTGTAAAGGCTGCGTAAGTGGAATCTTAACTGCTTCTTTGACACAAGTAATAACCAATTTTTATACACAATCCCCAGGACTGCAGAGAAGAAACTCGGCCCCCAAACAAAAGCATTCATAAAGGAGATGCAGAGGACCATGGGAGTACAGATGTTGGTAATAGCAGGATATCGTAGGCCAAATGGTGAATTGACCAAAGTTTAGTGCGTATTTAACCGGTTGCAATTTTATTTTCATTTAACAATCTGGCATTAGCTTTGAATCTGAGCCTTACTGTGCCTCCAAATTCACAAAGTCCAGTGGGTGGAAACGGGGTACTTATAAGTTGTACGACAACTATCTCGCTGAACAATATCGTAAGTAACAATGGTGTTCTTTATGTTATTTGTTAATCGAAGAATGGGAGCAGAGGAACAAAATTCCGACCGTGACAGTGAAGAAGAAAATGACAACGTCAAACTCCTGTTTGATGATGAGGGTCATCCAATTCTTCCTGCACTAGGTAACATGCCACTGGAAAAAGCAAAGCAAACAATGCGTTCATATTGGACTGGGACATACCGTAATTTTTTTGTTTTTGTTTTTTCAATCCATGCGTTTAGCTGCTGATATTCTTTGGTATTAAGGAAAATTCACCGCCAATAAAAAAGCCCGGGTGCCATGGAATGCAATCATTGCTGACCCAAATTTTTTCATTGAAGAGGATTGTATGCCACCTTCAGGGGTCCACGAGCCGTCTAAATATCGAGCAGAGCAACTCACGATGGATTGGAATTTTTGGTATGCTCGTCAAAATAAGGGGGAGGTTGGGCTATGCTTTGCAAATGCATTGAAGAAGGACTTGCGAGATCCATTTTCCAAGGGAAAGGGGAAGGAAAAAAGAAATCGGGGAAAGAGAGAGTATATCGAGCTTGATACCGAGGAAGATGACAACGATGAAGGTGACAAGGATGAGGAAGAGGAAGATGATAGAGCGGAAGATAGTGATGAGGAGAGTGGTTCGGAGGGCGGTGAGGACTCAAGTGAAGATGAAGAAAAGGTAACAATTGTCCCCAAATGGAAAGGTAAAACAAAGGCGACCAGTGGGTGGCTTCGTTCGAACCAGTTGGACATGGGTGAGGATTCGGATTTGGACCTCAAAGGCCCAAACCTGGGTGACTTCCAGTACTTCTCCGATGGTGCTGGTGATCTCAATTTTATTCCATCGGTTCGAGGATCCCCTTCCAGTAGATCTCCCACCAATTCTGGGGATGATATGTCCAAAGTCGACAAATTGGTCGATTATGATTCTGATGACATGCATTCAAGCAGGGTAGGAACCCCTCGTGACATCAAATCATTCCATATGGATAATAGAGTCAATTTGGCTCCATCACCACTGCATAGGCCTGGCATTACTTCAAGTGTGCCTATAACCTCGTCTCGGCCGACATCGCAGCAATCGAGTGGGCCGAGTGCACCTACATCTGGTGCAGTGCCTATAACTTCGTCTCGGCCGACACCGCTCCAATCGAGTGGGCCGAGTGCACCTACATCTGGTGCAGTGCCTATAACTTCGTCTCGGCCGACACCGCTCCAATCGAGTGGGCCGAGTGCACCTACATCCGATCGTGGAGTGCTAGCTCAACCGAAGCCACAATTAGTGGCTGGGCCAAGCGCCCCTACCTCAATTCAGGCCACCTCATCATTCACTGTGCCCGGTTCACTTGATGTCGTTACCCCTGCAGTTACAAATGGTCACCCTGACAGCCCCTCTGCAAATTCTTATTCTGACTTTGTGAGGTACAATTACCTCCGTCGATTGTGCAGCGACATTGAATATCAAGCACTCTTTGCTAAACTTGCTCAAGTATGTATTGACATTTTACATATTATCTTATAATTTTAATGGTTGCTCTATTTAGTCAAATTTACTCGATTACACGGGTCTCCCATCTTGGGGTGGTTGGGATTGGGAACAGAAATATCTTCCCAAAGACATTCATACCACGAGGGGCTTCAAATCAGCAATCAAAAATATAACCAAGGTTTGTGCTGGGGCCAGTGTACTCAAGGGTGGCGTTGTTCTGTGTTATGGTTTGTTGTTACGCGAGGTGGAAAGGGCTCATTTCTTGTTGTTGGACCCGGACCAACAACCCCCGACAGATACTCCATCGTGGGTTGTGAAATCTGCATTGGAAATATCTTTCAAGACCGACATTTTCAACTCCATCAAGGATACCATGTTAGTTCTGTAATTAATTTGGTGAATGAGAGCTAATATTTCCATGTACTGTAGGGCATTGATTTCTAGAGGAGATGCCACTGATAATGTGGTGACTGCTGAAGAATCCGAAGATCAGCCACGTCGATCAAAACGTACCAGGCCCATTCCGCCCACCAAGGGGCTAGCAGCGCCATCTGCACCTTCTAGTCCAGTGAAGAAGAAAAGTAGGACAACTCTCACTGTTCAGGAATCCTCTGCTGCACCTGAACAACTTCAGAGGAAGCCTCAGACAGCACGTCGTGGTCGCAATGCTGGAACTAAGGCTACAGGGGCCAAGTGATTTTATTTCATTCCCAAATATTTGTACAAGAATGCTTTGTTGATGCCATGGAGGAAAAGCAATCAAAGATTATCAGATTCCCTCTCACAACCAAAATCAGATCACTCTCCACCTCTAATAATCAGTATCACATCCAGAATCCCAAATAAACTTGGTCATCAGTCAGTGGATAGATATTCGAGTTATATATGAATTGGGCTGATGCAAGGGAGAGCATATGGGGCAACACTGTGGGATGATTTGGGCCAGTGCAATCTCAGTTAATTGGAGTAAGTGGCCAGCATGACTGCATGCTTTAGGCCGACGCAATGTACAGGAATCAGCTGACTCAGTCTCGCTATGTAAAGCGGCCCACATGGTCACCTGCAATGGGCCAATACGATATTATGCAAGTGGCCAACACAATTGAATGCCTTAGGCCCACGCAATGGATATGAATTGGCTGGTTCAATGGAGCACTTTGGGCCAACACAATGTCTATGAATCGGCCGACTCGGTCTAACTCTGTAAAGTGGCCAACACGGTTAGCAGCAATGGGCCGATGCGAGCTTTTTGAAGTGGCGAATACAATTGAATGCTTTGGGGTCACACGACCTATATAAATTAACCCATATGATTTATTTGAATGGCCTGGGACCATTTTTAATGGAGCCATCAGGTTTACTCATTGTGTATATCGAAGCCAAGCAACAGAGTATTACTCTACCATTGAGGGTTAGGGGATTAGTGGATGTTGAGCAGTAAAGATTAAATTGTGCTTTCCCATTTCTTTCTTACATACAGTTGACCCAACTACGTGATGTTCCACCCTGCTTCCTAAGTGGAAGCGTGCCACCTCCTATCTCCTCTTACAGCGCATTGGCTAACACAATGCTGACATTGGCCGACATGTTATCATCGTATTTGGATCGGCCGATACTATAAAACCATTATGTGTGAGTATATCGGCTGATACAATTTAATGCTGACATTGGCCGACACGTTATGATTGTATGAAGATCGGCTGATACCATACAACCGTTATGTGTAAATTATATCGGCCGAGACAATGCAATACTAACATTGGCCGACACGATATCATTGTATCAAGATCGGCCGATGCTATAAAGCCGTTGTGTGCAAATTATATCGGCCGATACAATGCTAATACTGACATTGGCCGACACGATATCATCGTATTAAGATCGGCCGATACTATAAAACCGTCATGGGTGAATATATCGGCCAACACAATGCCTCGCTGACACGGTATCATCATATGTGGATCGGCCGATACAATACAATGCTCCCATGGGCCAACACGGTATCATCGTAGTGTCGTTATATTGGCCAATACAATCGAAATGAATAGTTTGATCATATTGACCTATGCAGTCCCATCATGTATACCATATGGGCCAACCCGATAGATTGCTATAGGTCAATACTATGTAATCGGATATGGACCAATCGGCCCACACGATATACCATAGATCCATAATGTGCTATTTGTCGGCCAGTTCAATGCTTCCATTCAGCCTACATGATAACCCTGATGGATATCAGCCTTTACATTTGTATCGTTCATCAGCCGAAGCGACATTCTCGTGATATTTCATTATATCGGTTTACACAACCCTTCGGCATGGGCCCATACGTAGTCATCGCAATTTTTGTGACTATCGGCCGAGATCCGCTGGCTC
>Ga0137415_10003559_pt1 | contig 15470 bp, 17 predicted proteins | sample CZODoug3_1_1_16f_FD_183082 | JGI IMG/M metagenome (GOLD analysis project Ga0137415, IMG submission 183082) | Vadose zone soil fungal communities from Angelo Coast Range Reserve, California, USA - CZODoug3_1_1_16fungal (Hybrid Assembly) | ecosystem: Environmental > Terrestrial > Soil > Vadose... | reverse complement strand
CGGGGGCGCGACGATGGGCAGCAGCTGGGTGAAGGTGATGGCCTGCGACATGGCGCTCTTGAACTGGTTGTAGAGGAGATGGACGGCATCGAGCTTGCGCTCGCGAAACTCGACGATCAGACCGTCGGCGACCTCTTTCGCCATCGCATACCGCAGCCGCCCGAAGAACCCGACGTAGTCCTTGCGGGTCTCGATCCCGCGCCTCTTCGCGAAGTCGCGCCCGCGCCGTCCGATGGTGGAGAACTGGATCGCCTCGTACTTGTCGCCCTCTTCCACCAGGAACCGCTGCGCGCGCCGGATGATGTTCGAGTTGAAGCCGCCGCAGAGGCCGCGGTCGCTGGTGAGCAGCACCACTTCGATGCGGCGGGGGTTTTCGCGCACCTCCATCAGCGGGTGGGGCGGGATCTCCGCCGCCGCGCGCGCTCCTGCCAGAGAGCCGAGCAGCTCGTCCAGCGCCTGGGCATAGGGCCGGGTCCGCACCACCGCGTCCTGGGCGCGGCGCAGCTTGGCCGCGGCGACCAGCTTCATCGCCTTGGTGATCTTCTGCGTGTTCCGCACCGACTTGATGCGGTTGCGGATGGCGCGGAGGGAAGCCATCTATGCCTTCGCGGGCGTCGGCCTGAAGACGCTCTTGAACTCCTCGAGCGCCTGGTCGAGCGCGGCACGCACGTCGTCCGTCAGATCCTTCTTCTCGCGCAGCAGCTTGAGCGCCTGCGGATACCGCGTCTCCATGAAGTCGACCAGTTCCTGCATGTAGCGCTGGACGTCGGATACCTCGATGTTGCGGATCCAGACCACGCCGCTCTTGTCCTTCTGCGTGCCGGCGTAGATCTGGACGATCTGTTTCTCGACCGGCATCGGCACGTACTGGCCCTGCTTGAGGATCTCGGTGAGGCGGGCGCCGCGAGCGAGCGTCTCCTGCGTCGACTTGTCCAGGTCGGACCCGAACTGCGCGAACGCCGCCAGCTCACGATATTGCGCCAGCTCGAGGCGCAGGCTGCCGGCAATCTTCTTCATGCCCTTGATCTGCGCGTTGCCGCCGACGCGGGATACGGAAATGCCGGCGTTGATGGCCGGGCGCTGGCCGGCATTGAAGAGATCGGTCTCCAGGAAGATCTGCCCGTCGGTGATCGAGATGACGTTGGTCGGGATGTAGGCGGAGACGTCGCCTGCTTGCGTCTCGATGATCGGCAGCGCCGTCAACGAGCCGCCGCCGCGCTCGCGGGAAAGCTTCGCGGCCCGCTCGAGCAGACGGCTGTGCAGATAGAAGACGTCGCCTGGATACGCCTCGCGCCCCGGAGGACGGCGCAGGAGCAGCGAGAGCTGCCGGTACGCCACCGCCTGCTTGGAGAGGTCGTCATAGATGATGAGCGCGTGCTGGCCGTTGTCGCGGAAGTACTCGCCCATCGTCACGCCGGTGTAGGGCGCGAGGAACTGCAGCGGCGCGGGATCGGAGGCGCTCGCGGTGATGACGGTGGTGTATTCCATCGACCCGTGCTGGTTGAGCCGGTCCACGACGCGCGCGACCGTCGACTGCTTCTGGCCGATCGCGACGTAGATGCAGAACATGTTCTGGCCCTTCTGGTTGATGATCGCGTCCACCGCCACCGCCGTCTTGCCGGTCTGGCGGTCGCCGATGATCAGCTCGCGCTGTCCGCGGCCGATGGGGATCATCGAGTCGATGGCCTTGATGCCCGTCTGCATCGGCTCCTTCACCGACTCGCGCGCGACGATGCCGGGAGCCTTCACCTCGATCTTGCGCCGCTCCTTGCCTCCGACCGGACCCTTCCCGTCGATCGGCTCGCCGAGCGCGTTGAGGACGCGGCCGATCACTTCCGGCCCGACCGGGACGTCGGCGATCCGGCCGGTGCGCTTGACGACGTCGCCCTCGCGAAGGTGCTCCTGGTCGCCCATCAGGGCCACGCCGACAGAGTCTTCCTCGAGGTTGAGCACCAGCCCGATCAGCTCATTGGGGAACTCGACCAGCTCTCCCGCCATCACCCCGTCGAGCCCGTAGACGCGCGCAATGCCGTCTCCGGTGGAGAGGACGGTGCCGGTCTCGCTCACCTCGACCTGCTTGCCGTAGCCCTTGATCTGCTCGCGGAGGATGCGGCTGATTTCGTCGGCCCGGATTTCCGCCATTTGCTCTGCTCCGTGACTGCGCGGTGATTAGAGCGGCCCCCTCTTCAGCTCGTGGCGCATGCGCTCGAGCTGGGTGCGCAAGCTGCCGTCCATCATCGTCGGGCCCACCTGCGCCACCACGCCGCCGATGAGCGACGAATCCGTCTTCGACTCGAGCACGACGGTGCGGCCCGTCGCGCGTCCGATCGCCTCCCGCAGGCGCTCCAACTCGTGCTCGCCGAGCGGTCCGGCGGAGGTCACCGTGGCGCGGATCCGGCCCGCCTGCCGGTCGACCAGCGCGCGGTACACGCGCGCGATCTCGGCGAGCGCCCCCATGCGCTTGCGGTCGACGAGCAGCCGCAGGAAATTGACCGTCACCGCCGACAGCTTGAGCGCGCCGGCGACGGCATCGACCACTGCATGCCGCTGCGGCTGCGTATATCCGGGGTTGACGAGAACGAAGCCGAGCTCCCGGCTCTGCTTCATGGCAGCAAGGACGGATTCCAGCTCGTCGCCGTATTGCTCGAATCGGCCCTCTTCCACGCCGAGCGAAAGCAGGGCGCGGGCGTAACGTCGGGCGACGCTCGAGGCGATCAAGGCGGCTGCTCCTGCAAAAGCGTGAAGGCGCGGCTACCTAACACGTGGGACAGACAGGGTCAATGCGCTGCGGCGTCGAGTGGCTATGCGTAGTTTTGGCGCATGAAGCTCATCGTCCAGGGCAAGCAGATGCGGGTCGGCGAGGGCCTGCGGCGGTACGCGCAAGAGCACCTGCTCAAACCGCTGCGCCGCTTCTACGACAACGAGGCGGCCGAGCTGCGCGTCGAGGTCGGCATCGACAACCGCAACCGCGGCGAATCGAAGCAGTGTCACCTGACTTTCCGCATGCCGGGTGCGCGGACCATCCAGATCGAGGAGACCACGCCCGACGTCTACGGCGCGCTCGATGTCGCGGCCGATCGCCTGGTCCGCGTGGCGAAGAAAGAGCTCGGCAAGATGCGCCGCCCGAAGGGCCGCCACAAGGAGCACCCGCTCGCCACGGTGGTCGCCGAGGGCGGCGTTCCAGGGGGCCTGGTCGAGGACTTGCCGAACGGGCGCGCGCTCCGCCGCCTGGAGCGACCAGCACCCTCGCCGCGGCCGGCGTAAGTAGCGACGCAAGCATTCGAAGCAATCGCCGAGCGGTTGATCTGAAGAATCAGCCGATTGAACGGCGGGGTCTTGACGCGACCCTTTGCCGTCTTACGTTGCGGTCGCCGGTGGGAACGAGGGAATCGCCCCCGGCATCCCGTAGGATTCCTTTGTCAAAAAAAGGAGCAGAGGTATGGCCATCATTCGTCGTAACGACCCTTTCCGCGACTTGCTCGCGCTGCAGGACCAGCTCTTCCGAACCTTCGATTCCGCCTACCGCGGCCCCGGCCGTGAGGAAGACCAGTCGATGGTGGCGACCTGGTCGCCGCTGGTCGACATCTTCGAGGATTCCGAGGGCATCACGCTGAAGGCGGAGCTGCCGGAAGTCGAGGCGAAGGACGTCGAGATCCAGGTCGAGGGCAACACGCTCACCCTGAAGGGCGAGCGCAAGCTGGAGCACGAGGACAAGCGCGACGGCTATCACCGCGTCGAGCGCACCTACGGCTCGTTCAGCCGGACGTTCACGCTGCCGAGCACCGTGGATGTGGAGCACATCACGGCCGAGTCGAAGGACGGCGTGCTGCGGGTGTTCCTGCCCAAGCGGCCGGAGACGAAGCCGCGGCAGATCAAGGTCGCGGTTTCGGCGCAGCACACGCAGTCGGCGCCCGTCTCGAAGCAGTAAGCCCGGCTTCGGATCAACCGCAGAGCGCGCTGAGCGCACTGAGGCTCTGTGTTCCTCTGCGCGCTCCGTGCGCTCTGCGGTTCGTTTTTGCTACTTCTTCGCCGGGATGGGGCCGGAGCCGGTGTCCATCTTGCAGGTGCCGTCGAAGAAGACGCCACGGTCGATCACGATCGAGGCGGTGGTCAGATTGCCGCGCACCTTCGCCGGCGCCTTCAGCTCGATGGCCTTCGAGGCAGTCGCGTCGCCCTGGTAGTCGCCCAGGCAGGTCATGGTACCCACCTTGACGTTCGCCTTCACCTCGGCGCCCTCGCCGACGATCAGCTGGTCGGTCGAGATGATCTCGCCCGAGAACTTGCCGTCGATGCGGACGGTGCCCTCGAAGATCAGCTTGCCTTCGAACTGGCTCCCCTTGCCGAGCAGCGCGTTGAGCTCGGGGCTGCGCGAGGAAGGAGTCGGAAGCGGCGCCACGTTCGAAGGGCCGGAGATGGGCGTCTGAGCGGGAGCGGTATTCTGTGCCATGTTCGTGTCAGTCCTTTGGTTGGAGCAGGGTGGAAAGGCGTCTCATATCCGCGGCTGGTAAACACCACAAGCGCGGCCGCTATGCCGCGTTCCGGCGGCAGTGGCGGATGGCAGTTCTACTTGAACGAGGCGGCCGCGAGCACGAGCAGGACCAACGCCTCTCCGGTGATGAACCCTGACGCGAGCGGCGTGTTGTAGACCTCTTCCCTTCTCGGACTCACCTTGTGCCACACGAACTGGACCAAACCCCCGATGATCATGGGGACCACGGCGAATCCCGGGATCAACATCCCGAGCCCGACAGCCGTAGGCGACGGCACCCAGCGGCCAGCCCGCGGATGCAACTCGAGCAGCGTGAGCAGCACGCCGACGACCAGGGCGATGAGGAGCGCATACAGGGCGCTCGAGGGAAGCGCGCCGAATCCCTTCGACAGCAGCTCCGCGAACCCTGCCCATTTCACGCTGATGGGCGAGGAGAGCCCTCCCTCCCCGCCGATGCCATACCTGGCGCGCACCAGGGGGTAGGCGACGGCGACCGCCAGGGCGCCGACGGGAACTCCGATCAGCTGCAGGATCGTGAGGTTCCGGTTCGTCGACCCGACGATCTTGCCCGCCCGATAGTCCTGCATCAGGTGCTCGCCGTTCGCCGCCACCGCGCCGCTCATGCCCGATCCGATCATGTTGATCGGGACGTGGCCCGGAGCGAGCACGGCGAACACCGCCTGCATCACGTTCGCCATCGCGCTGATCGGCGCCCAATTCGTCTCGCCGAGAACACGAATGCCGACCAGCATGAGGATGAGCGAGAGGAGCACGGAGACGAAGGAGAGCCAGAGCGGGAAGCCGAGCGAGATCTTCTGCACCGCCGCGAGCACGATGGCGGAGGCGATCGCTCCCCACACCACCCACTTCATGGGGAAGTCGCCCCCAGCGTCCACGTCCTTCGACCCGAGACCGTGGAACGTCTTCGCGATCACCTTCCATTTGAGCGCGAGCGCCGCCAGCCCGCCGGCGACCATCAGCCCCGTGGCCGGCCACATGATCCAGCGCTGGAGGACGGCGTTGAAGGTGAGCGACGGAACGAGGCCGGCACGCAGCAAGGGTCCGGGCGCGACGATCCAGGCGAGCACCATGCCGAGTCCCATCGAGAGCGTCACCCGCAGCCCGATCAGCATGCCCGCCCCGAGGGAGAGGACGCCGATCTCGGTGCCGACCCGGAGCGCCTGCGCGTGGGGCGTGATGAAGGTGAAGTTCAAGGTCTCGGGAATCCAGCCGAGCGCCTGGCGCAGGACGGTGAAGCTGGCCGAGACGAACCCTCCGGCGGCGAGCGCGGCGACGCGCGGTTTGGCCTGCCGCGGTCCCTCGTCGAGCACGAGCAGCGTCTCGCCCGCCGCGGTGCCATCCGCGAAGGTGAGGTTCTCCTGATCGATGTAGTGCTTGCGCAGCGGTACCGCGAGCAGCACGCCCAGCAGGCCTGAAGGAGCGAGCCAGGCGAAGATCTGCGGCCCGGAGAGGTGCAGGTCGAGCAGCCCGCGCTGGTTCAGCATGTCGATGGCAGCGAGCACCACCGCCATGAAGCCGACGCCGGAGCCGGCGGCGGTCCCGGCGGTCTGGACCAGGTTGTTTTCCCAGCGCGTCCCGCGCGTGCCCGTGACGAGCCCCATCAGCGAGATGGCGATGAAGCCGAGGAAGGCGCTGACCACCGACATGTTCGGCCCATAGCCGATCTTCAGGACCACCACTGGCTCCGCCGCGCCCATCAGCGCCGCCACCACGACTGCGACGCAGACGGCCCGTGCCGTGAGCTCCAGTTTCGGCTCGGCCCGCGGCGAGATTCGCGGAGCGCGCCCTGCGCCGTCGGTCCTGCGCAACTCGGGAGCTGGTGCTTCGGCCGCGCCGGCGTTGGTCTCGCCCATGGTCACTCCCCGAGGATCGCCGCGAGCACGCGATCCAACTCCTGAAGGCTGCCGTACCGGATCTCCAGCACGCCCTTCCCCCCTTTGTCCCTCAGCCCGACCTTCGCGCCCAGTCTACGCTGCAGCTTTTCGATCAAGTGCCGCACCTGCGCGCCCCCGTGAGCGTCGCGTTTCTTGCCCGGCAGGCGCCGCGACTTGAGACGCTGGACCAGCGCCTCCACCGCCCGGACGGAGAGGTCTTCGGCGATCACCTTCTCGGCGGCCTTGCGCAGATCGCCCTCGTCGGAAATCGCGAGCAGCGCCCGGGCGTGTCCCATGCTGAGCTGGCCGGCCACGATGGCCTCCTTGATTGCGTCCGGGAGCCGCAGGAGGCGCAGCGCGTTCGCGACCGTAGACCGCTCCTTGCCGACGCGCGCCGCGAGTTCCTCCTGCGTCAGCCCGTGCTCCTCGATCAGGCGCTTGTACGCCTCCGCCTCCTCGACCGGGTTCAGGTCCTCGCGCTGGATGTTCTCGATCAACGCGATCTCGAACGACTCGTTGTCGGTGACCTCGCGAACCATCACGGGCAGCTCACGCAGCCCCGCCTTCTGCGCCGCCCGCCATCGGCGCTCGCCGGCGACCAGCACGTACCCGTCGCTGTCCCGTCGGACGATCAGGGGCAGGAGCACTCCCTTGCTGCGGATCGACTCCGCCAGCTCCTCGATGTGCCGCTCGTCGAAATGGCGGCGCGGCTGCGAGCGGTTCGGACGGATCTCCTCGATGCCGAGGTTCATCACGCCCTTGCGCTCCGCGGGGGAGCCGCCGGGAATCAGCGCCCCAAGCCCCCGGCCGAGGGCCGGCCGCTTCACCTGCGCCTTCGATTCCGTCACTATATTCTCCTGCAATTACGCGTGCTTGAGTTGAACGGCCGCGGCGCGGTGGCGCTGAAGCAACTCTTCCGCAAGCTGAAGGTAGCTCTGCGCGCCCTTCGATTCGATGTCGTAGAGGATGGCGGGGCGGCCGTGGCTCGGCGCCTCGCTCAGCCGGACGTTGCGCGGGATCACCGTGTCGTAGACCTGGCCGGGGAGGTTTGTCCGCACGTCCTTCATCACCTGGCGGGCGAGGTTGTTACGCGCATCGAACATGGTGAGGACCACTCCCTCCATCTCCAGCCCGGGTTTGAGCGATCCCTTCACCAGATCGATGGTGCGCAGCAGGGACCCGAGGCCCTCCAGCGCGTAGTACTCGCATTGCAGCGGCACCAGCACCCGGTCCGCCGCGACCAGCGCATTGATGGTGAGCAGCCCGAGCGAGGGCGGACAGTCGATGAGCACGTAGTCGTAGGCGTCGCGCAGCTCATCGAGCGCGTCCCGCAGGCGCAGCTCGCGCTGCTCCATGGAAACCAGCTCGAGCTCCGCGCCGACCAGGTCGGTGCTCGAGGGCAGCACGAACAGGTTCGGCACCTCGGTGGGCAGGACGGCCGAGCGCGCATCTGCTTCGCCGAGCAGGGCGTGGTAGACGGTGGTCCGATCGGCCTGATCGCGGGCGATCCCAACGCCGCTCGTGGCGTTGCCCTGCGGATCGAGGTCGACGAGGAGAGCGCGGTGCTCGTGCGCCGCGAGGGAAGCGGCGAGATTCACCGCCGTCGTGGTCTTGCCCACCCCGCCCTTCTGGTTCACGACCGCGAGCACCAGCGCCATGCGCCCTCCCCCTCCGTGGTGAGGCGCGAGTACCACGCGGGTCCGACATCGATCAAGGAGCCGGTCGCACCTTTCCCGTGCGCGAAGAGGGATTCCGCGAGCGCGCCACGGCCCGCATCTTCAGGGTCGGTTGGCGACGGGGGACACCACCCCATGGTGTCCCCGACTGGAGACACCGATGAAGATCGCTTGTGTTCTAGGACAGGGCTTCGAGGATTCCGAGTTCCGCATCCCCTACGATCGCCTCAAGGCAGCCGGCTACCAGGTCGACGTGATCGGCGTGAAGGCCGCGGAGGAGCTCAAGGGCTACAAGGGAAAGGAGAAGGTGAAGGCGGGGGAAAGCTGATCGCCGCCGTCTGCCACGGCCCGCAGCTGCTGATGGCCGCCCACCTGGTCAAGGGCCGCAACCTGACCGCCTGGCAGACGATCCAGGACGACCTCCAGCAGATGGGCGCGAAAGTGAAGGACCAGCCGGTGGTCAAGGACCGGAACTGGATCACCAGCCGCAAACCGGAGGACCTGGACCAGTTCTCGTCGGCGATCGTGGACGAACTCGAGCACGGTGACGCCGGCGTCCGCGACACCGCCCGCGCCCCGCAGCCGGGCGCTCACGTTTGAAGGTGCTCTTCTGCGCGCTCTGCGGTTGAAGGGAAGCCTGTTCCACGTGGAACAGGGCTAGAGGTGCTTGTAGATGGCCAGGCGGCGCTGGGATTTCGAGTATGGAAGGGTGTAGGCCAGCTGCTGTTTGAGGGCCAGGTCGCCGAGGCGGTCGGGCGGCGCGTCCGACGGACCGAGCATGCAGATCGCCACGCCCCCCGGGAGCACGTAATGCTGGGCGAGCTGGAGCCACTCTTGCGCCGTCGCATAGGCGCGCGCCACCGCCGCGTGCACGCGGGGGAGATCCTCCTTCGAGGGATTCCCTTCCAGCCGCACCGCGTACGCTCTAGCGTTCGGCAAGCGCAGCTCGGCGAGCGCGGTCTTGAGAAACGCCACCTTCTTCTGCATGGAGTCCACCAGCACCACTTCCAGGTCCGGCCTGGCGATGGCCGCGGGAATTCCGGGGAATCCGGCTCCGGTGCCGGCGTCGAGGAGACTCCCCGAAGGGAGGACGGGCACCACGGCGAGCGAATCGAGCACGTGCTTCTCCGCCACCTCGTCGGGATCGGTAATCGCAGTCAGGTTGATCGATCTGTTCCATTTGAGCATCAGATCGACATGGCGGCCGAGCTGCTTGAGCTGCTCGGGGGTGAGCCGGATCCCCATCAACCCGGCCCCTTCCTCGATCTTCCTGAGCTGCGCGGCGTCCACGCTCACTCCTCGCCTTCGCGGCCGAAGTAGCCAAAATCGAGCACCAGCCGCCTGCGCTGGCCGGCGCTGGTGCCTCCGATCTGCACCCGCACGAGCGCTGTTCCTTCGGCAGCGACGCAGGCATCGAGCAGCGACTGCAGGTCCTCGAACGGCACCTTCTCCTCGCGAACCGTTCCGGGACCGGTGGACTGAGCCACGAACAAGGTTCCCTGGACGTCCGCCATACGCGCCTCCCTCGAACGCCATCCGTCGTCTGCAAGGCTGTTTCCGGCTCGCCGGGAAACTGCCAACCAACTGCGGATCCTCGAAAGCCCGCCTCCGGTGGCCGGGACCGGAGTGCATGTCATAACCGCTCCGCGGCGAGGCGTAGGGCCTGCAACCAATCCCGAATCCGACCACAAGATGCGACCAACTCGCGCTTGACCGGGCAGCATTGCGCGCCGCCCTAATCGCCCCGGCGACCGTGGCTGCGAAGGGCCTGCTCCACCTCGTCCGCGTGCGCGGAGAGGTACGCTTCGACCTGGTCGTCCGTGACGCCCAGGTCGCGAAGAATGCCCTCGTACAGCGCGCTGCTCGCGGTCACGCCGTCGCGCTTGCGCAGCACGGCCTTCACCACCGCCGCGCCGAACAGGGGATTCTTCCTCACGGATCTGTCACCCGTGTCCGCCATCCGATCAGGCCCGGATCTTGGCGCGGCCAGCGGCGCCACCGCTACCGCCGGAGCGATCGTCTTTCTTCTTCTCCACCTCCACGGTCTGGCCGCTCGCCTTGACCGGATGAGGACGCAGCTTGCGGCGCAGATACATCTGCTGCGCGATGGAGAGGATGTTGTTGGTGAAGATGTAGAGGGTGAGGCCAGAGGGGAGCGTCAGCATCAGGAGGGAAAAGAACCCGCTCATCGCGTAACCCATCGTCTTCTGGCTGGGGTTCGACATGGGCGCGGGAGTGAGGACCTGGGTGAGGATCATCGTGATGCCCATCGCGACCGGCAGGATGTAGTACGGGTCCTTCGAGGTCAGGTCCTCGATCCAGCCCCGGATGAAATGCGCGTTGTACAGCTCCACCGAGACCTGCAGGGTCTTGTAGAGCGCGAACCAGATGGGCATCTGGATCAGCATCGGGAGGCAGGAGCCCATCGGGTTCACCCCGTGCTCCTTGAAGAGCTTCATCTGCTCGAGGTTCTGGCGCTGCGTGTCACCGGCGTACTTCTTCTTCAGCTCTTCCAGCTGGGGCTGGATCCGCTGCATCTCCTGCATCGACTTCATGCTCTTGTGTTGCAGCGGGAAGGTCAGGACCTTCATCGCCAGCGTGAGCAGGATGATGGCGACGCCCCAGTTGTGCGGGGGCACCACCCGATAGAAGAACTTCATGATCCCGAGCAGCAACTCGGCGATCACCGCCCAGAACCCCAGGTCGATCGACTGCTTCAGGGGCTTCGCCACCGCCATGAGCTCGGACTCGTCCTTCGGGCCGGCATATCCTTGGAAGAGCAGCTGCGAGTCCCCGCCGGCGGCGATCTGCACAGGGACCGTGAGCGAGGCGATCAGGGACCCGGATTTCTCGCCGTGTGCCTCCAGTCGGCAAGAGGCAGGAACGCCGGCTGGCGGCATGACCGCGCTCAAGAAGTACTCCTCGTCGATGCCGGCGAACTGGGCCGAGGGCGCCTCGAAAACCGGGTGCTTCGCGCCGACGGCCAACCGCTCGACGTTGTTGTTGCCCGCGGCGCAGATGGTCCGCGCCGGCGTACTGGTGTGCGGAGCGAAGAACCCTCCCTGCGGCTCCTCCGCGTGCGTACCGGAGAGGATCGAAAGCTGGCCGGAGATCCCCTGCGCCGCCTTCAACTCGACGAGCAGCGAGATCCCGTAGTGCTCGAGATTCACCGAGAACGTCTTGCTGATCGTCACCCCTCCCTCTTCCGCCCGGAACGTCGCGCTGGTGGCGTCGGATTTCACCAGCGCATATGCGGCCGTGGCCGGAACCAGCGCCTTGCCATCTGCGCCGGTCACGACGGTGGTGAAGGGAGGCGCCTCGCCGGCGCGCGGGGAGACCAGGTCGATCTGGGACTCCTCCTTCGTACCCTTGTGCCGGGTCCACTTCTCGCCGAGCAGTTGCACGCTCTGGATCGCGCCACCCTCGCTGGTGGCGACGACGCGCACGCGCGGCGTCTCGAACGTCACCGTGCGCACGGGAGGCTTCGGACCCGGCGTTCCACGTGGAACATCGGCCCCTTTCGAGGCAACCGTGGCCCCGTTGCCCAGCGGACCCGCGGGCGGAACGGGCGCCGTCGCGACGGGCGCCTGGGCCGCCGCCTCGGGCTTCTGCTGCGGGGGGCGCTTCCCGGCCCCGATCCTTTCCGGGAAGAAAAGGTAGAGCCCGAACATGCAGGCGAGCCAGATGGCGACGGCGACGAGCAGGTTCTGGTTCTGGTTCTTCATGCGAGTCTCTTTCGCGACGGCGGCGGCACGGGATCGGGCCCACCGGGCGCCCACGGATGACAACGGAGCAAGCGCTTCAGCGAAAGCCAGGAACCGAGCACCGGTCCGTGGGCGCGCACCGCCTCCTGCGCGTACTGCGAGCAGCTGGGATGATAGCGACAAGCTGCTGGAATCACTGGCGAAACCAGGGTCCGATAGACCCAGAGCAAGCCCAGCAGCGGCAGCGACAGCAGGCGCATCATGACACCGATCTCATACGGGTCGCCGCGCCGCGTAGCCACCCTCGAAGCTCCTCGACCGACGCGGTGGACGCCGAGGCGCGCGCCACGATCACCAGGTCGACGGGGGGAAGACCGGCGAACTCCAGCCGGACGGCCTCGCGCAAGCGCCGCTTAATCCGGTTTCTCGTCACGGCGCCCCCAACCTTCGACGACACAGTGAGTCCAACGCGCGCGCCTGCGACGGCAATTCCCGTCGGAGCCGGGTCGCGCGGACGAAAGCTGGCCGCAAGCGGACCCTCCGCGAAGCTCTTGCCGCGTTGCTTGATCGCCACATAGTCGGCGCGCCGGAGCAGGCGCGCGCTCTTCGGAAATGCGAAGGCCGCCAAGGGGCCCTCCTGTGACTACTTCCTCGGCGCGCTGACGACGAGCCGCTTGCGACCCTTTGCCCGGCGGCGCTTGAGCACCCGGCGGCCCGCCTTGGTCGAGTTCCGCTTGCGAAACCCGTGCTCGCGATTGCGGCGGACCTTGCTCGGTTGGTACGTGCGCTTCACGACGACTGCCTCCTGAGAGCGAAAAGCGCGGCAAGAAAGCACGCGTACCCCGGCAAGTCAAGGAAGGGTCCTCGCCGCGGCCACGGGGAGGACGGATCGTTTGCCGGCCAAACGAATTCTTGCGCGCAAGCAACGATCCTGCGTCGATCCAGCCACTTTGGAGATCTTGCTTGATCCGCTTTCGGACCGTTTGCTAGGGTCCGCGGCGCTGTTTTTTGTTTTGTCTGCAGGCGGACATTCCGGAGAAGCGAAACCCACGTCCGCGAGCCGCGACGCGCGCTCGAGGGGTGTCTTTTTCCCGAAACTCCTGGGGGATTTCAGATGCCTGGCTCTTTGTCCACAACTGTGAACAACACTGTGGACGGCCCTACGGTAGTGAATCCGCTGGATTCGGAGCGGGCGGCGACGGACTTGTGGACGCGAGCGATCCACCGCCTCAAAGGACGGCTGTCGCGGCACACGTTCCAGACCTACTTCGAGCCCATCAAGCCGGTCAGCCTGGAGGGCGACGAGCTGACGCTCGCCCACTCGAGCCGGTTCATGATCGATTGGGTGCGCGACAACCTGCTCGACGTGCTTCTGCAGGACCTCGAGGCTCAACTGGGGCGCTCCTGCGCGGTGAAATTTGTCGTCCGCGAACGCGCCCCTGGAGAGGAGGTCGCCGAGGCGCCCCCCATCCCCGAAAGCAGCCCTCCGGCCACCTCCCCTCCCCCGTCCGAGGCGCCCCCGGGGGCGCGGCAGCTGCAGATCAACCCCAAGTACACGTTCGACTCCTTCGTCGTCGGACCGTCGAACCAGTTCGCCGTGGCCGCCTGCACCGCGGTCGCGAATGCGCCGGGCAAGGCCTACAACCCTCTGTTCCTGTACGGAGGCGTGGGGCTCGGCAAGACGCACCTGGTGCACGCCGTCGGCAGCCACGCGCTGCGGCAGAACCCGAACTGCCACGTGGTGTACCTCTCGTCGGAGTCGTTCACCAACGACCTCATCCACGCGCTCGAGCAGCACCGGATGCCCGAGTTCCGCGCGCGCTACCGCGAGAAGTGCGACATCCTGCTGCTCGACGACATCCAGTTCCTCAGCAACAAGAAGCAGACGATGGAGGAGTTCTTCCACACCTTCAACGCGCTGCACGAGGGCGGCAAGCAGATCTTCGTCACCTCCGACAAGCTTCCCACCGAGATCGAAGGCTTCGAGGAGCGGCTGCGCAGCCGGTTCCAGTGGGGCCTCATCGCCGACATCCAGCCGCCGGAAGTGGAGACGCGGGTCGCCATCCTCAAGAAGAAGGCCGCGACCGATCACATCGCCCTTCCCGACGACGTCGCCCTCTTCCTCGGGACGCACATCCGCAGCAACGTCCGCGAGCTGGAAGGATCGCTCATCCGGCTGTCGGCGTTCGCCAGCCTGACCGGCGCTGCGCTTACCGTCGAGCTCGCCCAGGAGGTCCTGAAGAACATCCTAGTGGTGCGCGGGGACAAGCCCGACGTGGAGACGATCATCAAGATCGTCGCCGAGGCGATGCAGGTGAAGCCGCAGGACATCAAGGGCGATCGCCGGCAGCAGAACATCGCCCGGGCCCGCCAGGTGGCGATGTACCTGACGCGGAAGATCACCGGCCTCTCCTATCCGGTGATCGGCGAGAAGTTCGGCGGCAAGGACCACTCGACGGTGATCAACGCCGAGCAACGCATCGAACAGTTGATGAACGAGGAGCCGGACCTGTCCAGGACGGTGCAGTCCCTCCTCCGCCGCTTGAATTCCTAGTGACTGCTCGCCCGCCTGTGCAAAACGCTGCGTGCACCATGTGGATCGCCGCCGCGGCAAACGCCGCACAGCCCTCGCACAGCGATCCGAATCAGTTGTCCGCAGACCAAAGATCAACGATCCTGCCGCTCAACCCGCCCAGCCCACAGATCCACAAGCTCTAAGAGCACTACGAGATCCTTTTTTTCTGGTCAGAAAGGTACGCAGAAGATGGAGCTCCAGATCGGGACCGACGAGTTCTCCCGGGCGCTGTATCGAGCACAGGGCATTGTCGAGAAGAAGAGCACGATGCCGATCCTCGGCTCCGTGTTGCTCGAGGCGACCGAGGACGGAAGGCTGCGAGTCTCCGCTTTCGACCTGGAGATCGGAGTGACCGGCACCCATCCATGCGAGGTGCGGAAGGGAGGCGCCGTCGCGCTCAAGCACAAGGAGTTCTACGACATCGTCCGCGCCCTCCCGGAGAAGTCGCTGGTGCTCCGGCGCGAGGCGAACAACCGGGTCCGGCTCACCTCGGGAGCCGCGGAGTTCAACATCGTCGGACAGCCGGCGGAGGACTACCCTCCCTTTCCGCGCGCGGAGAAGGTCAGTTTCGTCCCGGTCGAACCTACCGCGCTGCTCGAGATGATCGAGAAGACGCAGTTCGCCATCTCGGCGGACGAGACACGCCACAACCTGAACGGCGTGTTCTTCGAGAACGCCGAAGGCAACGTCCGCATGGTGGCGACCGACGGGCACCGACTCAGCCTGGTGCAGCGTCCGCTCGAGGGGGAGTTCAACCTCAAGCGCGGCGTGATCGTCCCCCGCAAGGGGCTGTTCGAGCTGCGCCGGCTGCTGTCGGAGGACCAGACCGGCGCCTGCGAGCTGGGATTCACCGAGACATCGGGCGTGTTCCGCCGTGGCGACGTCACGATGGTGATGCGCCTGATCGACGGCACGTTCCCGGACTACCAGCAGGTGATTCCGAAGGAAGCCGATCGCACGGTCATCGTGGACCGGCCCCGCCTGCTCGACACGCTGAAGCGCATGAGCCTGCTCTCGAGCGATCGCAGCACGAACGCGGTTCGCTTCGAGTTGCAGGAAGGATCGCTCAAGGTCACCTCGCAGAACCCCGATCTCGGCGATGCGAAGGAGGAGATTCCGGTCTCGTACAAG
>Ga0137415_10003556_pt1 | contig 15479 bp, 8 predicted proteins | sample CZODoug3_1_1_16f_FD_183082 | JGI IMG/M metagenome (GOLD analysis project Ga0137415, IMG submission 183082) | Vadose zone soil fungal communities from Angelo Coast Range Reserve, California, USA - CZODoug3_1_1_16fungal (Hybrid Assembly) | ecosystem: Environmental > Terrestrial > Soil > Vadose... | reverse complement strand
CGCCGGATTGGCGTATTTGTCCATGTTCCCCGATCCAAATGTTGCCAACCCAGTCAACTGCAAGAACTGGGCCCAATCTCTTACCGCCCCCATTCGCTGGCGGGAAGAAAATGTCCGGGTGGATTACAACCTCACAAACACCTGGAAAATATTTGGCCGCTACACCCAGGACCATTGGGCGCAACCCTTCCCCAGCACGCTGGGCTTCTGGGGCGAGGATCAGTATCCTTCAATCGAAGACAGTTGGGCTCAGCCCGGATATCAGGCAACCATCAAGCTGACGAAGTTGTTCGGCAGTTCGGCCGTCAACGACTTTCAGTTTTCCTACGCTGCCAACAGGATCAAAGTTACGCGAGCCGGCACCAATCCTGCCTTGAACGACCAGATTAACCAACTCTCCCCACCGCTATTCCCGTTTTCGGGGAAGCTGGCGGGTAAGGATATTGGTTATCCAGGGTTCTGGGGTGGCTGCGGAACCGATTGCGCTACCGGCGACAACCTTTGGACCCAGGGGCCGTGGCATAACAACGAACAACTCCTTATTTTCAGGGATGACTTCCAAAAGACCATTAGCACGCACTCGTTCAAGGTTGGAATTTTAGTGACGTCCAACCAGAAAAACGAGGTGGTCGACAACTCATCGCAGGAGAACGCCTTCTACTGGGGAGTGGGGAACGCCGCCAACAACACGACTGATACAAATGGCGCCTTTAACATGCTCTGGAATGCGGTTCAGTGGGGTGGCGGTGAGCTGCAGACCAATCCATTCTCGCAAATTCGCTGGCATGATATCGAGCCCTACTTCGGGGATACGTGGAAAGTCCGGCGGAACGTCACCCTGGAGTACGGCTTCCGCTGGTCGTTCCTGCGCATGCCATACAGCGGTCCGAACCGGATTTCCAACTTTGACCCCGCCCTCTATAACCCTGCTCTCGGCAGCGACCCATGTAACGGCGTTGTCCTTCCCCCCGGAACGAATTGGTGCAGCGCTGCTGGATTCTCGGCCGGCTCCCATGGTCAAAATCGCTCCCTGAAAGATCAGAACAACCACGCTATTGCCCCAAGGATTGGAATTGCGTGGGATCCACGGGGCGACGGCAAGATGGCTATTCGTGCAGGCGTAGGCCAATTCTTCCAGCGCGAGCGTTTGAACAACACACTCCAAATGGCCACCAATCCGCCTTATTCGTTGTCAGCTGGCTATACCCGTTACCTCGATCAGCCGGTGGGAGCTACGACGGCTTCCGGAACCCCGGGTTTTAGTCAGGATCCAAGCAACATCCTTCCCAACACATGGCAATGGAACCTGACTGTCGAGCGGGAACTTGTTCGCGATACTAAGATGGAGCTCGCCTATGTTGGCAACCGTGGCCTCCATTTGCTTGGCTACACCGACGCCAACGCGGTTCCTCTGGGTGAGCGCCAGAACTTTGCCCTGACAAACAGTGGCTCTCTGCGCCCGTTTGGAAACGGAAGCTGGGGAGCTATCAACCGAGCCTTCTGGGGCGCGGGTTCAAATTACCACGCGCTGCAGGCGCTGTTCCGGACTCGCGTGAAATCGGTGGATGCCCAGTTCGCCTATACCTGGAGCAAGTCGCTTTCCGACACCGATCTCACCAATAGCGGAAATGTGGAGCAAGCCAGCCTCTTAGTGGATCCCACGCGTCCGCATCTGAACTACGGACCGACTTACATCAACCGCCCGCATATCTTCGTCGGGAATATTGTCTACAACGTTCCCGGACTAACTGGCCAGAACGCTTTGGTTCGCGGCGCTCTCGGTGGCTGGCAGATATCAGGCATTCTGAACTATACGACTGGCACGTCTATAACAACTTATGCGGTACGCGCGGCATCGGGTGCGCCCGGGGGCCTCGCCGGCACTGGTGCGAGCCAGGACAACTTGCGTCCGAATCTCGTCCCGGGTCAGGGTTGTCGAGCCCATGGCGGCCCGAAGAACAATTGGTTGAATCCGAACCGCTACACTCTCGTTGGATACGTTGTCGGCTCTCCCACCGGTAACGCCGGAGTGGGCGACTGCCTTGGGCCGGGACTTGCCAATACCGACATGGGTGTCTACAAGAACTTCAAGGCGGGAGAGCGATTGGCCATCCAATTCCGCATGGACTTCTTCAACCTGTTTAACAAAGCCCAGTTCTTGGGGGACTCTCAAGGCTTTAGTCCACTCAATCCCAACTTCGACACGACCGCCGCAGTAGGACCCGGAAACGTAGTTACTGGCCAAACTATCAACTCGTCCTATGGGGTTTCCAACAAGGACAAAGGTCCGCGTGAAATGCAATATGGGTTAAAGTTTACGTTCTAGCCGCCCCCGCTAACCAGCCCGGTGAGGCTTGACTTCGTTCAAGCCTCACCGCTTTAATACTGCTAACCCATGGGTTCCCTCCGCAGTACTCGTTGTCCTTTCGGAAGAATGTACGCCCGCAGGTTTTCTTATCTGACCTCCATTGTGCTCGTCGTGTTCGTTGTATTGTCGGCGATCCCGGCAATCGCCGGACAGTCTTCGGCAAAGGCCGAAGGCGCGAAGTCCGTCCGCGAAACCCTGCAGCAGCAATACGACGCCGCCCGGACTTTTCAGATAAGCGGTCAGTCGTCGCAGGCGGCCACAGAATACAGAGCGTTCTTGGCGGAGGCGCTGCGCCAGATTGGCGACGCGGAAACCAATGCGGGAAAGTTCGAGGATGCTTCTAAATTGTTCGCCGAGGCTCTCACACTGGCGCCAGAGAACGCCGATGTCACTGCCGACTATGCTGCGCTCCGCTTGCAGGACGGCAAGCTAAAAGATGCGCAGGCTCTGGCAGAGCGGGCAGTCCAACTTGCCCCGGGAGATGCACGAGCGCAGTACATGCTGGGATCCGCACTGTATCAGCAGCAGGATTACGCAGCCGCAAAAGACCACTTGGAGAAAGCCGTGGTAGCGGAACCCAAGTTTGAAATCGGGTACCTGCTGGGGATCACTTACCTTCGATTACAGGATTTGATGCGAGCTACTCTTCTTTTTGATGAGATGACGCTCGGGCTTGGTGATACCCCCGAGATTCATATTCTGTTTGGAAAGGCTTATCGCGAAAGCGATTATCTGGACCAGGCCATCAGAGAGTTGCACAAGGCGCTTGCGAAGAACGCGAAGACTAAAGTTGCCCGCTATCTTCTCGCGATGGCATACCTGGAGCGTGACGGCGACTCTGGCTTTGGCGAGGCGGTGCCGGAGCTCGAAGCAGAACTGAAGATAAGCCCTGACGATCCTCGCACTCACTACATGCTGGGCTACATCGCTATGAAGCGCCACGACGCCAGCCAAGCAGAGAAGGAGCTCGGGCGCGCGGCGGAATTGGACCCCGAGAATCCGGACCCGCTGATCAGTCTTGGACAAGTGTATCTGGACACGGGCCGAACGCCGGAGGCAGAAAAGGCTTTCCGCCGGGCTATTGCCGCAACCAAAGATCCCGCGCGCAACGGATATCAGGTCAACCGCGCGCATTACGCTTTAGGACGAATTCTTTTACAGACCGGACGCGAGGACGAGGGTAAAAAGGAACTGCAGATCTCGGCCGACCTCCGTGACAAGCCGCACCCCGAGCGTCGAAGCACGGGTGGACTCGCCGATGATCCAACCATGGACGACACAAAGAGTGGAACTGCGGTGCCAGTGGCCAATCTTTCGCCAGCGCAGTTGCAGGCGTCATCAGCCCTCGGGGAAGAATTCAAGCCGGCTGTTGCAGATAGTTATAACAATCTCGGCGTCATTGCTGCCGGCAAGAAAGACTACATCGCCGCGATGGGTTATTTCGAGAAAGCTGGCCTCTGGAATCCCTCGCTCGAGACGTTGGATCGGAACCTTGGCATGGCCGCCTTCTATGCGAACCAGTTTGACCGGGCAGTCGGGCCTCTGGGCAGCCACGTTGAGCGGCACCCCGGCGATCTGCGGGCACGGGCAGCCTTCGGTCTGTCGCTGTTTGGGATGCAAAACTACAAGAAGGTGATCCAGACGCTGCAACCGATCGAAACTGCGGTTGATGCGGATCCCGGGCTGTCGTACGCGTACGCCGTCTCGCAGGTGAAAACTGGAGCCTACCCTGAGGGTGTCGGGCGATTGCGCACGCTGGAGAAAGCAAACCCGAACTCACCCGATATTCACACATTAATAGGAGAAGCATTCGTCGATCAGGGCGAGTACGCCGAGGCGCTGGAAGAATATCGTAAGGCCTTGGCGATCAATCCCAACCTGCAACGTACGCACTTCCTTGCCGGGCTCGCGCTGATTCGGCAAGGTAATCCCTCAGACGCCGCGCAGGAATTTCGAGCGGCCCTTCGGCTCGATGCCACCGACGTAAGCAGCAAGTATCATCTGGCGTACTCGCTTATCCAAATGCAGCAACCACAAGATGCCCTGCCGCTGTTAAACGAAGTCATACGACAGGATCCGAAGTTTGCCGATGCCTACTATCAGCTGGGGAAAGTGCAACTGGAGAAGGGCAATACCCAAGAGGCGGTTTCCAACCTGGAAACGGGAAGCCATTTGAATCCCGATAGCGACTACATGCACTATCAGCTCGCTCTCGCTTACCGCCGGGAGGCACGCGCCGAAGATGCAGCGCGCGAGATGAAGGTCTACCAGGCTCTCAAGAGCCGCCATCGAGGGGGCGATGCAGCACAACAAAATTAGATGGTGCGCCCTTCTGTTGGCCGGTGCGGCGGCGGTTTGTTCTATGTCAGCCTGGCCGCAACAAGGGCGGTCGAGTCCAGCCTCGCCCGTTGCCACAGCTCGCGCCGAAATCTCTCGCGGACAATTGGACGGTGCAGAAAAGACGTTGTGGACGGTGCTTTCCTCTGACCCGAACCAGCCCGAGGCGTTGACTCTGTTGGGGATCGTTCGCGGACGTCAGAAGCGCTACGCGGAAGCCGAAGCGCTGTTCCAACGGGTGCTTCAACTAGAGCCGACATCCTTGCTCGCACACCGCAACCTGGCCAGCGCCCTCATCGCGCAAAATAAGCCCGACGCCGCGATCGAAGAATATAAAGAGGTAGTCAAATTCGCACCGCAGGACCATTCCGCGAAGGTGGAGCTTGCCCGCCTGTATCTGGGTCGTGGAGAATTTTCCGAGGCGCTCTCCACGCTGGCCAGCATTCCCAAAGACCGTTTTCCTCCCGATGCGATTCCAGCCCAAGCTGCGAGCCTGTTGGGACTGGGCAGGCGAGAGGAAGCTGCTGCTTTGATCCTCCGCACGAAGCGATCGCCTGCTCTTGAAGCCGACCTAGCAGAAGTCTTCCTGGACGGAAACGCTCCGGAGTATGCAATTCAAGCGGCTGACACGGCTCTCGCGGGATCGCAACGCGTCCCCGCTCGTCTCTACTACATCAAAGGGCGCGCATTGCAAGCTACTGGAAACCCCTCCGCTGCACTGAGCAATCTGCGGCAAGCGCTAGCTCGTGATCCAAAGTCTGTGGACACCCTCGTCGCGATCGCCGCAATTGAGGCATCTGGTAACAAACATGAGAAATCCCTTGATCTCCTTAAGCGTGCGGATGCCCTACAGCCGGACTCGCCTGCGGTCTTGCGTCCCCTTGTGGTGGAAGGAATGAAGGCAGGAGAACCCAAGACGGCATTGCATGCTGCACAAGCGCTGGCTGACAAGAACCCCGATGATCTCGATGACCTCTATTTAGCGGCCGCGGCCATGGTTGAGGGCGCAGATTACACCACAGCTTCGTCTATCTTCGAAAAATACGTTTCCCAGCGGCCCGAAGACAGCAAGGGTTTTCTCGGTTTGGGCATTGCGCAGCTCGCGCAACAGCACTATCCGGAAGCCACGAAAGCGTTGGAACGATCGCTCCAAATCGATCCCAAGCTGGCAGACGCCGAGTACCAGCTCGGCGTTGTCGCCGACCGGAAGGGTGCCGCCGCGGAAGCCCTGCAGCACTTCGACCGGGCGGTGCAGTTGCAGCCTCAGCACGCGAAGGCACTGGCGAGCTTGGGTGGACAATATCTGCAGGCAGGTGAATTCGAGAAAGGCCACGCCGTTCTGGAGAGGTCCATCGCCATAAACCCCAACGATCCCAAGGCTCAATATGACTTGGCGCTGGTGCTTTCGAAATTGGGGAAGAGCGAAGAAGCCAGGCAACACATGGAGCGTTCGCGCGCGCTCAAGACAGCGGAGGACCTGGGGAAGAATCCGGCCGCGGTCGTGGCCAAACCGTGAGTGATTGCGCGCATCGGACCTGTCGGTGTTGTCTATTTGTTTGCCGGATCTCTGGGGCAAGCTCGTTATTCACGAGGCTGAGTGAACGGAATTTTCTTTTGAATCGTGCCCTCCTCGGAAATCGTATAAATGAAGTCTGCAGCCAGGTTGTGGTAAGTATCCTTCTTGCCACTGGGCCAGGAAATCTCAAGCGAGTCGATGGTAGCCTGCGACCCCAGGCCGAAGTGCAGACGCAGATCGTTTTGTGACAAGTAGCTGGAGCCGCTGCGCACTTCATTGAATTGAACCAGATCGCCAGCAGTTATGGTTGCGCGGGCGCCGACGGCAGACCTGTTGCTTTTCGTTCCAATGAGTTTCAAAAGCACCGCATGGTTCGATGTCTTTGTCCGATTGATCAGCAGCAGCGGCGGTTCTCCGACATTGAGCACCAGGACGTCCACCTTGCCATCGTTATTTACGTCACCGAAAGCTGCGCCGCGGCGAGACGCCACGGGCAGGCCGCCAAGGCCGGAAATCGCCGTGACATCCTCAAAAGTGCGATCCCGGTTGTTTCGAAACAAGAGGAAAGGCTGGCGATACGGTGCGCCACCCTTCACCAGGTCCATCTGCGGATAGACGTGACCGTTGGCTACGAAGACGTCAAGCCATCCGTCATTGTCTAGGTCAAGGAACGAAGTACCCCATCCCACGAGCGGGTAGCTGGGCTGGCCTATGTGCGAGGCATAACTGATGTCGGTGAAGCCCTGTTTGCCCCGGTTCCAGTAAAGCGCGTCGGGTTCCTCGGTGAAATTCGTGACGAAGATGTCGAACAATCCATCGTGGTCGATATCGCCAAAATCCACTCCCATCGACCCTTGTTCGCGGCCGTCAGCGCTCAAGGCCGCGCCTGAAAGCAAGCCGACATCCTCGAAGGTGCCATCATGGTTGTTATGGTAGAGGTAATTCGGACCGGCATCGTTCGCGACATACAGATCGGGCCAGCCGTCGTTGTCGAGGTCGCCCCAGACGCCCTGCATGCCGAAGTAATGCTTGGGGTCGTCCACGCCGGCCCGTTTCGAAACGTCCTGGAAGGTGCCATCGCCGCGATTGTGAAACAAGAAATCCGACTCGCCGGGAAGTCCCCACGGTCCACATTGCACCATGACCCCGCGGAAACGACAAAACTTATCGTTGCTGCCGAATTCCGGCAGCTTGTTGATGTCGATGAATACGTATCTCGGCACAAACAGATCGACACGTCCATCCCGGTCGAAGTCGCCCCAAGACGCCCCTGTGCTGAATCCGCCGACCGCCACACCGGCTTTTTCCGTCACGTCTTCAAACCGGCAGTTGCCAAGGTTCCGATAGAGTACATTCCCGCCATAGCCTGTAACATAGACGTCGTCCCAGCCGTCGTTGTCGAAATCGGCCACGGCAACGCCCATTCCCCAGCCCTTGCGTGTCAGGCCGGCTTCTTTGGTGATGTCCTTGAACTTCAGATCGCCTTCCTGGCGGTACAGCGTAATCATCGGATCGCCGCCCTGCTTGTAGTGTTCTACCGACGATCCATTGACGGTAATAATGTCAAGCTTACCGTCGTTATCGCAGTCGATAAAACCCACGCCACCGCTCATGGACTCGATGACGTACCGTTTGTCGGGTGAGGAAATATGCGAGACAGTCAGACCAGCCTGCTTGCTGACGTCTTCGAATCGTGGTGGCGGAGGGGCCGCGCTCGGGATTTGCGCCCAGGCCGTCCAACCCAAGAGCAGGATTCCCATCAACTTCACATTACGCATCGAGAGACGCTATCGTAGCACAATACGACGGTCTGCCATCCCGTCCTCCAGATGGACCAAGAAGTCGAAATCGCGTTGACATCCTGGTTCCCGCAGGATAGAAGAATCACACTGATCTTCATGCCCGCTCTTTCGGTGTTCAGGCTTGCCTTACTTCTTGATTCTCGATTTCTGTTGATCCCGCTCTTATGTTCGGGGCTTGCTGTCGCTGCTCACTCCCAGAGCACACCGGCGGTCGCGCTTCCTCAGATTCGGTTTGCTGACGTGACCGCGGCCAGCGGAATTACTTTCGAGCACGCCATCTCTCCTGAGAAAAAGTACCTATACGAATCGATGTCGGGCGGAGTGGTGCTTCTTGATTACGATCAGGACGGCTGGCTTGACATCTACTTCACAAATGCGCAGAGCGTGGCGATGACGTTGGCCGGCCAAAAAGCAAACGGTGCGCTCTATCACAACAATCGCGATGGCACTTTCTCTGATGTCACAGAGAAGGCTGGGGTAGGCTTCCCCTGCTCTGCGATGGGCGGAGCCGTCGGAGATTACAACAATGATGGGTGGCCTGACATCGTGCTCACCTGCCAGGACGGGCTGGTGCTGTTGCGGAACAACGGCAACGGTACTTTCACCGACGTCACGAAGCAGGCGCACCTGACGGATCCGCGTTGGGCCACTGGAGCCGCTTTCGGTGACTACGACGGCGATGGTTTCGTCGACTTGATGATCACTCGCTATGTCGACTTCGATCCGAAGAACCCGCCACAGTTTGGCGTTGGAGCGACTTGTCATTATCGTGGCATCCCGGTCCAGTGTGGTCCGCGGGGGATGAAGGGACTGTCAGATAGTCTGTATCACAATAATGGAGATGGCACCTTTACCGATGTCTCCACAATGGCGGGAGTCGACGACCCTTCGCGTTACTACGGTCTCGGAGTGATCTGGAGTGACCTCAACGACGACGGCCGTCCGGACTTGTTCGTTGCCGATGACTCAAGTCCCAATTACCTTTATCGCAACGAAGGCAAAGGTAGCTTTAGCAATATAGGTTTCATCTCGGGCACCGCGGTGAATGGCGAGGGCGCCGAAACCGCGGGAATGGGGATTGCCGCATGCGACTACAACCACAGCGGCCGTTTCTCATTGTTATTGACCACGTTTGAAGATCAGGCTGCCACGTTATACCGCAACGATGGCACAATGAACTTCACCGATGTTTCATTTGCGTCGGGGATTGCGACACCTACCATCAAATTTTTGAAGTGGGGCATAGGTTGTGAAGACTTTGATAATGACGGCTGGCCCGACATTTTCATTGTAAACGGGCATGTTTATCCGCAGGTCGATTCGCTGAGTGCTGGCGCCAAATATCAGGAAAGAAAAATTGTGCTCCATAACAACGGCAAGGGGGCATTTCAGGATGTTAGTGACCAAGCCGGTCCGGCGATCTTACTTCCGGAAGCCAGCCGGGGTGCGGCTTTTGGGGATCTCAATAATGACGGCAAGGTTGATGTGGTCGTTGAAAACATCGACGGCAAGCCGATGATTCTCAGCAATACCAGTACCGACAAGAACCATTGGCTGACGTTGCGCCTGGCCGGACGGCACAGCAATCGTCTGGCTATCGGCGCGAAGGTGAAGGTCAGCGCTGGTGCGATGTTGCAAGTGGGAGAAGTTCGTTCCGGAGGAAGCTACCTGTCGCAAAACGATTTGCGTTTGCATTTTGGACTGGGTATCGCCTCCAAGGCTGAACGAGTCGAGGTCCGGTGGCCGTCCGGCAATACGGATGTTTATCAAGGCATCAGCGCCGATAACTTTTACCTGCTCGTCGAAGGCGACCCCGCCGTGAGAATCGATCGCTGACGCAAGCGCCATAGAGGCTAATCCGGGAAGGGCTCCCCGGCTTTTACGATTCTTATTCGGTGATCTGTGTACTGGTAGTGCATATCCGGGACCTCGTACCTCGGCATATGACAGGTGACACAATCTTCTTTGCCGACCGGACACGCCGCACCGGGATGGTCTGGCATGGGCTTAGTCTGTTGGGAACTGGCATGGCAACTGAGGCATCGGTTGTCGTAGGCTCGAGCCTCACGCACCAGCGGCTGATGCGGATTGTGACAGCTGACGCATGTGAGGCGCGCATCCCCATTACCCCAGCAGTGGCTGCTCTCCAACCGATAGGGCTGGAATCGCACGTTTGCAACACCGGTAGCGGCAGTACGTTTTGCGTCCCACCAAGTCGTGTGGCATGCACCGCAGAAGTCTACGATGTCTACCGGTTTCAGGTCTTTCGGATTCACGATCGCGGTCAAACCGGCATCCAAGTCTCCCGCCTTCATGGCGGCCACGTGCTTAGAGCCCGCCCCATGGCAACTCTCACAGGAGACTCCGGGCACAGCGTTCGCAGGCTCGAAATGCTTACTGATTGTCGAGGCCGTCGTATGGCAACCGAAGCATCTCTGGGCTTCTGTGCCGCTAAGCACTCGACCTGCAGCCTTATCCGCCGAAGTTGCCGGTTGCAATGACTGGTTGGGCGTCACGTCGAAGGCATGCAATGTGGCGAAATAACTAAACCGGATTTCACGAAACGTTCCGTCTTTTGCCGACAGGTAACTCTGACCTACTTTACCCGCGCCGAATGCCCAATCTACGGGTGAGGAAATAGTCTTGCCGGCATTCGACGCCGTGTACTGGAACGCGCCACTTGCTTCATGAACGACACTATACTCATAATCGCCCAGCCGAAAACTTCGACCGGCCTGATCGCGCAAAACGTCAGAGCTTTCCGCTGGAGCCGATGCTTTCGCCATCGAGTGGCGCGACTGGCTCTTCACGATCGCGTAGTGACATTGCTCACAGGCGCGCGATCCAACATATTCATTTTTTCCTGTTCTGCCGTCTGTCGGCCACCACTGCGATCGCTCGATGCGTTCCGCGGTAGTCAGTTGTTCTGTAATCGTGGCGGGGCTCTGCGCAAAAGCCCAACAGCCGATGCTGATGACGCCAGCAATGACAAAGACTGGCGCGTAGCTCATTCGACTGAACGGCATGAAGACCTTAGGTAGCAGGTGCTATTCGATGGCAATTCTTTGGAATTATCCCACAGGCAACGGCAACGCCAGAGGTTGTCGTTCTGACTTGCCGAAAATGGTGTGTAAGGAGTATCGATTTATCGGCTGATCGAGTAGAATTGCCTCCTGCGCGCTGCAGGAGTCTTATGAACAGGTCGGCTCGCAACCTGCTTTTCTTGCTCTCCTTTCTGGTCCCTTTGCTTGCCGGCTCTGACGAGCAGCAAAAAGCGCATAAGATCGTCAACAAAGTGACAGCAATGGCCATCGATCCGGCCGGAAAGCGGGCTGTGAGTCTGTCTATGTCCCAGTATTTGTCGGCCGGTAGGGCAGAGCTTGTACAGCTCCGTCAGGCTATGAACATGAACTATGGAGACCTCTTTGTTGCTTATGAGCTTGTGAAGAGTGGCGCAAAGATGGACGTTATTGCCGCAAAGATGAAAACCGGCAAAACGGTGTGGCAAGCCGCAGACGAAGAGCATGCGGACTGGAAACAAATCGCGAGTGACGCGAAAAAACTAAATGGCAAAGTGGATACCAATCTCCTTGGACACTTTGGCAATAACAAGGCTGAGACCCAGCGAGACCGGGCCGATGGCTACGATCCGTTCCGGGATAGTGTCACCGCGGATAACGATGTGAGCAAGCAGGAAGTAGAGGATGCTCAACAGCGGTACGTCTTCTTGCGTGACCATACTGGCGTCGCGTCCGCTTCCCCGCTCGACACATCCACCGAGAAGTCAGCTCGAATTGTCCGGACCGACCCGGTGCGAAGCGGAGGACCTACCGGCGCCCCTAGCAGTGCCCCCCCGAAAAACTGAGGTCGGGAAAAAATGAGCCCGGAGGTCGTGAACCCCGGGCAGACACTGCGCACAGTCTCGATGACTACTCAGACGTGATTGCCCCTAGGCTCTCGATACGGCGGGCAGCGGCTCTCCTGCCAACCGCTTCTCGACGAAGCTCGCGATGAAATCCGCGAAGGGTCCTACTGCTTAACCTGCCGTTCGTAATCGAAGCCCGTTCCCGGAGAGTACGATCGACGTCGCGTCTCCGGCCAGGTTGTCGGCACCAGTGACCCAACCCCGATCATTTACGCTGTTGGCTCCGCCTGCCGTTCCGCCGAGTTCTGCCGAGCTCTAAGACGCTGTAATTGGTTTGTGCGGCGAGCCGAATTGGGAACTCCAGTGAACAAAACAGTGTCATCGCGGTCATGCATGTCAATATCATCCTGGATTGCATGTTGCCTCCTTTTTTTGGTTGTTTCTGAAAGCCAAAGGACTGAACTGCAGGTCTGCGCTTGCCCCCGCGGGTTAACGCGACGTGGGATCGCGGTCCGAAAACGTCCGGTATTTTGGGCTGGGTCGACTATCATAGGTTCGCGAGAGACATGAATCTGGATTGGCAGGTATGTTCACGAGCCAGGCTGTCACGCGATGCCCGCTTCGACGGCAAGTTCTTTATTGGCGTGATCGGCAGCGGGGTGTACTGCCGTCCGATTTCTCCTGCGCCTACCGCGAAAGAGAAGAACGTCCGTTATTTTCCGAGTGCCGCAGCAGCAGCGGAATCGGGCTTTCGCCCTTGTTTGCGTTGCCGGCCAGAGAGCTCGCCCGGAACTCCGGCATGGTTAGGAACTTCAAACACAGTTTCGCGAGCCTTGCGGCTGATCGGGGAGAGTGGGCTGGAAGACGGTGGGGTGGAAGTTCTCGCGGAACGCCTGGGGGTTGGGTCGCGGCACCTTCGCCGCTTGTTCCTCCGACACCTGGGGGCCACTCCAATTGCTGTGGCTCAGACACGCCGTTTGCACTTTGCCAAGAAGCTCATCGACGAGACGAGTTTACCCATGAGTCAGATTGCCCTTGCTTCCGGCTTCGGTTGTGTACGACGGTTCAACGCCGGCATCCGCAAGGTCTATCATCGAACCCCGACTCAAATCCGGAGTCTGGCACGACAGACCGACGCCCAGCCAGGAAATCAATACCTCTTCCGCCTGCAATTCCGGCCCCCTTATCACTGGAACGGCATGTTGGCGTTTCTGGCAGCTCGCGCCACGCCCGGTGTCGAAGCGGTGGAAGGTGGCAGTTATCGACGTTCTATTTCCTTAAACGGTCGCGACGGCTATTTTGAGGTTTCGCTCGACGAACGACGTGACGCACTCGTTGTGCGGATTCAATTTGGCGATCCCCTCTCGCTGTTCTTCATGATCGAGCGAATCCGCGCGATGTTTGATCTGAACGCGGATTGGGCGGCCATAGTGCAAAGTCTTAGAACCGACTCGGTGTTAGCCAGACGGGTGGAGGCGGACCCGGGGCTCCGGGTACCGGGCTGCTGGAATGGTTTCGAACTCGCTACACGCGCGATTCTCGGCCAGCAGATCACCGTCAAGGGCGCGACAGCCCTAGCGGGCCGCATGGTAAGCAGTTTCGGGAAGCCGTTTTCCGGAGCAACGGGCCTCACCCATCTATTTCCTCCACCTGAGGTTCTTGCCGATGCCAAGCTTTCGAGCATCGGCCTGCCTGGAAAGCGAGCCGCCACTATTCGAGCCTTGGCCCGTGCGGTTTGCGATGGACAGATCCGGTTTGAAGGGATCGTGGAATCCGACGCTTTCCTGAATCAACTCCGTAACATTTCTGGCATTGGGAAATGGACAGCACAATATGTGGCGATGCGGGCACTTGGGGAACCCGATGCTTTTCCTTCAGGAGATCTCGGACTTCTGCGTACCTCGGGCGTTGTGAGTTCTAGTGAGCTTGAGCGACGTGCCGAAGCCTGGCGACCGTGGCGAGCATACGCGGCAATGTATCTCTGGAACATGGCTAGCGAGTCCAGGGTTCGCGGAAGCAGATTAGTTTGTTCCAAGACCCACAAGCCCACTGTTGAAAGAATCACCTCACCCCAGAATGTCTCAGTGGTTGTGTGACGGGCCTAGTGGATGCAATCGCCGTCTCTGCGCAAATCAGGGTTCGAACGGCCGTCGGACAAGACTCGCCTGCGCGAATTCAACCGGTGAACGTATCGTCTGAGTCGAGAAGCAAAGCGGGCTGCTAGGCCAAGAGCTCCGCTATTCGAAACGGCTGTATTTTGGGCTGCTTCTTTTGCTGCTCCTGCCAGACGTCATCCTGTATCTGCATCTTTAGCCAGAAGTCGGGCGAGGTGCGCAGCGCCGCTTAAAGACGCAAGGACATGGGAGCGGAAATGCCCGCCCTTCCGTTCAGAATTCGCGAAAGATGCGCCCGGTGGTTTGGTTGAAGATGGCCGGAGCGACCTCATCTTAGCTTCGCTAGCCAAGCTTGCGTCACATGCGACACTCCATGACGTCTAGGGCGCTGGATTGGCCAGCTCAACTAGCTCCGCGCCACGGTATCTATGAAGTCTCAGTTGCCCATCGCACAGGCGGTTGGAGGGACGTTTTGGGGGTGGCGCAAACGGGTAAAGAGCTACGCGACGACACTGGCAGGGATAGCCACTCTAGTTCACTCTGGTACTGAGTCTGCTAAGTTCTTCCACCACATGCACTGGTATCGGAGAAGGGCAAACCCTTGCACCTGGAACTGGAGGTCACGCGGGACGGTGATAACGGCTTTGTGAGCAGATTGCTGCGCGCTATGGCCGCGCAGAATTGTGGGCGAAGATCCATCGAGGCTCCTGCGCCATGCTCAGTGAAAAGTAAACGACGCGGAAGGGCTGTTTCCTAACACCAGCAGTCATTGCAGCTTTGCGTACTGCGCCTTGGCTTGCTTCAGAATGGGAATGTCCGGGTCCGCATTTTTCCAGAGCGTAAGGAAGTCCTGATAGGCGGATTTCGCCCTGGTCTTATCCCCGACAGTGCGTAAGCCCTGCCGAGTTGCACGTGCGCTAGAGCGCCAACGGGATCGCTAACCACAATCCCGCGGTGATCGAGAATCTTCTGGAATTCCGCAGCGGCCTTGGCGCCTTGATGTGCGGCCAAATAGGCCAGGCCACGGACATAGGCGGGGTAGAGATTGCCCGCGCCCAAAAGAAATTCAGAGCCGCCTTCAGTCGGAATACCCCCTTCATACGGAAGCGCGGTTTGAAGCAATTCTACATACCGTTCATTTGTGGGAGAAATTCTTGGCAGTTCCTATAACGACCTGGGGGTGATGCGGGCTAAAGACTCGAAATTTCCCGAAGCCGCCGAGTTTTTCAGACAGGCTGCCGCATGGAAGCTGGATCTCCCCGGCCTGGACCGCAACTGGGGATTCGCCTGCTTCCGCGCCGAGCTTTACTCGGAAGCTGCCCCGCCGCTCGAACGCCAGCTCAAAGCGCATCCCGACGACTCCTTCACGCGCCAACTTCTGGGCCTCAGCTATTCCATGTTGGAGAACGATGCGAAAGTTGTTGATGTTCTCCATCCTTTTCTGGAACATCCGCCCGACGATCCTGGCCTGCTCTTG
>Ga0137415_10003555_pt1 | contig 15482 bp, 18 predicted proteins | sample CZODoug3_1_1_16f_FD_183082 | JGI IMG/M metagenome (GOLD analysis project Ga0137415, IMG submission 183082) | Vadose zone soil fungal communities from Angelo Coast Range Reserve, California, USA - CZODoug3_1_1_16fungal (Hybrid Assembly) | ecosystem: Environmental > Terrestrial > Soil > Vadose... | reverse complement strand
GCCGTCAAGAGATAGCAATTGAAACCGCTTCTCTCAGTGGTTATGCCTACGTACGACGGCGAACGGTTCATCGCGGCCGCGCTCGATAGTGTGCGGGACGAATACCGGGACTGGGACAACGATGGAATCGAGCTGGTGATCGTCGACGATGGGTCCACGGATCACACTCTCGACATTGTGCGTGGTTATGCCGATGCTCTTCCGATTCGGTTGATTACTCCCGGGAGGCTGGGGAACTGGGTCGCCGCCAGCAATCTCGGGCTGCGTGAAGCCACTGGTGATTGGGCCTGCTTTCTCCACCAGGATGACCTTTGGCTCCCCGGGAGGCTCGAACGAATTCGGCCGGAGATGGAGCGCGCTGAAGGCGCTCTCATTATCCATAACGCAAAGTACGTGGGCCCGAACGGAAAAGCGCTTGGTATCTGGACCTGCCCATTTGATCCAGGAACCGTGCCGCCGACTTCATTTATTGAGCACCTTTTGATTCAGAACTTCATCGCCATACCGTCTCCTGTTTTTCGACGCGACGCGGTGGTTCAAACTGGAGGAATGGATGAGGCACTGTGGTTTTCAGCCGATTGGGATCTCTGGCTTCGTTTGGGGGCGCTAGGGCCGGTGGCCTTCATTGCCGAGACTTTGACCGCTTTCCGTATCCACCCCGCGTCCCAAACCGCGGCACGCAAACTACAACCGAACGAATGGGATGAGCAGTTGACCACGGTACTCGACCGCCACATCGAAAACTGGTCAACGAAAGGTAAACTTCGTACATCTGTGGAGCGCGTTGCCTTGGCATCGATCGCCGTGAACTCAGCCCTCTCTTTGTCCTCTCGCGGCGAACCGAGCGAGCCCTCGGCCGCCTTGTACAAGCTGCTTGCTCTTGGCCCGCCGGGGTGGCAAAGATACCTGAGGGATTCGCGCATCGTTCAGCGCGTTACGTCGCGGCTGAAACTGCAACTACTGACGAGGCGTAAGAAGGCTCGAGCTGCTTTGTAAATCGCGGGCGAAAGGTCACTCTTTGGAAGCTTCCAACACAATTTCAGAAACTCGAACGGCATTATCGGGGGGCCCTCAGCCACATCCTGAGAGCCTGAGAGGACCTTCGGCTCGAGTGCCGTCGGCGCTCTACGGTCTGGCTCTTGCTGTCTCCATCTCGGTCTGGTTTATCGCCATCCGTGCGCCACTGTGGCTGGACGAGACCATATCGTTTTTCCAGATCAAAGGAAGATTCTCCGAGATCATGGCTCGCCAGGGTTGGCCGGCTGTGCCGGTGTACTCGTTCATTCTTTGGCCCTGGGTCAGGCTGGTGGGGTCGAGCGAGATCGCACTCAGAATTCCCTCCGTTCTCGCCATGCTGGGGGCTGTCTACCTGCTATATCGTGCGGCACGGCAACTTTTCGAGCGGGATGTTGCTCTCATAGCGAATGGCGAAGTTGCGGTCGTCCAGCCGGCCGACGAGCTCGAGACGAAGCAGGTCGTCGCCTACGCCGTCGAGCGCCAGGGCCCGATCTACCTCCGGCTCACGCGCCAGAACCTCGAGCCCGTGTGCCCGCCCGGCTATCGCTTCGAGTTCGGGCGCTGGCTCGTCCTGCGCCCGGGCAACGACGTGACGCTGATCGCCACCGGCGGCACCGTCTTCAATGCGCTCGAAGCCGCCCGGCGCCTCGAGGCTGACGGGATCGCGGCCGAGGTCATCAACGCCGCGTGCATCAAGCCGTTGGATGAGGACCTGCTCCTCGGCTCCGCCGGGAAGACCGGCCACGTCGTGACCGTCGAGGACCACTCGATCTCGGGCGGGCTCGGCGGCGCCGTCGCCGAGACGCTCGGAGAGGTGATGCCGACACCGATGAAGCGGCTCGCCGTCCAGGGTTTCGGCGAGTCGGGCGATGCGAAGAGCCTCTACGCGAAGCACGGCCTCGACCCGGTCGGGATCGCGGCCAGCGTCAGGAAGTTCCTCGACCGTTAGCTGAGCGCGGCGAGACCGTAGGCGAGGCCGAACGCGATCGAGCCGAGCCCGGCGCACACGGCGAGGGCGCGGCGGGCGCCCCCGAAGCCGAGCGCGAGCATGACCGGATACGCCATCGCCGCGGTGAGCAGCGTCATCCCGAGGATCGTCCCCGCCCCGAAGACCGCGAGATAGGCGACGGCGCCCGCCGTCGAGCCGAGCGTTGCGAGCACGAGCAGCGAGACCGCGGCGCTGCCCGCCAGGCCGTGGACGGCGCCGACGAACAGGGCGCGTAGCGGCAGCCGGCCGCGCCGGGCGGCGAGCGCGCCGAGCAGACGCCGTGACGGGTGGATGTGGGGATGGGCATGGACGTGATCATCGTGGACGTGCGGATGGCTGTGCACGGCCTCGAGATGCCCGTGGTCGTGGTCGGCGGCGAGGTGGGCCGGCGGGGCCGCGTCGAGCCCTCGCGCGGTGTCGCGTAGCCGCACGGCGCCGAGCAGGATCAGCATCGCGGCGACCATCAGCTCGAGGCCGCTCGCGACGCCGGGCCCGAGCGTGAGCCTTGATCCGACGACCAGTGCGCCCGCGACGGTGAGCGTCGCCATGTGGCCGACGCCCCACAGGACGCCGACCATCGCGCCGTCGGCGAAGCGCCGCTCGCGCGTGACGATGGTCGCCACGGCGACGAGATGGTCGGGATCGGTCGCGTGCTGGAGACCGAGGACGAAGCCGAGGAGAACGGCCGAGAGGACCGGGTCCACTAGATCCCGAGGCTCCGCACCGCCTCGTCGATGAGCACCTTGTGCGCCTTCACCCAGTCCTCGAGCGTGGTCTTGGCGTCCTTCTCCGCCCGCTGCGTGGCCTGGGCGAGGATCGCCTCGGCCTGTCCCTTGGGCAGGACGACGATCCCCTCCTCGTCGGCGACGACGACGTCGCCCGGAGTGACGGCAACGCCACCGCACACCACGGGCACGTCGATGAGGCCCTTGACCCTGCGCACGCCGGGGATCGGGATCACGCCGCGTGCGAAGACGGGAAAACGCCGCTCGCGGGTCTCCGCGAGGTCCCGGATGACGCCGTCCACGACGAACCCGGCGATACCCCGCTGCTGCGCGTAGGCGCACACGTTGCCGCCCGCCATCGCCCAGTTCGAGTCGCCCGCCGCGCACACGAGGACGGAGCCCGCCGGCGCCCGGTGGATCGCGACGTGGAGCATGAGGTTGTCGCCGGCGGGGCACGCGACGGGATACGCGGGCCCGCAGAGGCGCGGCATCGGGCCCCAGAGCGGGCGGATGCCGGGGTCCATGACCCGGTCGCGTGTCAGCACGTCGGAGTAGGCGGTCGGCGGGAGCTTGGCGAACGCGTCGATATCCATGGCGGTCACTCCGACATCTTGAGGAGCAGCCCGGTGCGCCGCGCGCGCTGGACCGCCGCCCAGAAGGCCCAGTGCGCCAGCAGGGCGTAGAGTGCGGAGAGCGCCAGCCCCGTCGCCACCGGCGCCCGGAACTCCTGGGCGAAGCCGAAGTGGGCGCGGTAGGCGTCGAGGAAGTACGTGAGCGGGATCGCCGCCGCGAGCGCCGCAACCGGCTCCGGCAGCACCGAGATCGGGTAGTAGATGCCGGCCAGCACCAGGACCAGGTTCACGCTGGACCACGCGAACGCCTCGGCGCGGTTGCCGAAGAGCGTGATCAGCGCGCACACGGCCACGCCGACGATCCAGGCGTTGAGGAAACACCCCGCGAGAAACGTCGCGACGGCGACGGGGCCCGGCGCCAGCACGCGGAAGTCGAACGCCCACCAGCCGAGCGCCGCCAGGAGGCCGAAGATCAGGAGCCCGCGCACCATGCCGACCAGCCACGAGCCGAGCGTGAGGTGGCGGACCCCCATCGGGGCGAGGAACTGGTGCTTCAACGACTTCGACCAGACGTCGAGGAGGACCGCGTAGGCGACCTCGAGCTGGCAGACGTTCACGACGGACAGCGCGATCGTGCCGATCAGGACGAACGAGGCCTGCTCGGGCGTGAGCCTGAGGAACCGCGCCATCAGGCCGATCGAGACCACGCCGACGATCGGCCAGAAGAGGAGCTCGAAGAAGAAGAACACGTTGCGCGACGCCATGAGCGCGTTCCTCACGACGACGGCCCAGACGGCGAGCGCCTCACTTCGCCAGCTCAACGAAGACCTCCTCGAGCTCGGGCTCGCGGACCTGGACGTTGCGCACCACCACCCCTTCGGCGTGCAGCGCTCGCAGGATCTCCGGCAGCCGCTTCTCGGCTTCGTCCACCGTGCACTCGACCCAGCCGTCCTCCTCTACGCAGCGGAGCACGCCCGGCGCCTCGGCGAGCCAGGGCACCGCGGGCGGGTCGAGCTTGAGCGCGAGCACCTCGCCCAGCCGGATCTGGCGCTTCAGCTCCGCCGGCGTGCCGCGCGCGAGGATCCGCCCGGCCTTGATGAACCCGACCTCGTCGCAGAGCTCTTCGGCCTCGCGCATGTAGTGCGTCGTCAGCACGATCGTGATACCGCGCTCGCGCCGGAGCCTGGCGATATGCTGCCTGACGCGGACCGACACGTCGGGATCGAGGCCGAGCGTCGGCTCGTCGAGGAAGAGCAGCTCCGGATCGTTCACCAGCGCCTTCGCCAGTGCCACGCGCTGCTTCAGACCGGTCGAGAGCTCGCTGTAGGGCACGCGGCGATACGGCGTCAGCTCGTAGAGCTCGACGAGCTCCTGCACCTTCCGGCGCAGGGCGGCGCCGTGGAGGCCGTACAGCCGGCCGTACAAGGCGATGATCTCGCCGACCCTGAGGCTCCAGAGGAACGAGGGCCGGCCGCTCGCCATATTGAGCCGACGACGGAGCGCCGTCGCGTCGCGCAGCACATCGAGCCCCAGGACGCGCACGCGACCACCGTCGGGCGTCAGCAGGGTCGTCAGGATCGAGAGCAGCGTCGTCTTCCCTGCCCCGTTCGGGCCGAGGAGGCCGAAGATCATTCCTCGCGGGATCGAGAGCGAGACGCCGCGCAGGGCCGCCGTCTCGCGTCGCGCGAACCAGCCCGATCGAAATGTCTTCGTCACGTCGTGGGCATCGATCGCAAACATACCCACCGATGGTACCATGCGGCGCATGACGGTCTCCGGCGAGTGGCGCTGTCCCGCCGCGCGCGTTCCCCCCGGGAGCACCATGACGTTCACGCTCGAGTGCGGCGGGCGCGTGGTGAAGGGTTTCGTCGTCAACTTCGAGGGCCGCTACGGCGCCTGGGTGAACCGCTGTGCCCACGTCGGCACGCCGCTGGACCTCTGGCCGAACGAGTTCTTCACCGAGGACGGCCGCGCGCTGATCTGCTCGACCCACGGCGCACTCTACGAGCCGGACACCGGACTCTGCACCGCGGGCCCGTGCGCCGGCGACCGGCTCACGCCGCTGCCCCTCAGCGTCCAGGACGACACCCTCGTCGTCCGCTGCGGAACGGATGGCAGTGCGAGGTGAGCGCCGTCGCGGCGCGAGCCGAGCGCTGAGATTGCGCGAATGAGCGACCTCGAGGAGGTCGAGCAGGCCAACGCGCGCTTCTACCGCGCCTTCGAGACGCTCGACCTCGGCCAAATGGAGGCCGTCTGGGCCCAGGGTGAGTACGTGAAGTGCGTCCATCCGGGCTGGCCGCTCCTCATCGGCTGGGAGGCCGTGCGGTCCTCGTGGCAGGCGATCTTCGAGAGCGCGGCCGAGATGCGCTTCACGATCGGGGAGGTCCTCGCCGAGGTGATGGGCGATCTCGCCTGGGTCACCTGCACGGAGAACATCCTCTCGGAAGTCCGCGGGCGCGTGACGGTCACGTCGGTGCTCGCGACCAACATCTTCGAGCGCGGCGACGGCGGCTGGCGCCTGATCCACCACCACGCCTCGCACGTCGTCGGCTCCGCGCCCGACACGGCCGACCCCGTTTCTTGATTTCGCCGTGGCCGCGGCCGACAATAGCCGCGTGACGACGGACAAGCGAATCGCGCTCGGCGACGTCGGGCGCCTCGTCGCGAGCGGCATGCAGATCGGAATCGGCGGTGGCCCGGTCATGATCACGCCGATCGCGCTGATCCGCGAGGTCCTCCGGAGCGGTGCGCGCGACCTGCGCGTCGTCGCGTCCTCCACCGGCGGGTTTGGCATCGACCTCCTGATCGGCGCGGGCGCCTGCGCCTCGGTCGAGTTCGCCCAGATCGTCCTCAACGAGTTCGGCCAGGCGCCGAACTTCCGCCGCTACGCCGAGAGCGGCCGGATCCGCTGCCTGGACCACACCTGACCGGGCCTCCTCGCGGGGCTCCAGGCGGGAGCCCAGGGTGTGCCGTTCATGCCGGTCGCCGGTCACGTGGGCTCCGACTACGACCGCCTCCGCCCCGAGTTCCGCGTGATCCCGAACCCGTTCGCGCCCGCGGAGCGCCTGATGCTCGTGCCGCCGATCCGCCCCGACGTCGCGCTGATCCACGCGATCGCCGCCACGGCCGACGGCACACTCCTCCTCGATCACATGGAGGACGACGCGCTGCTCGCCCAGGCCTCGCGCGTGGTCGTCGCGTCCACCGAGCGCGTCGTCGGCTCGCGCGAGGCGCTGCGCGCCGCGGGCGACGGCGTGCTCCTTCCGGGCATCCACGTGAGCGCGTTCGTCGAGGCGGCGGGCGGCGCCAGGCCCACGCTGGTGCGGGGCGTGTACCCCGCCGACGCGCGGCACATCGAGGAATATGTCGCCGCCTCCGCGGACGACGCCACCTTCAAGCGCTACCTCGACCGGTACGTCCACGGATAGGGCGGCGCGCCACACGCCAGAGGAGTTGATGGCGTGCGCCATCGCGCGCGAGGTGCGCGACGGCGAGACCCTCGCGGTGGGCACGCTCGCGCCGATCCCGGCCTCGGGCGCGCTCCTCGCCCACTTCACCCACGCGCCCCGCGCGACGGTCGTCATCCTCAACCACCCGGACTTCTGGCCCTTCGGCAACGGCTCGAAGGAGTTCTACGATTACGCCCAGCGCGGAAAGTTCGATCTCTTCTTCCTCTCGGGCGGGCAGATCGACCGGCACGGCAACCTGAACCTGATCACCGTGGGAGACCACGCACGGCCGAAGGTCCGCTTCCCGGGCGGCGCCGGCGCCGCGATGCTCTACTATCTGCCCCGCCGCGTCATCGTCTTCCGGGCCGAGCACACGCCGCGCAGCCTCGTCGAGCGGGTGGACACGGTGGCGAGCCCGGGCTCGACGCCGCCCGACGTGGTGCGTCCGGGCGGGCCGTGGAAGGTCGTCACGCCCCGCTGCACATTCAGATTCGAGCGCGCGCAGGCGCGGCTCGTGGTCGAGGCGCTCCATCCCGGCGTCACGCGCGCCGAGCTCCAGCGTGAGACCGGCTTCGCGCTCGAGTACGACCCTCAGGCGGGCGTCACGCCCGAGCCGAGCGTCGGCGAGCTCGAGGTCCTCAGGACACGCGTGCGCGAGGCGGTCGCGCGCATCTACCCGCGCTACGCGGAGAGCGCCTTTCAGGCCTAGACCTCTGCACCGGAGGACCGGCCGGCGGCGGACCCTAACGCGCCCGCCGCAGCAAGACCCAGCCGTCTGCGCGGGCCACCACCTCGAAGGCCTCCACCGGGAAGAGGTGTGACGGTGTCGTTGCAATCACCCTCTCACGCTCGAGGACGTAGTCGTCCGGCGCGAACTCGCCCGGTTGCGGGAAGATGTACGCCTCGCGCCGCGCCGCGAGCTGCGTCACCAGCCGCTCGTTCGTGCTCACGCGCGCGGCGGGCGGAATCCGGTCCAGCAAGCCTCGGAGCGCCCGGTGCTCGCCGGTCGGCATCCAGCGCGGCAGCGCCAGATCGTTCACCGTCCGCGCCGTGAGTGCGACGCTCGCCAGGAACGCGAACGCGAGCGCGCCTGCAGGCGTGACTCGCATGCGAGGTGCGCGGCGGGCTCCGCCGCTCGGAACGATACTCGCTCCGAGCCCACCGTCCGCCTCGCGCCCCGAGCGTGCCGTGAGGCGGGCGTAGCCGTCGACGGCGGCGAGGGCGAGGAACGGGAGGATCAGGGATGTGTACTGGGAGCGGTAGTTGACCAGGATCGGATCGAGGCTCAGCAGATTCATGGCAAGCCCCGGGAGCGCCGCCGCGAGCGTCCGCGGTGCGAGCAGGGGCAGGAACCCGAAGGGCGCCAGCAGCGCCACGAGGTAGACCAGCTTCTTGACGGTGACGACGACGAGGAGCCACCGCCAGGGCCGGAATGGCAGCGTCATCAAGATGTCTCCCAGCGAGGACCCGAGGTGTCGGTACCGGTGGAGATGCGAGTACGGGCTCCCGCGGAAGTACGGCATGATCCACGTGACGTCCGCGAACAGGACGGCGACGGCAAGCGTCGCCACGGAGGCACCGGCGAGCCACCGCCCACGGGCGAGCGCGAGCCAGATCCCGAAGCCCACCACCGCGACGGAACAGTCCTCCCGGCCGCCGAGGGTCAGCGCCAAGGCCGCCGCGCACCAGCCGTAACGACGCGTGTCGAACGCGAGCGCCGCCGCGATCACCAGCGCGATCGTGAACGCCTGCGGGTGGATGTCGCGCAGGTTGACGCCGTGGAGGGATGGGTTGACGAGGTACAACAGCGCGAAGCCGGCGGCGGCGCGCTCGGCGTCGTGGCGCGTGGCGAGGCGCCGCGCGACGTATCGGTAGAGCGCGACCGCTCCCGCGGCGAGGACCAGGGTCTGCGCGATCACGAGCGCGGTCCCGCCGGGCAGGAGCCTGCCGAGCGGCGCCAGGAGGTAGAGCACGGGCGAGAAGTGGTCGCCCCACGCATGCATGGGGGGCAGGCTGACGTACGCCCCGTAGCCCGAGGCGATGGACCAGACGACCTGCACGTAGTAGCCGAGGTCGAGCGCGTGCGTCTGGAACGCCAGGTGCCGCGTCACGACGATGAACCCCATCACCAGCGCGTACCCCGCGACCCCGGCTGCCACGACGCGCCCGGGCCGTACCGCTGGAAGCGTCATCGGCGCGACGAGGAGCCGGAGCGCGACGAGGCCGACCAGCAGCACGAGCAGATCCTCGGGGCGGGTCACCGAGAGACCGCCGACGGTCCAGCCCCCCGTCACGAGGACCGCCGCGATCAGGCAGACGAGCGCCCCCGCTACCACGTCGAGCGGGCGGGCGAGCACGGTCACGGAAGCTTGTGGTATCGGGCGCGGAGGCTGTCGAAGCGCCGGGAGCGCCGGAGGCCCCTCTTGTGCAGCGTGTACCAGAAGAGCACCGCGAGGATCCGCAGGCCATAGATCGTGGACGCGACGAAGCTCGCGGAAGACGCCTCCGGGAAGTAACGCGTCGGCACCGCGATCTCGGCGATCCGGAACCGGGCGCCGACGACCTGGGCGATGATCTCCTGGTCGAAGACGAAGCCATCTGAGTTCGCGCCGAAGTTCACCGTCTCGAGCACGTCGCGGCGGAAGGCACGGTAGCCCGTGTGGTACTCGGAGAGTCGGAGCCCGAATACCCCATTCTCGAGCCCGGTCAGGCACCGGTTCGCCACCCATTTCCACCACGGCATCCCCTGCTGGAGCGCCGAGCCCGTCTTGAGCCGCGAGCCCAGCACGACGTCGGCCGCGCCCGTGACGATCGGCTCGATGATCTGCGGCACCAGGCGGGGATCGTACTGATAGTCCGGGTGCACCATCACGACGATCTCCGCCCCGGCGCGCAGGGCCTCCGCGTAGCACGTCTTCTGGTTCGCGCCGTAGCCGTAATTCCGGTTGTGCACGAAGATCTGGAGGCCGAGCTGCCGGGCGACGTCGAGCGTGGCGTCCGTGGAGCCGTCGTCCACCAAGATCACCAGGTTCACGGTGTCCTTCGGCAGCTCCTCGTACGTCATGCGCAGCGTCCGCCCGGCGTTGTACGCCGGCATCACCACCACGACCTTGGGAATGCGGGCCGTTTCAGCCATTCCCCGCTCCGAGCGCGCCGCCCTTCGGCCGCGCGAGCACGATGAACTGGTAGCCGAGCAGGCGCGGGAGGTTGCGCGCGATGACCGCGTTGACCGCGTGTGTCGCGGCGACCCACGGCTTGTGCCAGCTCGTCGGTAAGATCTGGTAGAGCGGCGCCGGCGTGGCCGTGAAGCGCTCGATCGTGAGCCCGGCGTCGGCGATCAGTCCCCGGAGCGAACGTTCCGTGAAGAACCGCAGGTGCGAGTCGTCGAGGATGCCCCGGTCGATGTAGTCGAAGCGGCCGACCAGGAGCAAGAGACGGATGTAGAGGTGGGCGATGTTGGGGACCGAGATCACCACGAAACCGTCCGACACCAGGGCGCGGCCGAGCTCGACGAGGACCCGCAGCGGATCGATGAGGTGCTCGAGGACGTCGCCGTACAGGATCGCGTCGAATGGTCCCCCCACCTCCGGGATCTCGCGGTTGAGATTGGCCGTGAGCATCCGCTCGCAGTACCGCGCGCCGACCAGCGCCAGCGCGGGATCGCCCTCGACCCCCGTGACGCGCCAGCCGCGCTCGGTGAGTCGCCGGCTGACGATCCCGTCCGCAGCGCCGACGTCGAGGATCCGCCGACCGCGACCCTCGCCGAGCCACTTGAGAATCACCGAGTGGCTGCTGTGCGGGTCGGGCTTGAGGACGTATCGTGGCATCTTCGCGCTCACCCCGCTCTCATCATCGGACGTTCATGCCTCAGTCGGCAAGATTCGAGTACAGCCAGCGCCCGCCCGACTCCGCGAGGAGCCGGACGCTACCCGCCGGCAGGGAACCCACTATGCTCCGCTCGGGCGGCACGGTCGAGAGGAGGAAGTGCCTCCCGGGCATGACCCATGCCGCCTGGAGGCGGGCCGGCCCCCAGAAGACGTCGCGCGCCTCCGGGAAGCTCGAGCCGAACGCGAGGGCGGACGGCAGCCCGTTCACCACATGGACCGGGCCGGGCAGGCGCATGAGCGCCGAGGCGCTGTTCTCGAGGGCGCCCTCGTGCACGATGAGATCGCCCGCGCGCGCACGCTCCGCGAGCGCCGCCGCCAGCGGGCGGACCGAGCGCGAGCGGGCGAACTGGGCCATCCCCTCGCCCGCCACCGCCGAGAGGAACGCGATCGTCGCGGCCAGCGCGACGCCCACGCCGAGCGCCGCCGAGCGCCGCCACACCGCCACCGCGAGGGCCACGCTCGCGAGGGCGAAGACGACCGCGCCCCGGAGCACGAGAGGCATCCAGGTGTCGAGGCTCAGCGCGGCGGTGTCGAGGGTCGCGAGCGCCGCCGGCGGCATGTGGACCGCCCCCGTCCAGACCGCGGCGAATGTCGCCGTGACCAGGACGAACAGGACGAGCAGCGGCGTCAGCAGCGCGCGCGGCTGGGCGGAGCCGGGGACGCCCTCGATCGTCTCGTCCCACGCGCGCGCGACCAGGAGCGCGAGGGCCGGGAGCGCGGTGAAGGCGTCCTGCGGCTGCTTGAGGGACGACACCGTGAAGAAGCCGATCACCATCATCCCCCACAGCGCGAACAGGACCCAGAGCCGCGCCGTCGCGTCCTCCCAGGGGCGGCGGACGGCGCGCGCGAGGGCCCACGGAAGCGCGGCGGCCCACGGCAGGAACGCGAACAGCGTCACCACGAGGAACTCGGACGCGGACAGCGCATCCTCGTCGGCGAAGACCCGGGGGCGCGCGAAAGGGAGCAGGTGGTTGTGCAGGAGCGCGTACCAGAGGAACCCGCGGCTCTCCGCTTCCACCGCGAGATACCAGGGCAGCGCGATCCCGGCGACAAGGAGCACGCCCCACCACGGGATCCAGGGCGCCAGCGGCCGCTCGCGCGTCAACCAGAAGAACAGCGCGACCACGACCAGCGGTCCGAGCGCCCCGAGGACGCCCTTCGTGATCGCCGCGAGGCCGAGGCTCGCGTAGAAGAGGACGAGCCCGCGCCGCCCGGCGCCGCGGTACGTGATCGTGAACCCTGCGAAGGCGAGCGTGAGCCACAGGATGAAGGCGAGGTCGGGCTTGACGATCCGCCCGTCGAGGAACATCCCGAGGTTCGCCGCCACCATGAGGCCCGCGAGGAAGCCCACGCGGGCGCCGCCCAGCACCACGCCGAGTCGCGCGGTGACCGCCGCGACGCCGACGGCGGCGAGCGCCGGCCACAGACGCGCCGCGAAGGGCGTCGGGCCGAGGGTCGCGAACGACGCCGACAGGAGCCAGTAGAGGACGGGGGGCTCGTCGAGGTAGCGGACGCCGTTGACCCGGGGCGTGACCCAGTCGTGACTGACGCCCATCCGGCGGGCGACCTCGACGTGGACACCCTCGGGAGGATCGATGAAGGGCCCCGTCCCGAGGCCCGTGAGGTACAGGCCGATCGCGACGACGGCGACGCCGAGCGGCACGCCTCGCACCGGAGGGCTAGCCTGGCGGCGTCAGGCGACCTTCACGACGGCTCCGGCCGGCAGCCGCCTGAGGAGGTCCGCCAGAGCCTGCTCGAGGTACCCTTGATCGCGCGACTCGAGCGTCACCTTCACCTTGTACTCGGGGTTCGAGAACTCGGGATACGAGCCGAGGAGCAGCTTCGGGAAGTCCGCGAGCAGGCCGTTCAGATGATCGGCCAGCGTCCCCTCACCGATCCGGACGAACACGTTCCGTAGATGGATCGGCGCATCGCGGAAGCGCTCCCTGATCGCGTCGAACTTCTGGCGGAAAATCTCGGGCACGCCCGGCAGGATGTGGACGTTCTTCATCACGATCGTGGGAAAGCGCAGCGGCTCGCCGCCGACCAGCTCGGCCCCGTCCGGCGTCTCGGCCATCTTCAGATGGGCGTCGTTCAGGCGATCGCCGTAGTAGCCCTCGAGGATCCCGACGAGGTGCGGGTGGCGCACGACCTTCACGGCCAGCGCGCGGGCGACACCCTCGATGGTGACGTCGTCGTGCGTGGGCCCAACGCCTCCCGAGGTGAAGACGAGATCGTAGTCGCGGCTCGTGCGCGCTACTTCTTCCGCGATCAGATCGATCTCGTCCGGGATGACCGAGATGCGCCGCACTTCCACGCCGAGGATGCGTAGCTCTCGACAGAGGTACGCCGCGTTCGCGTCCGCGATCTTGCCCGAGAGGATCTCGTTGCCGATGAGGATGATACCGGCGGTCTTCGGCATGGCCTCAGCCGATTCTACGATGCTAGAATGCGCTCGTCCACGGAAAGGAGCCTCGAAATGGCGGTCGAAGGCATCCGTCTGAGCGGGTGGGCGTTGACGCTGGGCGCCTCGTCCGGATTCGGCGAGGCGGTGAGCCTCGCGCTCGCGCGCGCCGGGCTTCACATCTTCGGCGTGCACCTCGACCGCAAGGCGACGCTCGCCAATGCCGAGCGCATCGCCGGCCAGATTCGGGCCCTCGGCCGTGAGGCGGTCTTCTTCAACGTCAACGCGGCCGACGAGGAGAAGCGCGGCGAGGTCGCCGGTCAGATGCAGAAGGTCCTCGAAGACCGAGGCGAGATGGGCTCGCTCCGGGTGCTGCTCCACTCGCTCGCCTTCGGCACGCTCAAGCTCTACATCACCGAACCCATGAAGGACGCGGTGACCCAGGCGCAGATGGACATGACGGTCGACGTGATGGCCCACAGCCTCGTCTACTGGACCCAGGAGGTCGTCGGGCGCGGCATGATGGGCCGCGGCGGGCGCATCTACGCGATGACGTCCTCGGGCGGCACGCGGGTGCTGCCCCACTACGGTCCCGTCTCCGCCGCCAAGGCGGCGCTCGAGTCGCACATCCGCCAGCTCGCCGCCGAGCTCGCGCCGCGTGGCATCGCCGCGAACGCCATCCGCGCCGGCGTCACCGACACGCCAGCGCTCCAGAAAATCCCCGGCCACGACGCCATCATCGAGCAGGCGAAGCGCCGCAACCCGAGCGGGCGGATGACGACGCCCGAGGACGTGGCGCGCGCGATCGTGGTGCTCTCGCATCCTGACGCCTACTGGATCACGGGGAACGTCATCGGCGTCGACGGTGGCGAAGACATCGTCGGGTGACCTACCTCCAGGGGGTGGTCCTCGGCGTGGTGCAGGGGCTCACCGAGTTTCTGCCGGTCTCGTCCTCGGGCCACCTGATCCTGGTGCCCCATATCTTCGGTTGGCCCGATCAGGGGCTCGCCTTCGACGCGGTCATGCATCTGGGGACGCTCGGCGCCCTCCTCGCCTACTTCCGGCGCGAGCTCGCGGCGATGCTGTCGGGCGAGCTGTCGCGGCGACTCGCGCTCGTGCTCGTCGCCGCCACCGTGCCGGGCGCCCTCGCGGGCGTGTTATTCGGCAAGCTCATCGAGACGGAGCTGCGCTCGACGCTCGTCATCGCCACCTCCACCGCCGTGTGGGCCGTGGTGATGTGGCTCGCCGACCGCCGCGCCGCCGAGCCCTCGCGGTCGCCGGGTGATCCGCTGGCACGGGTCGGCTGGGGTCAGGGGCTCGCGATCGGCTGCGCCCAGGCCCTCGCGCTCATCCCCGGGACGTCCCGCTCGGGCATCACGATCACGACCGCGCTCTTCGGCGGCCTCGACCGCGCGACCGCGGCGCGCTTCTCGTTCCTGCTCGGCATCCCCATCACGGCGGGCGCCGGCGGGCTCAAGCTCCTCCACCTCATGAAGGGCGGCCTGCCGGCGGGTGACGTGGGGCCGCTCCTCGCGGCGCTCGCGGCGGCGTTCGCGAGCGGCTGGTTCGCGGTGTGGTTCCTCGTGGGTTATCTCAGGACGCGCTCACTCACGCCGTTCGTCATCTACCGCCTGCTGCTCGCCCTCGCCATCGTCGCCGTCCTGCTCCGCGGCTAGCAGCGCCACGCGGCTACCGGCGCCACCAGATCTCGCCCGCCCGGAGCGTGAGCATCGGGGTGAAGCGCTGGCGTCCGGTCATGTGCTCGCCGTGCGCGTCCTCGAAGTCGAACTCGCCGGTCTCGAGCGCGAACACGGCCAGGTCCGCGACGGCCCCGGGCTTGAGCGTGCCGAGCTGCCCGGCGCGGCCGATCGCCTTGGCGGGCGCCGCGGTCACCGCGCGGACCACCTCGGCGAGCGGCATCCCGAGGTTGAGGAACTTGGCCATCGTCGTCGGCAGGTCCTTCACGCAGCCGGCCGAGCCACCCGTCGTGAGGTCCGACGAGATCGTATCGGGATAGAAACCCTGCTGGATCGCCGCGCGCGCGATCGGGAACTTCACGTGCATCCGTCCGTGGGCGACGTCGAAAACGATGCCGCGCTCGCGCGCCTGGCGGATCTCGCGCCTGACCTGGCCCTTGTCGTCCATGATCCCGTGGCCACGCCCGTGGAGGAAGTGGCTCACGATGTCGCCGGGACGGAGGTGCGCGAGGAGCTCGCCCAGCGGCACCGGCGGGTTGGTGCAATGGACCATCACGCGCCCTCCGAGGGCGTCGGCCGCACGCACCGCGCGCCGGAGCGGCTCGAGCCCGGCGTCGCCCACGACCTCGAGCTGGCTCCGCACCTTGATCCCCAGCACCAGGTCGCGGTGATCCCGGCCCGCGCCGACCGCCGCGTCCACGTCGGCGTACGCCAGGTGGTTCAGCTCGCCGATCTTCAGGTAC
>Ga0137415_10003554_pt1 | contig 15485 bp, 15 predicted proteins | sample CZODoug3_1_1_16f_FD_183082 | JGI IMG/M metagenome (GOLD analysis project Ga0137415, IMG submission 183082) | Vadose zone soil fungal communities from Angelo Coast Range Reserve, California, USA - CZODoug3_1_1_16fungal (Hybrid Assembly) | ecosystem: Environmental > Terrestrial > Soil > Vadose... | reverse complement strand
AGGCGGGCTGGCCCTGGCGAAGGAACGTCACGGCGCACACGGGGGGCAGGATGATCTGGAGCCCCGAGCCGGCCAGGATGTAGAGGAAGCGCGGCAGGAGGAACGCGAAGGTGTGCCCCGCCTCGTGAATGACGAGGTCGATGCCGTGGATGAATTGCAGGGCCCCGCCCGCCGCATTGCAGTCGAGGCCGCGCCCGAGGATTTGCCAGGCCAGGACGACCATCACGAGCAGCCCCGCGGCGCGACCAAGCGCGGGCGCGGCAGGCACTATGCCCGGGGCTAGCCTCCGGTCTTCGACACGGTCACCGCACCCGGCGCGGGATGACCATTGCCATCGGCGGCGCAGGCCGCGGCCGCGCTCTCGCGATGGATGGAGAGATCCGTGATGCTCGGATGCTCGCCACACACCGGGCACTTCGGATCGCGGCGGAGCTTGACCTCTCGCACGCGCATACCGAGGGCGTCGTACGTCATGAGCCGGCCGATCAAGGGCTCGCCGATCCCGAGCAGGAGCTTGACGGCTTCCGTCGCCTGCACCACCCCGATCACGCCTGGGAGCACGCCCAGGACCCCAGCCTCGCTTCAGCTGGGGACGAGGCCCGGGGGTGGCGGCGTCGGGTAGAGGCAGCGATAGCATGGACCCTGGTTGGGAGCGAACACCGTGGCCATGCCCTCGAACTGGAAGATCGAGCCGTGGACATTGGTCTTGCCCGCCAGGTAGCAGGCGTCGTTGACGAGATAGCGTGTATCGAAGTTGTCCGACCCATCCACGACGAGGTCGTAGTCCTTGATGATGTCCATCACGTTGTCCACGTCGATGCGCATGGGCAGCTTGATGATCTTGGCGTCCGGATTCAGCGCCTGCAGGGTCTCCGCGCCTGAGTCGACCTTCGGCCGCCCGACGCTGGCCGTGGTGTGGAGGATCTGACGCTGAAGGTTGGAGACGTCCACGACGTCGCCGTCCATGAGCCCCAGGGTGCCGACGCCGGCGGCCGCCAGATAGAGCGCCGTGGGCGAGCCCAGCCCGCCCGCCCCGATGAGCAGGACCTTGGAGCGGAGGAGCTTGCGCTGGCCCTTCTCGCCCACCTGGGGCAGGAGGAAGTGGCGGCTATAGCGCTGGATCTGCTCGGAGGTTAACGGCGTGTCCTTGACCACGGGCAGGCCAGACTGCGCCCACCGCTGGAAGCCGCCCTGAAGGTTGATCACGTTTTTGTAGCCGAGATCGTGGAGCGCCTTGGCGGCCAGCATGGAGCGCAGGCCCGTCTGGCAGTAGAGAACCAGCGGTGTCGAGGGATCGCTGGCCACGGAGCCGATGCGGAACTCGAGGAAGCCGCGGCTGATATTGTTGGCCGCCTCGATGGAGCCGTCGCGGTACTCATCGGGATCGCGCACGTCGATGACGACGACGGGCTCGCCGGCGTCGAGGCGTTTCTTGAGCTCGGCGGGCGGCTGTTCAGGGATGATCTGTCGCGCTTCCGCCAGCATTTCCTTCAGCGTCTTCATGTCAGCACTCCTTGCGCCGGTTCTCTCTTTCGAATTGCGGTTTTCATATTACCACCATTCCCGACCGGAGCAACGGACAAGGCCTGCTTGCTGTCTAAGTTGGGACAAGACTGCTATAATTGGCCACGAAATGAAAGGGTTAATCCTCTCTGGTGGGCGTGGAACCCGGCTCCGACCCATCACCTTCACCTCGGCCAAGCAGCTCGTCCCCGTGGCCAACAAGCCCATCCTCTTCTATGGAATAGAGGCACTCCAGGCTTCGGGCATTCGCGAGATCGGCATCGTGGTCGGCGACACGCATCAGGAGATCCGGGACGCCGTCGGCGACGGCAAGCGATTCGGCGTCTCCGTCACCTATATCCAGCAGGATGCCCCCCTCGGGCTCGCCCACGCCGTGCTCGTCTCGGAGTCTTTCCTGGGCTCTGACCCGTTCTGCATGTACCTGGGTGACAACTTGATTCGCGAGAAGCTCGAGCCCCTCGTCACGCGCTTCCGCGAGGAGAAGCCCCAGAGCCAGATTCTCCTGGCCCGCGTGCCCGACCCGACCCAGTTCGGGGTGGCCGAGCTCAAGGACGGCAAGGTGGTGCGCCTCATCGAGAAGCCGAAGGTGCCGCCCTCCGACCTCGCCCTGGTCGGCGTCTACATGTTCGACGCCACGGTGTTCCAGGCCGTCAAGGCGATCAAGCCGTCGGCGCGAGGCGAGCTCGAGATCACGGATGCCATCCAGTGGCTGATCGACCAGGGCCATACGGTGCGGCCGCACGTGATCGACGGATGGTGGAAGGACACGGGCAAGCTCGAGGACATGCTCGAGGCCAACCGGATCATCCTCGACACCCTCGTGCCGAGGACAGACGGAACCATCGAGCGCTCCGACATCACGGGCAAGGTCGTCATCGAGGCGGGGGCCCGCGTGGTCGCGAGCAGCGTCCGGGGGCCCGCCATCATCGGCAGGGGCGCCCAGATCGAGAACGCCTATGTCGGGCCCTTCACCTCGATCGGCGACGGCGTGATCGTGCGGGGCAGTGAGGTCGAGCACTCGATCATCCTCGAGGGCGCCAGCATCTCGGACATCGGCGGCCGCATCGAGTCGAGCCTGGTCGGGCGCAATGTCTCGATCTACCGCAGCCAGCACAAGCCGCGGTCCTTCAACTTCATGCTGGGCGACCGCAGCGAGGTCGGCCTCATCTGATGCGTCTCAACGACGACGCCCAGCGCGCCTTCTCGGTCCAGGACTACCGCGCGCAGCCCGCCATCCAGGGCGTGGAGATCGTGGACCTCAAGCGCTTCGGCGACGATGGCGGGTACTTCGTTGAGCTGGGGCGGCTCGAGAAGGGCATGCACGCGGTCTTCCCCGGCTTCGAGTGCAAGCAGATCAACTACAGCGAGATGGATCCCGGCGTGATCAAGGCCTTCCACGTCCACCGGCGCCAGACGGACGTGTGGTTCGTGCCGCCCGGCGACAAGATGCTGCTCGTCCTCGTGGACGTGCGCGCGGGCTCGCCCACCGAGAAGGTCGTCCGCCGGCTCGTCCTGGGCGAGGGGGCGGCGCGGCTCGTCCGCATCCCGCCCGGGGTGGCCCACGGCGTGAAGAACCTGGGCGCCTCGCGCGGTCGCATCATCTACTTCGTGGACACCCACTTCGATCCTGCCCCCGAGGCCTGCGACGAGGGACGGTTGCCCTGGGATCACGCGGGCCCCGATGTCTGGGACGTCGCCAAGGGCTGAGCCCGCCACGTGAAGATCCTCGTTACCGGAGGCGCGGGCTTCATCGGCTCCAATTTCGTGCGCCATGTCCTGACCGCGCATCCCGACGATGCCGTGGTCAACTTCGACAAGCTGACCTACGCGGGAAACCTGGAGAACCTCCGCGACGTCGAGAAGGACCCACGCTATCGCTTCGTCCGTGGCGACATCGGCAACCGTGCCCAGGTGCTCGAGGCGATGGAGGGTGTGGACGCGGTCGTTCACTTCGCGGCGGAGACGCACGTGGATCGCTCGAATGCGGGGGCGGCCGAGTTCCTGAGCACCAACGTCACGGGCACTTTCACCCTGCTGGAAGCGGCGCGCGAGCTCAAGGTGGCCCGCTTCGTGGCCATCGGGACGGACGAGGTCTACGGCAGCATCGCCAAGGGCGCCGCGCGCGAGCTCGACCCGCTCAACCCGTCCAATCCATACTCCGCCTCCAAGGCCGCCGCCGACCTCCTGGCCCGCGCGTACTGGACCACGCATCGCCTACCCGTCATCGTCACCCGCAGCAGCAACAACTTCGGTCCCTACCAGTACCCGGAAAAGGTCATCCCGCTCTTCATCACCAATGCCATCGAGGACAAGCCCCTTCCTCTCTACGGGGACGGCAAGAACGTTCGCGACTGGCTCTACGTGCTCGACAACTGCGCGGCCATCGACCTCGTGCTCCGCAAGGGCAAGGAGGGCGAGATCTACAATATCGGGGGCAGCCACGAGGTAGAGAACATCGTGCTGACACGGCAGGTGCTCCACCTCGTGGGCAAGCCGGAGACGTTGATCACGCCGGTGGCGGACCGACCAGGGCATGATCGCCGCTATGCGCTCGATTCCGGAAAGGCTCATGGGCTGGGCTGGAAGCCTACCCATACCTTCCCCAAGGCCCTGGAGGCGACGGTGAACTGGTACAAGGATCACGAAGCCTGGTGGAAGCCGATCAAGTCCGGAGCCTTCCGCGCGTACTACGAGAAGCAGTACCAGCCGAGATAGGCATGGGCCGACACTTGCTCGCCGGGCTCGTGCTGTTGGCAATGCTTCCCACCATCCTCGGCGCCGCGCCCCAGGGCGCGGCTCCCAAGCCTGATCCCAGGGAGATCTCCGCGCTCCCGACCTATGTGCGGCGGGTGGCGCCGGCCATGGTCGGCCTTCGCGTCCAGGTGCCGCCCGACCGGCCTTCCGCGGCGACCCTCGGCGTCGAGCGGGGGGGCAGCGGCGTCATCTTCGATCAGGCCGGCTATGTCCTCACCGTCAGCTACGTGGTGCTGGACGCCGCGCGAATCGACGTGGCGCTGCGCGACGGGCGCAAGGTGCCGGGCAAGCTTCACGCCCTCGATCTGGAATCCGGGCTCGGGGTGGTCAAGCTCGAGGGGCCGGGGCCTTGGCCCGCAGCAGCCCTCGGGGATTCGAGCAAGGTCTCCGCGGGCGATCTCACGGGCACCATCGGGATCGATGAGGACGGCGACCTCGTGGTCGCGCAGAGCCGGGTCCAGGCCATCCGCCCGTTCGCGGCCTCCTGGGAGTACATGCTCGACCGCGCGTTTCTCGTGGCGCCGCACAATCCCGCCTTCGGGGGCGCCGCCCTCGTGGATCAGGCGGGCGCCGTCATCGGCATCACGTCGCTTCGGCTGGGACAGTCTCCCGTCGTCAACCTCGCCATTCCCGTCGAGAAGTTCCTCGCCGGCAAAGACGAGCTGCTCGCCAAGGGACGCGTGGAGAGCCGTCCGCCGCGGCCGTGGCTGGGCCTCTACACGCAGGAACGCGCGGGGGGCGGGGTCGTGGTCGCCGGCGTCTCCCCGGCGGGTCCCGCCCGGAACGCCGGCTTCCGGCAGGGCGACGTCATCGTCCGCATCAACGGTGAGCAGATCTCGACCCAGGAGGAGTTCTACCGGCGTCTCTGGTCAGGGGGGATAGGCCAGGAGGTCCAGCTTGTCGTCCTCCGCGATCAGCGCTTCGAGGCCATCACGGTGCGCTCCGTGGATCGCTACCGCATCTACCGCACCAGCGACCCCTAGGGAGTCTCGTCGTGCGTGGCGTGGATACCTATCAGGGGCGCGGGCTCATCGCCGACCCCATCCACCAATACATCCTCTACACGCGTCCGGATGGCGGCCCCGGGGAGACGACCGAGCAGGACCTGATCGATTCCCCCTGGATGCAGCGCCTCCGCCGCGTGCCCCAGCTCCAGTCGGCGCGCTGGGTCTTTCCCGCCGCCGAGCACAGCCGCTTCCAGCATTCCCTCGGCGCCATGCACCTGGCCGGTCGCTTCGCCCAGCAGCTTCACCCCTCGCTCAAGGCGGAGTTTCCTGATGCGCCGTCGGCCGCCCTCATCGAGGAGCTGCTGCGGATGTCCGGCCTCCTCCACGACATCGGCCACGGCCCCTTCGGGCACTTCTTCGACGACAATTTCCTCGTGGATTTCGACCTCACCCACGAGAAGCTCGGCCAGCGCATCATCACCGAGCAGCTCGGTGATCTGATCCGCGGCCAGCGCCGGAGCCCGGCCGCCCCTTCGAGCCCGGAGAGAGCATCGACCCGGAGTGGATCTGCTATCTCATGGGCAAGAGCTACACGAAACCGGAGTCCGCCCATCCCCGCTGGCTGGCCCACCTCAAGCCGCTTCTCTCCGGGATCTACACCGCGGACAACATGGACTACGTCCTGCGCGATTCCTACATGTGCGGGGTGGCCGTGGGGCCCATCGACATCGAGCGCATCATCTACTACTCCTTCTTCAGCGACAAAGGGCTCACCCTCGACCGGGGCGGGATCCAGGCCTTCATCATGTTCCTGAACGCCCGCTTCTACATGTACACGAACGTCTACTACCACCGGACCACGCGCGGCATCGACCTGCACCTGAAGGAGATCTTTCGCGACACCATACGGCTGATCTTTCCCTACGATCTCCGGAAGGACATCCACCCGTACCTCCAGCTGACGGAGTGGACGCTCCTCGAGGAAGTGGCGCGCTGGCAGGACGCCGACGATCCCGAGCGCAAGGCCCTGGGGCAGGAGTGGCGGCACATCCTGGACCGGCGGCTCAAGTGGCGCATGTCGCACGAGGTGGTGCTCGACATCTTCGAGCCGCGCCGGGGCCTGGGGTTCATGCAGGCCGAGGAGGTCGAGCGTCGCGTGCGCGAGCTGTTGCCCCCGGCCCTCAAGGACTTCCCGTTCAAGATCGACATGGCGCAGCAGGACCCGCGCCCGCTCAACCCCATCGGCATGCAGGACCGCCAGATCTACGTCTACGATTCGGCGTCCAAGGACGTCTCCCCCGAGCCCCTCAAGGAGCTGTTGAAATACCTTCCGGGGAAGGTGGCCCAGTGCCGGATCTTCGCGCAGACCCACGAGCACGACCAGCTCCTGGCCCGGGCCCTCAACCAGGCCCTGGGCGAGGAGCGACCCGCCCACCCGACCAACCTCTAGTAGAAGGGACAGCACGATGGAAAGCTTCCGCGGCGTCGACTACTACGGCCTCGAGGCCTTGCTCACGGAGGAGCAGCGGATGGTGCGAGATGCCGTCCGCGACTGGGTGGAGAAGGAGTTCATGCCCGTCGTGGCCACGCATCATCGAGAGGGCACGTTCCCGCTGGAGGTCGCCAAGCCCCTCGGCGAGATGGGTGTTTTCGGGGCCACCCTCAAGGGCTATGGCTGCGCGGGGCTCGACAACGTCGCCTACGGGCTCATCATGCAGGAGCTCGAGCGCGGAGACTCCGGCCTCCGCTCCTTCGCGTCCGTCCAGAGCGGGCTCGTCATGTACCCGATCCATGCCTACGGCTCGGAGGCGCAGAAGGAGAAGTGGCTGCCCCGGCTGCAGTCCGGCGAGAGCCTCGGCTGCTTCGGCCTGACCGAGCCCGACCACGGATCCGACCCGGGCTCCATGGCCACCCGCGCGCTCAAGAAGGGCAACGAGTACGTGCTCAACGGCACCAAGCTCTGGATCACCAACGGCTCGGTGGCCGAGGTCGCGGTGGTGTGGGCCAAGGGAGACGACGGCGAGATCGGCGGGTATCTCGTGGAGCGCGGCACTCCGGGCTTCTCCACGCTCGACATCCACGGAAAGTTCTCGATGCGCGCGTCGATCACCTCGGAGCTCGCCTTCGCGGACTGCAAGATCCCGCTCGAGAACAAGCTCCCCGGCGTCAGGGGCCTCAAGGGTCCCCTCGGCTGTCTCTCCCAGGCCCGCTACGGCATCGCCTGGGGCGCCATCGGCGCGGCCATGGCCTGCTATGACTGGGCGCTGCGCTATGCCCAGCAGCGCGTTCAGTTCGGCAAGCCCATCGCCTCCTTCCAGCTCGTCCAGCAGAAGCTCGTCTGGATGATCACGGAGATCACCAAGGCCCAGCTCCTGTGCCTGCGGCTCGGCCAGCTCAAGGACGAGGGCAAGGCGCGGCCGCAGCAGATCTCCATGGCCAAGATGAACAATGTCCAGATGGCCCTCGACACCGCGCGCCTGGCCCGCGACATCCTGGGCGCCGCGGGCATCGTGGACGAGCACCCCATCATCCGCCACATGATGAACCTCGAGACGGTCAACACCTACGAGGGCACCCACGATATCCACACGCTGATCATCGGCCGCGACATCACGGGACTCGACGCCTTCGGCATCTGACGCCAAGCCCCGAGGTGCTTGGTGTAGCATAGGGTTCCATGACTCCTGACCCGACCGCTCAGGCTGTCGCGTTGCCGCGCGCCGCCGTTGCTGCCCCCTCCGTTTCCGAGCGAGCGCGCCCGAATTACAAGCTGCTGGGGCTCCTCGCCCTCGGCCATCTGGTCATCGACACCAATCAGGGCTCGCTGCCCGCGCTCTTGCCGCATCTGAAGTCGGCGCTGGGGCTGACCTACGCGGCCACCGGCGTCATCGTGCTCATGGCGAACGTGACCTCATCCCTGATCCAGCCCCTCTTCGGCTTCCTCGCCGACAAGACGGCGAGGCGCTGGCTCCTGCCCCTGTCCGTCTTCCTCTCCGCCATCGGCATCTCGCTCATCGGCGTGGCCCCGAGTTACTACGCCGTGCTCGCCCTCGTGATGCTGGGCGGCTTCGGCGTGGCCGCCTATCACCCCGAGGGTTATCGGACGGCGACGCAGGTGGCGGGCGAGCGCAAGGCCACCGGCGTGTCGATCTTCTCGACGGGGGGGAATATCGGGATCGCCATCGGCCCACCCTTGATCACGGCGCTGGTGACCACGCTGGGCCTGGCGGGCAGTCTCGGCCTGCTCGTCCCGGGGCTCCTCGTGGCCGGGCTTCTCATGATGGTGCTGCCCGGTCTCTCGCGGCCGCTGCCCGCGCGGACACAGAGCGCCACCCTGGCCCCCAGGACCATGGTCGGGGCGATGTCGCTGCTCATCCTCGTCATCGCGGTCCGCTCCTGGACCCAGATCGGCTTCAGCACGTACGTCCCCTTCTACTACCTCGAGGTGCTGAAGGGGGACCCGCGCATGGTCGGGACGCTTCTCGCCGTCTTTCTCGGCGCGGGCGCCGCGGGCACGCTGATCGCCGGACCCATCTCGGACCGCATCGGCCACCGGCGCTACATGGTCGGCGTGTTCTTCCTCGCCACGCCGCTCGCCGTGGGCTTCATGCTCGCCAGCGGCATCTGGAGCTTCATCCTGCTCGGCGCCCTCGGCGTCGTGCTCGTCTCGACCTTCACGGTGTCGGTCGTGCTGGGCCAGGCCTACATGCCGCGCAACGTGGGAATGGCCTCCGGGCTCATCGTGGGTTTCGCCATCGGGGCGGGCGGCATCGGCGCCACCGCCCTCGGCTGGATCGCCGACCACTGGGGACTGTCATCCGCCCTCTGGATCTCCGCGCTCACGCCCGTGCTCGGCTGCCTCCTCGCCCTCACCCTGCCCGAGCCGCGCGCGCGTTGAGGAGATCACACGCGTGACCGTCCTCCACCATTTTCAGGACAGCGAGCAGGTCCTGCTCATCGACCAGCGGGGCAAGCGCTACCTTCTCCTCCTGAGAAAGGGCGAGACCTTTCATTGCGACCGGGGCTGGATCCACCACGAGACCATCATCGGCCAGCCCGACGGCGCCTGGGTGCGGACCTCCAAGGGCACGCGCTGTCTCGCCATCCGGCCCACCCTCGCCGAGTACGTGCTCGACATGCCCCGGGGCGCCCAGGTCATCTATCCGAAGGACCTGGCCATGGTCCTCTTCTGGGCCGATATCTTCCCCGGCGCGCGCGTGCTCGAGGCGGGCATGGGCTCGGGCGCCCTGACCCTGGCCCTGCTGCGCGCGGTGGGGCCGGAAGGCAAGGTCATCACGTACGAGCAGCGGGAAGATTTCGCGCGACGGGCGCTCGCCAATATCCAGATGCGCATGGGCGAGGTGACCAACCTGGCCGTGCGCCTGCGGCCCGTGGAAGAGGGGCTCGGGGAGGAGGAGCCGGTGGACCGCGCGGTCTTCGATCTGCCCGAGCCCTGGCATCTCGTTGAGCCCGTCACGCGCACCCTGCGCTCGGGGGGAATCTTCCTCTCCTACCTGCCCACCATCGTGCAATCCCATCAACTCTCCGAGGCCCTGCGGCGACATCCGGGCTACGCGCTCGTCGAGACGTTCGAGACCCTCATGCGGCCGTGGAACATCGACGGGCTGTCCGTCCGGCCCTTTCATCGGATGGTCGCCCACACGGGCTTCATCACGGTGGCGCGCCGGGTCGTGCCGGAAGAGGGCGTGACCGTGCGCCCCATCGAGAGCAACCAGAGCTACTGAGCGGTGCTCGAGCGCTGCTTCGACCTGTCCCGTCGTGGCGCCACCGTGGGTGCCGAGGTGCGCGGCGGCCTCACCACCTTCATGGTGATGGCCTACATCATCTTCGTGAATCCGGCCATCCTGGGATTCGCGGGCATTCCCGCCCTGCAGGGCCAGGGGCCGGGTTTTGCCGCGACGCAGGCCGCGACCTGCCTCGTGGCCGGCGTGATGACCATCGCGATGGGGCTCGTCGCCAACTATCCGCTCGCCCTCGCCTCGGGCATGGGGCTCAATGCCGCCGTCGCCTTCCAGCTCGTGGCGGGCCTGAAGCTGCCGTGGCCGGCGGCCATGGGCGTCATCGCGCTGGAAGGCGTGGTCATCACCGTGCTGGTGCTGACCGGATTTCGCGAGGCGATCATGCATGCCATCCCCGCCTCGCTCAAGCGGGCCATCGGCGCCGGCATCGGGCTCTTCATTCTCTTCATCGGTCTGAACACCGCGGGCATCGTCAAGCCGGGCCCGCCCGGAGTGCCCGTGACCTTGGGAGAGCTGACGGCGGCGCCCGTGGCGGTGGCGCTGTTCGGGCTCCTGCTCATGGTCTGGTTCCAGTCGCGGGGCATGGCGAGCGGGCTCTTGCTCGGCATCGCCCTCACCACGCTCCTCGCCCTGGCCGTCAACGCGTGGACGGGCGGGCGCGCCTTTCCGCTGCCGGGGCAGGCCGTGATTCCGAAGAGCTTCGTGGCCTGGCCCGACCTGTCGAGTCTCGGCGCTGGCCTCGACTTCACGGTCTTCGTCAGGGTGGGCGCGATCACCGCAGCGGTCACCATCTTCTCCATCATGCTCTCCGACTTCTTCGACACCATGGGCACGGTCGTGGGGATCGGCACCGAGGCGGGGTGGCTGGAGGCCGACGGGCGGCTGCCCCGCCTGAACCGGGTGCTGCTCGTGGACTCGCTCGCGGCGGTGGCGGGCGGGGTGGCCGGCGCGTCTTCGGCGACGACCTATGTCGAGTCCGCCGCGGGCGTGGCCGCGGGAGCGAAGACCGGCCTCGCCTCGGTGGTCACGGGCCTCTGCTTCTTCGCCGCCCTCTTTCTCGCGCCAAGTCGCGGGGGTCGTTCCCGCCCAGGCGACCGCGCCCGCCCTCATCCTGGTCGGATTCCTCATGATGGGACTCGTGCGCGACATCCCGTTCGGCGACCTCGAGGAGGGTTTCCCCGCGCTCCTCATCGTGACGCTCATGCCTTTCACTTACTCGATCACGGACGGCATCGGGGCGGGATTCGTCGCCTACTGCGTCATCAAGCTTCTCCGCGGCAAGGCCGTGGAGGTGCATGCCATGATGTACGGGACGGCCGCCGCCTTCTCGATCTACTTCGCCATGCCGGCCGTGCGGGCGCTCCTGCGCGCCTGAGGGCGCCCGCGGCCGTGTGGTACGCTAGATAGTCCGCTGCCGTCGCGGGTGAAACTTCCAAGGAGGCCGATTCGTTGATCACCGCCATGCGCGAGTACTTCCGGGGGATGAAGCTCATCCTCCTCATCGTGGGTGTCGCCTTCGTCGCCACCAGCCTCGTCTTCTACGGCTCCACCTCGCTCCGCGGGGAGAGCGGCAGGGCCTCCGCGCAGGTCGCGAGCATCAACGGTGAGGAGATCCCGCCCGCGCGCTTCCAGCGCGTGCTGCGGAACTACCTGGAGTTCTACCGCCGGACGTACCAGCAGAACCTCACCCCCGAGATGGCGGAGCGGGTGGGGCTGACGCAGCAGGTGATCAACGAGCTGGTCCAGGAAGCCCTCATCCTTCAGCAGGCCAAGCGCGAGGGCATCACGGTCAGCGACGAGGAGCTGCGCCTGCGCATCCAGGGCATCCCCGCCTTCCAGGAGGACGGACGCTTCTCGCTCGACCGGTACAAGGCCGCCCTCAAGCAGATCCGGATGGAGCCCAGCGAGTTCGAGAGCGAGGTCCGCCGGGAGATGCTGCGCAATCGCATCGAGGCGCTCGTCAAGGACGGCATCAAGGTCTCCGACGCCGAGGTCGAGCAGGCCTACGGGCTCCGCTACGAGCGGGTACGCGCGGAATGGGCGTACGTCGAGGCGGCGCCGCTCATGGCCCAGGTGACGGTGAGCGACGCGGACGCGGAGGCGTTCCTCAAGACCCACGAGGCGCGCTTCAGCCGGCCCGAGCGGCGGAAGGTCCAGTACGCCCTCCTCGCCCCCAAGGCGTTCGCGCAGGTCGTTTCCGATCAGGACGCCGAGACCTACTACAAGGAGCACGGAGCGGAGTTCGAGCGGCCGAAGCGGCTCAAGACGGCGCACATCCTCGTGCGGGTCCCCCCCACCGGGGGCAGCGAGGCCGAGAACAAGTCCAGGGCCAAGATCCAGGAGGCCATCCGGCGCGCGAAAGCGGGCGAGGAATTCGGCAAGCTCGCCAAGGAGATCTCCGAGGACACCGCGACGGCGGGACAGGGCGGCGATCTGGGATTCGTCGGCAAGGGCGAGATGGTGCCGCAGTTCGAGGAAGGGGTCTTCGCCCTCAAGAAGGGAGAGGTCTCGCCCCAGCCCGTGCGGACGCCGTTCGGATACCACGCCATCAAGGTCCTGGACGTCCAGGACGCGGGCGTGCAGCCCTTCCGTGAAGTCGCGCCCAAGATCAAGGAGAAGCTCGGGGCCGAGCGGAGCGAGCGAGCGGCTCAGGCCAAGGCCGACGAGGCGCGGCCGGCCCTCGCGGCGGGGAAAGATTTCGCGTCCGACGCGAAGCAGCTCGGCCTCGACGTGAAAGAGACGACCATCGCGCGCGGCGATGGGCTCGAGGGAATCGGGCGCGATCCCGGACTCGAAGACGCGCTCTTCGGTCTGGCCGTGGGCGGCGTCACCCCGCCGATCAAGACGGCGGTGGGCATCATGATTGCCAGGGTCACCGAGCAGTTCGCCGCGGGGGTGCCGCCCTTCGCCGAAGTCAAGGACCGTGTGGTGGAGACGATCAAGCGCGAGCGCGCCCAGGCCGCCGCCGAGGAGCGCGCCAAGGCCCTCGGGGCTTCCGTGGGCGCGGGTGATCTTCTCGCCGCGGCGAGGCGCGACAAGCTGCCGGGAGGCGAGACGCCGCTCTTCTCGCGGGCGGAGCCGCCCAAGGAGCGCGAGGCGCTGCCCGGCGCGGTGCTGCTGGCCGCCTTGCAGACGCCCGCGGGCAAAGTGAGCGAGCCCGTGAAGACGGCCACGGGCGCCTATATCGTGCAGACCCTCGAGCGGAGAGCCGCCGATCCGCAGGGCTTCGAGAAGACCCGTGATCAGCTTCGGACGCAGGTTCTCGAGCAGAAGCGAACGTTCGCCTGGGAGCGCTGGGTCAAGGCCCTCTACGCGGGGGCCAAGATCAAGGTCCAGGGCGAGACCGTCGGCGTCAACTGATGACCGGCCCCCGCTGCTCGCCGTCGTAGGATAGGCCCATGTCGATCCAGCGCACACCCATGACCCGCCAAGGTCACGCGCGCCTCCAGGAAGAGCTGGAGCGCTTGAAGCGCGTGGAGCGGCCCGCCATCACCAAGGCCATTGCCGAGGCGCGGGCCCACGGCGACCTCTCCGAGAACGCCGAGTACCATGCCGCCCGCGAGAAGCAGTCCTTCACCGAAGCTCGGATCAACGATCTGGAGGGCAAGCTGGGCGCCGCCGAGGTCATCGAGCCGCCCACCTCGGGCGATCGGATCACCTTCGGCTCGACGGTCAGGCTCGAGGATGAATCCGGAAAGGAAACACGGTATCAGATCGTGGGATCGGACGAGACGGATCCGGCGCGTGGCCGCATTTCCATCATGGCCCCGCTTGCGCGCACGCTGATCGGCAAGAAGGTGGGCGACACGGTGACTGCGGAGCTCCCGGGGGGCAAGAAGACCTTCGAAATCCTCGAAGCTAACTTCCCGTTCGACGGGAAGCCCTAGCCGCCTCGGCTACCGCAGGGCGTCCCGCAGCTCCCTCGTCAGGGCTTCCACGGTGCCGCGCGTGCCGCCCTGCAGCTTGTTCTTCCACTCCGCCTCGGTCTCGAAGCGCCGGTCACGGAGCCGCTCGCCCCAGGGCTTGACCGCCTCGCGGATCGCGTTGTGGTCGAAGGCGTCGCGCTTGAGCTCGCGAGCGCGGGCCATCACGTCGGGCGCCACCCGGATGAAGGCGCGGAGGGCCGCGCCCGTCTTGATCGAGTACTTGCGCCCCGCCCAGGCCGTGGGGAAGACGGCCGACACCGCCTTCATGTAGTTCAGGAAGAAGCGCTTGGCGTTCTGGCGCAGCTCGTTCATGCGCGCGCCGCCGCCGATCTTCTCGACCGTCTCCAGAAAGTCCACGATCTCCTCGGCGAGGGGAGCCTGGGAGACGCGCCCGCGCCCGGTGCCGAGCATCTTGATCTCACCGTGAAGCGGCGAGGTCTCGTCCTCGTTGAGGGAGCGGATCACGTCGTGGGCGAGGGCCTGATTCGGATCGGGATAGAGCTTGCGCCCGGCCAGGCTCACGATGTGCGAGGGATTGAGCCGTGTGTGCTTGGCATTGATGGTGACGAAGAGCTCGACGATCTGGCGCGCGTCGAGCCGGTCGAAGAGCACGGCGGGCACCTCGATACCCAGGTTCTCTCCCGCCTGGGTGACCGCGTGGAGGGCGAGCAGCCGGTGCTGGCCATCGAGCACCCGGAGCACGCCGTGCTCCTCGGGGATCTGCAGGAGCCCCAGGTCGTGCTGGCTTGCCATCGGCGTGAAGGTGAAGCGCTTCTCGGAGGTGATGATGACCGCGCCGGGAATGGCGGGCAGCGTGCCCGCGTCCTTGCAGTCGCGGTAGTAGCTGACCAGCTCGTCGATCTTGCGGCGGATGACCGGGCGCTGATACGCAGCCTCGCTCTCGCCGATCCGCTTCTCGAGGGCCTCCCAGTTGACCCGTGAGCGGTTACCGCGCTTGGCCTTGGTGGGAGGAGCGGCTGCGCCCGCGTAGCCCAGGACTTCGAACTTGACCAGGCGATCGATATCCTTGGCCGAGAAGGAAGCCTGAAAGAATTCCACACCGAATTGCTTCACACGGTGTGCGGGAACGGTGATCATGAACTCCTCCGCCTAATTCAGCTGGCCAGAAACAGTCAGATGGAGCCTCCGTAGAGTAATAAATGGATAAACCCCTGTCAATATGTGCTTTTTTGGGGACTGCCCTGCCTGGACGGCACCCCATATGATGTGTCCTTAGGCAGAGCTATCCACCACACGTGGGTAAGCTGGGGATGAACGTTCTAAGTAGCTGAAAACATGACGCTATAGGAAAATCGGACGGTGGAGAACCGGCAAATGCCGGATTTTCCGGCCGAAAAACGTCAAAGGGCCACAGCTTGCCGCGACCGCTAGGCGATAGGCCCCTTCCTCAAGAAGTCGAAGTCGCAGCCGTGATCGGCCTGGAGCACGTGGTCCATGTAGAGGCGTCGGTATCCGCGGCTCGGAACTAGCGCAATGGTCGGAGTGGCCCGGCGCTTCGCCAATACCGTCTCGTCCACGAGGAGATCGAGCCGGCGATTCTTCACGCTCAGACT
>Ga0137415_10003553_pt1 | contig 15489 bp, 19 predicted proteins | sample CZODoug3_1_1_16f_FD_183082 | JGI IMG/M metagenome (GOLD analysis project Ga0137415, IMG submission 183082) | Vadose zone soil fungal communities from Angelo Coast Range Reserve, California, USA - CZODoug3_1_1_16fungal (Hybrid Assembly) | ecosystem: Environmental > Terrestrial > Soil > Vadose... | reverse complement strand
CGCGTGAGCCGGCGCTGCTTGTGCCACGACACGGCGGCGGCCGGCGGATCGCCCCACGTCGCGCGCCGGCACTTGACCTCGACGAAGACGACGACGTCGCCGTCGCGGCACACGAGGTCGATCTCGCCGTGGCCCAGCCGCACGTTGCGCTCGACGACGCGAAAGCCGGCACGCGCGAGCTGCGCCGCCGCCGCGTCTTCCGCCGCGCGGCCCAGCGCCTGTCGCGGATCCCGCCGCTCGCCATCCACGCCGCTGGTATAGCGCGCCCGGCGCCGCGGCGGAATGTCCGAAGTTCGAGACGCTAGTCCTCGTCCTCCAGCACGAACAGCACGCCCTGTCGCCACACGCCGGAGAACGAGCGGCGATGGATGGGGCAGGCGCCGTGGCGGTCGAGCGCGGCCAGATGGTCGGCGGTGCCGTAGCCCTTGTGGCGGGCGAAGCCGTACTCGGGGAACTGCTTGTCGGCCTCGAGCATGAGGCGGTCGCGGGTGACCTTGGCCACGATCGAGGCCGCCGCCACCGTCGCGCAGCGCGCGTCGCCGTCGATCAGGTTGCGTTGAGGGCAGGGCAGCGCGGGCAGCGCGACGAAGTCGGTGATGACGAGCTCGGGGACGACGCCGAGCACGGCCAGGGCCTCGCGCATGGCCAGGATCGTCGCTTGCAAGATATTGACGCGGTCGATGGTGAGGTGGTCGACGATGCCGACGCCGACGGCGACGGCCCGCTCGTGGATGAGCACGTAGAGCTCTTCGCGCCGCTCCGGGGTGAGGAGCTTGGAGTCGGCCAGGCGCTTCACGCGGCGCCCGGGATCAAGCACGACCGCCGCCGCCACCACGGGACCCGCGAGCGGGCCCCGGCCGGCCTCGTCCAGGCCGGCGACGAGCGCGACCCCGGCCCTCCACGCCTGGGCTTCGTACCGGTACGGCGCCGACGGGGGCGGCGTCACGCGGAGCCGGGCGGCTTACTCTGGCTCGGGCGCGGTGGCCGGGACGACGTTGACCCGCTTCTCGCGCAGGCGGGCGGCCTTGCCGGCGAGCGAGCGGAGGTAGTAGAGCTTGCTGCGGCGCACGCGGGCGTGCCGCACGACCTCGATGCGCTCGATGCGCGGCGAGTGCAGCGGGAACGTGCGCTCGACGCCGACGCCGTAGGAGATGCGGCGGACGGTGAACGAGGCGCGCGCGCCGTCTCCGCGCTTGCGGATGACGGTGCCGTCGAAGATCTGCGTGCGCTCCTTCTCGCCCTCGATGACCTTCACGTGCACGCGGACCTGGTCGCCCGGCTCGAACCCCTGCCGGTCCTTCTTGAGCTGCGCCGCCTCAACGATGCGAATCGCGTCCATGACCTTCGTCCCTCTCTGTTCGCGCGGGCGCCGCCGGCGCCTCTCCGCGCTCGAACCGCTCGATCAACCGCCGCTCCTCGTCCGTCAGACTCGCCTCCGCGAGGAGCTCGGGGCGTCGCCGCCACGTCAGCCACAGGGCCTGCTCCCGCCGCCAGCGCGCCACGCGCGCGTGGTCGCCGGACAGCAGCACCTCCGGCACCCGCGCGCCCCGAAACTCCTCGGGCCGCGTGTACTGCGGCGGCTCCAGCAGCCCCGCCGCGAACGACTCGCGCTCGGCGGCGCCCTCGCCGCCCAGCACGCCGGGCAGCAGGCGCGCCACCGCGTCGGTCACCACCAGCGCCGGCAGCTCGCCGCCCGTCAGCACGTAATCGCCGATCGACAGCCGCTCGTCGGCGATCATCTCGCTCACCCGCTCGTCCACGCCCTCGTAGCGTCCGGCCACCAGGATCAGGTGCGTCTCGCGCGCCAGCTCGGCGGCGACCGCCTGGGTGAACGTCCGGCCGCGCGGGTCCATCAGGATCACCCGCGACCGCTCCCCGCGCAGCGCCTCCACCGCGGCGGCGATCGGCTCGGGTTTCAGCACCATGCCGCCGCCGCCGCCGAACTGGTAGTCGTCGGTGACCCGGTGCTTGCCCGTCGCGTAGTCTCGGAGATTTACCACGCGGATGTCAACGAGACCGCGCGACCGCGCGCGGCCCAGCATCGACGTTGCCAGCGCGGGCTCCACCATCGCCGGGAACAGGGTCACGATGTCGATGCGCATGTCATATGTCGTCCGCGCTACAAGTCCAGCAACCCCTCGGGCGGCCGGATCACGACCCGCCGCGCTTTCAGATCCACGTCTCGCACGATCTCGGGCACCGCGGGCACGAGGTGCTCGCGCGCCCCGTCGCCGACGACCCACAGATCCTGCGCGGGCGCCGGCTCCACCCTCAGCACCCGGCCCACGTCGCGCCCGTCCTCCGTCAGGACGCGACAGCCCTCGAGCTGCCACGGGTAGAAGTGCCCCTCGGGCGGCGGCAGCGCTTCCGTTTCCGGCAGCGCGAGCAGCCGTCCCGTCAGGGCGGCGGCCGCCTCCGGCGTCTCGCACCCGGCGATGCCGACGATGAGCGCCGCCCCCTGCCGCCGCGCCGCCGTCACCCGGCACGGCTCACGGCGATCGTGGGCGACGTCCCAGAGGATGCACTCTCGCAGCGTCTCGAACCGCTCGGGCCGATCGGTCAGCGGCGTCACCCGCATCTCGCCGGCCAGTCCGTGCGGCCGGCCGATCTCGCCGATCGCGACGAGCCGGCCGCCGGCCACGATCTTCAGAGGCACGTCACTCTACGATCTCCAGCACCGCGCGCTTCCTGAGCTTCGTCGCGTTGGCGTTGAGGATCGTCCGCAACGCGCGCGCCGTTCGCCCCTGCTTGCCGATGACCTTGCCCAGGTCGGTCTGGGCCACCCGCAGCTCGATCACCGTCACGCGCTCTCCCTCGACCTCCGTCACGTTCACCTGCTCCGGCTCGTCGACCAATGCTTTCGCGACGTACTCCATCAACTCTCTCAACCACCACTCCCACCGCAGCTGCTTGCCACAACTGCTTCAGCCCGTTACGCCCCCGTCTTCGGGGCCAAGGCGATCAGCTTCTTCACCGTGTTGGAGGCCTGCGCCCCCTTGGCGATCCACGCCCGCGCCTTCTCGCGATCGATGGTCACCTGCGGCGGGTCCGTGATCGGGTTGTAGTGTCCGATCACCTCGATGAAGCGCCCGTCGCGCGGCGACCGCGAGTCGGCGACGACCACGCGATAGCGCGGCCGCTTGTTGGAGCCTTCGCGTCTCAGTCGAATGGCGACTGCCACGTTCTCACCCCCTCGGCATCGGAAAGCCGCCCAGGCCCTTCAGCTTGCCCAGGCGGCCCTCCATCGATTTGAACTGCTTCATCATCTTCTTCAGCTGTGCGAACTGCTTGAGCAGCCGGTTCACGTCCTGCACGCTCGAGCCGCTGCCGCGCGCGATGCGCTGGCGGCGCGAGCCGTTGATCACTTCCGGGTTGCGGCGCTCACCCGGCGTCATCGAGCAGATGATGGCGTCGAACCGGTCGAGGTCCGCCTGCTCACCCGTCAGCTCCTTGGGCGCGCCCTTGAGCATCTTGCCGAAGGGCAGCATGCCCAGGACCTGGTCGAGCGGGCCGAGCGCGCGCACCTGCTTGAGCTGCGCGCGGAAGTCCTCCAGGGTGAAGGTCTCCTCGCGCAGCTTCTTGACCATCGCCTCGGCCTCGGCCTGGTCGACGTTCTGCTGCGCCTTCTCGACCAGCGAGAGGATGTCGCCCATGCCGAGGATCCGCGAGGCGAGGCGATCGGGATGGAACGGCTCGAGGGCGTCGGTCTTCTCGCCCATGCCGACGAAGGCGATCGGCCGCCCCGTCACGTGGCGGACGCTGAGCGCGGCGCCGCCGCGCGAGTCGCCGTCCATCTTGGTGAGGATCACGGCGTCGATGCCCACGGCCTGGTTGAAGCGGTCGGCCACGGTCACCGCGTCCTGGCCCGTCATCGCGTCGACGACGAGCAGCACGTGGTGCGGCTTGACCGCCGCGCGGATCTGCTTGAGCTCGTCGAGCATCGTCTCGTCGATGTGCAGGCGTCCGGCCGTATCGAGGATCAGCGGCGTGAGCCCCCGCTCGGCGGCCGTCTCGAGGGCGGCGCGGCAGATCTCGACCGGCGTCCGGCCGGCGTCGCCGACGACGGGGACGTCCAGCTGGGCGCCGAGCGTCTTGAGCTGGTCCTGGGCGGCGGGGCGATAGATGTCGGCGGCGGCGAGGATCGGGTGCTGCCCCTGCTTGGCGTAGAGGCGCGCGAGCTTCGCCGCGGTCGTCGTCTTGCCGGAGCCCTGCAGGCCGATCAGCATGACGACGGTGGGCGGGTGGGCCGCGGGCGCGAGTCGATGACCGCTGCCGCCCAGCAGCTCGACCAGCTCGCCGTGCACGACCTTGACCACTTGCTGCGCCGGAGTCAGGGATCTGAGAACGTCCTGGCCGACCGCCTTCACCTTCACGCGGTCGATGAAGCCGCGGACGACCTTGAAGTTGACGTCGGCCTCCAGGAGCGCCACCCGCACTTCCCGGAGGGCTTCCTGGATGTTGTCTTCGCTCAGGCGGCCCTGGCCGCCCAGTCGATCGAAGATGGCTGTGAGTCTTGCGCTCAGCGAGTCGAGCATGGAAAGCCGAGTGTACGGAACTATGCGGAAAATTTCAACTCGGGCGGGCTGTTACGCGGCTTTTGCTACGAGCGGCGGAGCGCCTGGACGCGCACGCGGACGGATTCCCAGCGCAGCGGCACGAGCAGCAGGGGCCCGAACGGGATGACGAGGATGGCGAGGGCGAGCCAGAAGTCGACCGACTTCCAGCACGCCTTCCAGTCCCACGGTTCGAGGCCCAGCGGCTTCAGCCAACGGCCCACGTTCGGCCCTCCCGACGCCTGAACATTGCGAGCCGGGTGCCAGATCCACGGCAAGCGAATTCAGGGACTTGGGAGGGCCTGGCCGGCGCGCCTGGGCGGTCTCTTGGCAGGTGTGGTGAACGGTTACTGACCGAGCTCGGCCGCCGCGCGCAGCTCGCGGATCGCCTTGGCGGGATCCTGCGCCTCGAAGACGGCGGAGCCGGCCACGAGGATCGACGCGCCGTGCTCGGCGAGCGGCCGCGCGTGCTCGACCTTCACGCCGCCGTCGATCGAGACGTCGACGCTGCGCCCGCCGAGCATCGTGCGGATCTGTCGGATCTTCGGATAGACGGCGGGAATGAATTTCTGGCCGCCGAAGCCCGGGTTCACCGACATCACGAGCACGAGGTCGAGGTCGTCCGTCACCCACTCGATCGTGGCCGGCGTCGTCGCGGGGTTGAGCGCCGCGCCCGCCTTCACCGGGCTCCCGCGCCGGCCGACGAGCTCGCGAATCGAGGCGAGCGTGCGCTGCAGGTGCGGACACACCTCCACGTGCACGGTCAGCATGTCGGCGCCCCGCGCCGCGAACTCCGCGAGGTATTTCTCGGGCTCGACGATCATGAGGTGCAGGTCGAGCGGCAGCCGCGTGCGCTTGCGGATCGCGTCGAGGATCGGGAAGCCCATGGTGATGTTCGGCACGAACCGGCCGTCCATCACGTCGATGTGGATCTGGTCGGCGCCGGCCGCCTCCACGCGCGCGATCTCCTCGGCGAGGACGCCGAAGTCGGCGGACAGGATCGAGGGCGCGATCTTGATCACGGCCATGTCGGCATCCTTATATCACGCGTCTCACGCGCGCCGCAGCCGCACGGCCGTGAACCCGTCGGTGCCGTGGCGGTCGGGCCGCGTGCGCAGATAACCGTCGGCGTCCAGCGACAGCGGGAATCCGACCGGCGGGTCGACGCGCCACGCGGGGTGCGCGGCCAGGAACGCGGTCACCACGGCCTCGTTCTCCTCGGGCTCCGGCGAGCACGTCGCGTAGACGAGGCGGCCGCCGGACTTCGCGAGCGTGGCGGCGGCGGCCAGGATCTCGCGCTGGCGCGCGGCGCTGGCGCCGATGTCCTCGGGCCGGCGGCGCCATTTCACCTCCGGATTGCGGCGCAGCACGCCGAGATTCGTGCAGGGCGCGTCCACCAGCACGGCGTCGGCGCGCGGCGCGTACGAGCTCACCAATTCCTGCGCGGTGCCCTCGATCGTCTGCACGATCGTCACGCCCATCCGCGCGCTCGCCTCCGTCACGCGGTGAAGCCGCGCCGGCTGCGGGTCCAGCGCGACGATGCGGCCGCGGCCCTCCATCAGCTGGGCCAGGTGCGTGGTCTTGGTCCCCGGCGCCGCACACGCGTCGATGACCGTGTCGCCCGCGCGCGGCTCGAGCAGCCGCGCCACCAGCATCGACGCCTCGTCCTGCACGACGCACGCGCCGTCGGCGAAGGCGCGCCAGCGGGCGGGGGTGCCGGCCGCGCGCTCGGTCACGAGCCCCTCGGGGGCGAGGGGCGTCGGCCGCGTGGCCACGTCGTCCTCGGCGGCCAGCCGCGCCGCCAGTGCTTCGCGCGAGAGACGGAGGGTGTTGACGCGGAGGGTGAGCGGCGGTCGCTCGTTCATCGCCCGCATGAGCGCCTCGGCCTCCGGCGCGCCGTAGCGCGCGACCCAGCGCGCCGCGAGCCAGGTGGGGAACGCGCACCGCGTGGCGAGCGCGTCGATCGGATCCCGCGGCGGCGCCGGCTCCCGCTCGCGCGCGCCGCGCCTCGCGAAGGCGCGCAGCACCGCGTTGGTGTACTCGGCGGCGCCTCGCGCGCCGCTGCGCGCGAGGCTGACCGCGTCGTTGACGGCGGCGAAGGCGGGGACGCGCTCGAGGAACACGAGCTGATAGGCGGTCATGCGCAGCAGCACGCGCACCCGCGCGTCGAGCGCGTCGAGCCGCCGGCGCGAGTGCGGCGCCAGGATCCAGTCGAGATAACGCTGCCAGCGCAGCGTGCCGTAGACGAGCTCGGTGGCCAGGCCGATGTCGCGCGCCGCCACGTGACGCCGCGTCGTCTCCGCCTCCAGGGCCAGATCGGCGAACGCCGCGTCGGTCTCCACGCGCTCGAGGACGCGCGCCGCCAGCTGCCGCGCCGGTGCGGCCGCGGCGCTCCCACGCGTGTCCCGCGGTGCTCCGCTCACGAAGCGCCGGGGCCGAGCCGGGCGCCGGCGGCGAGCCGGACGCCGCGCAGGTAGTCGGCCCACGGCATCGCGCGTCGATTGTCCGGCTGGACCTCGACGGGCAACAGCAGGCCCTCGCCGGTCACCACGGCCAGCGTGCCCTCGTGCGCGAGCAACGTGCCGGGCGCGCCGCGGGCGGCGCCGGCCACGGCCCGGGCACGCCAGATCGTGAGGGCGCCGCCGGCCGCCTGCGCCGTCGCTCCGGGCCACGGGTTGCAGCCGCGCGCGAGGTTGACGAGGTCGCGCGCGGGCCGCGTCCAGTCGATCGCGCCGTCACCCTTCGTGAGCCGCGGCGCCAGCGTGGCGGCGGCGTGGTCCTGAGGCGTCGGCGTCAGCGTGGCGAGGCGATCGAGCGTCTCGACGATGACGTCCGCCCCGAGCCGCGCCAGCCGCGCCGAGAGCTCGCCCGCCGTCTCGTCGGCGCCGATCGTGGTCGGCCGCGCCAGGAGCACGTCGCCCGTGTCCATCCCCGGGTCCATCGCGAACGTCGTGATGCCGGTCTCGGTCTCGCCGCGGATGATCGCCCACTGGATGGGCGCCGCGCCGCGATACCTCGGGAGCAGCGAGGCGTGGATGTTGATGGAGCCGCGCGCGGGCGCGTCCAGCACGGCCTTCGGCAGGATCTGGCCGAAGGCGACCACGACCGCGAGGTCGGCGCCGAGCGCGGCCAGCCGCTCGGCCCAGCCGGGATCGCGTAGCCGCGACGGCTGCAGCACCGGCAGGCCGGCGGCGAGCGCGGCGTCCTTCACGGGCGGCGGCGTGAGCCGCTGGCCGCGATGCGCGGGACGGTCCGGCTGGGTGACGACGGCGACGATCTGGTGGCGGGTGCGCAGCGCCTCGAAGGCAGGAAGCGCGAAGGCCGGCGTGCCGTAGAAGAGGAGCTTCAGCGTGCTACAGCGCGAGCGCGCGGTGGCCGGCGGCGTCCTCGGTGAAGCCCTCTTTCTTGATGCGCCGCTTGATCCGGTCGCGCGTGACCGGGTCGAGGCGGTCGATGAAGAGCACGCCGTCGAGGTGGTCCATCTCGTGCTGGAAGACGCGCGCGCGCAGGCCGCGCGCGGTGAGCGTCACGGCCTTGCCCTCGGGATCTTGCGCCTCGAGCCGCACCCATTCCGCGCGCTTCACGGGGGCGAAGATGCCGGGGATCGACAGGCACCCCTCCTCCGCGGTGACTTCGCCGCCCTGCTCGGTGATGACGGGGTTGATCAGCGCCCGCGCCTCGCGGCTTTCCTCATCGGCCACGACCATGAGGCGCAGGGACACGCCGATCTGCGGCGCGGCCAGTCCGAGTCCCACCTCGTCGTACATCGTGTCGACCATGTCGGCGACGATCGTGCGGAGCTCGGGCGTGACGGACTCGACGGCCCTGGCGCGCCGCCGCAGCACCGGATCGCCATATTTTCGGACGCTCAGGACGGCCATTCGACGGGATCCACCTCGACATCTATGATACCGCGGCTCTTCGGCCGCGGCCGCCGGAAGTCGCCCAGCGCCTCGGCCAGGCGCGTCGCGAGATCCGCGTGGCCCTTCACCACGATGCGGCGCGCGCGATCGCGCCGCGCGGGCGCCGGCGGATACACGGTGAGCGCCGTCGCCGAGGCCAGAGCGGCGGCCACCTCGTCGGCGAGCCGGCGCGTCTCCGCGGCCGCCGGCGCGGTCACGGTGACGATGGCCAGGCGGCGGAAGGGCGGGTAGCCGAGCTCGCCGCGGAACTTCATCTCCTGCCGGTAGAAGGCGCCGAGGTCCTGGCGGGCGCACGCCGCGAAGACGTAATGCTCCGGCGTCTGCGATTGCACGACGAGGCCGCCGCCCGGCAGCACGCGCTCGGCCGCGGCCCACAGGAGCGAGAACAGGCGCTCACCGGCGCGGAAGTCCGGCAGGCGCAGGAAGTGGTCGGGCGACACGAAGCCCGCCACGCCGAGCGAGGCGGGACCGAAGAGCCGCAGCGCGCCGCGCGTGCCGATGACGATCTCGGCGGCCGCGGCCTCCGCGCGCTGGCGCTCGGCCTTCGCGCCGCGGGTGGCGTCGGGATCGTAGCGCGCGACGCGCGCCCGGGGAAAGCGCCGGCGCACCGCGTGCTCGACCCGCTCGGCGTTCCAGCCGAAGGGCGAGAGTCGCCGTCCGCGACAGCCGGGGCATGTCTCCGGCAGCGGCGTCTGTCGGCCGCACACGCGACACGTCAGCGTTCGCGCGGCGCGTGTGTAGGCCAGGGCGACGTCGCACTCGGGACAGCGGGAGACGGCGCCGCACTCGTCGCACGCCAGCGCGGACGTCAGCCGGCTCACCAGCAGCAGCGCGCGGCGGCCCGCCGCGAGCGCCTCGCGCACCGTGCGCGCGAGTCCGGGCGTGAGCGGCTCGCGCCGGAGGATGCCGCGCGTGTCGGCGAGCTGGATGGCCGGCCATGGCGCCGGCTCACCGGTCACGAGCCGCGCGCGACCGCTGTCGGCGCGCCACCACGTCTCCACGCTCGGCGTGGCCGAGGTGAGGACGGCGTCGAGACCCGAGCGCGCCGCGCGCTCGAGCACGACGTCGCGCGAATGCAGGCGCGGCGGCCCCGGCGGCTTGTGCGCGGCCTCGTGCTCGTCGACGAGGGCGAGGGTGGCGCCGGCCGGCAGCGGCGCCAGCAGCGCGGAGCGCGTGCCCACCGCGAGCCGCGCGTCGCCCGCCGTCAGCGCTGCCCAGGCGCCCGCCCGCGTCGCGTCGTCCACGCCGGAGTCCAGTCGCGCGACGGGCCCATGCTTGTCGAGACGCTGGGCCCAGCGGCCGGCGGCCTCGACGTCGGGGACGATCACGAGCGCGGCCGCCGTCGCCGCGGCCACGCGCTCGAGCAGCCGCCGCTCGCGGCCCGTGCCAATCAACACGTCAGGCTTTGGGGACTCGTCGAGTTCTGTATTGGAGCGCGTGGCCGGCTTGAAGCGTGGGTGGCCTGTTCTCGATGGTTCCCGGCTCCGTATCGTCTCGTCACTCCGTACGGCTTCGTCAGTGTGCGGCCTCGCACTCCGCGACGGCGGCAGCAGCGCGGCCAGTGTGCCGCCGAGGGAGGACAGCGACTGCTCGGCGATCCAGCCCGCGAGCGCGAGCCCGCCGGCGTCGAGCACGGGCGCGGGATCGAGGACGCGCGTGAGCGGCTTCAGTCCGGCGGCGTCGCCGTCGCGAAGGCCGACGACGACGCCGACGCGCTCGGCGCGACCCAGCGGGGCGGCGACGCGCTGGCCGACGGCCAGCGTCCAGCCGGGCGGCACGCGATACGAGAACGGATGATCGAGGGGAACGTCGAACGCGACGTCGGCGAGCGTCACCGGGTCTTGCGCTTGTCGTACTCCCGGCGGGCGAGCTTGAGGTCTTCCCAGGCCATGCGCTTGTACTCGGGGCCGGGATTGCGCAGGAGAAACGCGGGATGGAACGTCGGGATGAGGACGGCGTCGTCGTATGGATGGACGCGCCCGCGCAGCTTGCCGATCGCCTCCTTCGTGCGCAGCAGCGACTGCGTCGCCACGCTGCCGAGCGAGAGGATCACCTTCGGCTGGATCACGGCGAGCTTGTCGGCCAGGAAGGGCGCGCAGGCCGCGAGCTCGTCTGCCTCCGGATTGCGATTGCCGGGAGGGCGACACAAAACCGCGTTCGTGATAAAGACTTCCTCGCGCGTCAGGTTCACTGCGGTGAGCATCTTCGTCAGCAGCTGTCCCGCGCGCCCGACGAACGGCAGCCCCTGCGCGTCCTCGTCGGCGCCCGGCCCTTCGCCGATCACGACGAACTCCGCCGTCGGGTTGCCGGAGCCGAAGACGACGTGGGTGCGGCCCTCGCACAGCTTGCACTGGCGGCAGTTCTGGAGCGCCTGCTCCTGATGGCGGAGGATCTCGGCGGGCGTCATCAGATACTCACCCTCGAGCGGCAGCGTCTCGACGCCGAGATCGCGATAGAAGCGCAGCGTCTGCCCCAGCGCGTCGAGCGCTCCGGCCAGCGCCTCGCGCGGCGTCTGGCTCAGCGCGCGGCCTTGCCGGCCGCGCGGCCGGCCGCGCGCCGGAGTGCCTGGATCTCGCTGAGGATCGCGTCGGCGACCGCGCTCTTCGCCATGCGCGGCAGCGCGCGGTTGCCGCCCCAGCGGTCGATCAGCAGCACCTCGTTGTCGTCGGCGTCGAAGCCGATGCCGGCCTGGCTCACGTCGTTGGCGACGAGCAGATCGATGCCCTTGGCCTCGAGCTTCGCGCGCGCGTTGGCGGCGACGTCGTTGGTCTCCGCCGCGAAGCCCACGACGAAGGCGCCCGAGCGCCCCGCCGCGACCTCGGCCAGGATGTCGGGGTTCGGCGTCAGCTCCAGCGTGAGGTCGCGTTTGCCCTTGATCTTGATCTCCGACGGACGGCGCACGCGGTAGTCGGCGACGGCCGCCGCCTTGATGACGATGCTCGCGCCCGCGAGGTGGCGCAGCACCGCCTCGCGCATCTCCTCGGCCGTCTGCACGGGCACGAAGGTGGCGGCCGCCGGCGGCGTGAGCGCGGTGGGGCCCGACACCAGCGTGACCGCGGCGCCCCGGCGCAGCGCGGCCGCGGCGATGTTGTAGCCCATCTTGCCGGACGAGCGGTTGGAGATGTAGCGCACGGGATCGATCGGCTCGCGCGTGGGACCGGCGGTGACGACGATCGTCTCGCCCGTGAGGTCCTGGGCCGGCGCGAGCACGGAGGCGAGGGCGGCGACGATCGATTCCGGCTCCGGCAGCCGGCCGCGGCCGCTGAGCCCGGAGGCCAGCGCGCCGCTGTCGGGCTCCATCACGGTCACGCCGCGCGCGCGCAGCGTGGCCACGTTCGCGGCCACCGCCGGATGCTCCCACATGCCGCCGTCCATCGCCGGCGCGATCAGCACCGGGCAGCGCGCGGCCAGCAGCAGGGTGGTCAGGAAGTCGTCGGCGACGCCGTGGGCAGCCCTGGCGATCAGATTGGCGGTGGCGGGCGCCACCACGATGGCCGCCGCGCGCTCGGCCAGCGCCACGTGCTCGACGGCGTCCTCGCTCTGCGGATCGAAGAGGTCGGTGAGCACGGGCCGGCCCGACAGCGTGCGGAAGGTGAGAGGCCCGACGAAGGCGCGCGCGTGCTCGGTCAGACAGACGGTCACCGTCGCGCCCAGGCGCGCCAGCTCACGGAGCAGGAGCACCGCCTTGTAGGCGGCGATCGAGCCCGTGACGCCGAGAACCAGCTCGCGCCCGTCGAGCCTCACGACCCTCAGGCCTTCTGCGTCTCGTCCGCTTCCTTGATGCGGTACTCGACCTTGGCGGCCGCGATCTCCTCGAGCGCGGAGCTGGTCGGCTTCTTGTGCTTGCTGTCCACGCGCGGCGGCGCCCCGCGGTTCAGCTGCCGTGCCCTCTTGGCGGAGAGCACCACCAGGAGATAGCGGTTCGAGACCTTGTTCAGCGCGGACTCCAGCGAGGGAAAGGCCATCACTCGGACACCTCCAGGTCGGGGAGCGTGAGCGACAGACGCGCGGTCCGGCAGCGCTCCGCCTGGATGACGGCGAGCAGCTGGTCCATCGCCTCTTTCACGTCCCGGTTGACGATCAAATAGTCGTACGTCCGCCACAGCGCGATCTCTTCCCGCGCGCGCGCGAGCCGGCGCGCGATGTCACCCTCCGCGTCGGCGCCGCGCTCGCGCAGGCGCTGCTCCAGCTCGGCCATCGAGGGAGCCACGATGAACACGAGCACCGCCTCCGGATACCGCGTGCGGAGCTGCGCGGCGCCCTGCGTGTCGATATCGAGCAGCACGTCCTTGCCGTCGGCCAGCGCCGCCTCCAGCGGCCGCGCCGGCGTGCCGTACATGTTGCCGTGCACGGTCGCCCACTCGGCCAGCTCGCCGCGCTCGAGCATGGTACGGAATTCCCGCTCGCTCACGAAGCGGAAGTCCACCCCGTTCACCTCGCCCGGGCGCGGCGCCCGCGTGGTGGCCGAGACCGAGTACGCGAGATCGGGGATGCACAGCCGCGCCTCGCGACAGAGCGTCGTCTTGCCCGCGCCCGACGGCGCCGAGACGACGAAGAGCGTGCCGCGGCGGCCGAGGCGCGCACCGGCCCTGTTCCGCGCCGCGGCCCTATTCAAGGTTCTGCACCTGCTCGCGGATCTTCTCCAGGACGCCCTTGGCGGTCAGCGCGGCCTGGCTCATCTCGAGGTCGTCGGCCTTCGAGGCCACCGTGTTCACCTCACGGTTCAGCTCCTGGATCAGGAAGTCGAGCGGCCGGCCGACGGGCCCGCCCTTGTCGAGCAGCAGCGTGAACTCCGCGAGGTGCGCGCGCAGCCGCGCCAGCTCCTCGGTCACGTCGCTCTTGTCCGCCCAGATCGCCGCCTCGGTCACGATGCGCGCCTCGTCGATGGCCGTCTCGGCCAGCAGCGCACGCAGTCGCTCGCGTAACCGGTCCTCGCGGCGCGCCCCCGCCGCCGGCCCCCGCGCGGCCACCACGTCCACCGTCGTCGTCAGCTCGGCGTGCAGCGTGCGCAGCGCCTCCACGAGCCGCTCGCCCTCGGCGGTGCGCCGCGCCACCAGCTCGTCGAGCGCGCGTCCGAGCGCCTCGGCCAGCAGCGGCCAGGGCGCCGCCGGCTCGACGGGCTCGGGCTCCTCGAGCCGCACCACGCCCGGCCGCTCGAGCACCCACGTGAGATTCGGCGCGCCCTCGAGCCCGAGCTCCATCGCGAGCGCGCGGGCGCGCGCGATGTATTCGCGCGCGAGTGCGCCGTCCACCTGCACGCGCTGCGCGGCGGCGCCGCCGAGCGGGGTGAGCTGCACGGTGACCTCGACGCGGCCGCGCTCGAGGCGGCTCTGCACGAGACGGCGCGCGTCGAGCTCGAGGGCGGCGAGCGCGCGCGGCAGACGCAGTGCGACATCGAGGTGGCGATGGTTGACCGATCGCGCTTCCACGGTCACGGCGATCGATTCGCCGCTCGCCTCCGCCCGCCCGAACCCGGTCATGCTCCGGACCATGGAAGAGACTCAGCATCGCCGAAATTCTCTGTAGTGTCAATATGTTGCGGTTGACAGGCGTCACGCCCACGACGTAGACTGGCGCGTTGCAACCCCCCGGATCGCCGCATCCGGCCGCAATTCAAGGAGGATCGCGTATGAGCTGGACCCGCCGGCGCTTCCTGACAGCCACCGGCGCCGCCGCCGTGGCCGCCCGGCGAACGCCGGCGTGGGCGCAGGCTGCGAAGACGATCACGGTCTCGCACAGCGTCTCGACGTTCGTCTACGGCCAGCACCTCGTCGCCAAGGAGAAGAAGTTCTTCGAGGACGAGGGCGTCGCGGTCCAGTCCTTCATCGTCCCCGGCGGGGGCGCCAAGGTCGCGCAGGTGCTCGCGGCGGGGCAGGCGATGTTCGCGCTCGGTGACTCGAATCATCCGCTGAAGATCACCGAGAAGGGCAAGGACGCCCTGATGCTCTTCGCCACCGACACGCGCTGCTCCTACGCGAACGTGGTCGTGCGCAAGGAGCTCTTCGACAAGGGAGTGAAGTCCGTCGAGGCGCTCGGCGATCCCAAGCTCGTCGGCCGCAAGGCGGTGGTGGCGGCGACCGCGATCGGCTCCGGCACCTACGTCTACGGCGTCTACGTCCTCAAGGGTCTCAAGGCGCCCGACGGCCGGCCCGTCAACGAGCACGTCGAGTGGGTGAGCGGCGGCGCCTCGACCACGATGCTCGGCGGGCTCAAGGCGGGCAAGTTCGACGCGATCATGGCCGTCCCCGAGTGGCAGTGGGCCGCGGAGGAGGAGGGCTTCGGCAAGGCGGTCTACGACGTGCAGGACGAGAAGGCGTGGACGCGCGTCTTCGGCGGCCCCATCCCGGTGACGGTCGGCTTCGCGCTGCGCGAGACGCTCGAGAAGTCGCCGGACCTCGCGCAGGGCTACGTCAACGCCTGCTATCGCGCCCAGCAGTGGATCCACCGCGCGAAGGACGAGGAGGTCGTGGAGCTGCTGCACCGGACCTACATGGACACCTTCAGCCGCGAGATCGTCCTGCGCTCGGTGAAGTACTACAAGACGATCTTCGACTGGGACTTCATGATCGACGAGAAATCGTACGAGAACGGCATGAAGGTGTGGGTGCCGCTCGCCGCCGACAGGCCGATCCCGTACGCGAAGGCGGTGGAGATGGCGTTCGTGAAGAAGGCCCGAGCGAAGTTCAAGTCCTGAGCGCCCGGCGCCCGCGCATCGTCGTCCGCGACCTCACGAAGACCTTCCGCGCCGGCGCGCGGGAGGTGGCCGCGGTGGACCGCGCCTCGTTCGAGGTGCTGGAGGGCGAGTTCGTCGCCATCGTGGGACCGTCCGGCTGCGGCAAGTCGACCATCCTCAACATGATCGGCGGCCTCGTGAGGCCGTCCGCCGGCGTCGTGCTCGTCGACGGCCTGCCCGTGACGGGCGCGCCGACCGCCCGCGCAGGACCGGCCCGGATCGGCTACGTCTTCCAGAAGGACACCGTCTTCCCGTGGCGCACCGTCGCGCGCAACATCGC
>Ga0137415_10003552_pt1 | contig 15495 bp, 16 predicted proteins | sample CZODoug3_1_1_16f_FD_183082 | JGI IMG/M metagenome (GOLD analysis project Ga0137415, IMG submission 183082) | Vadose zone soil fungal communities from Angelo Coast Range Reserve, California, USA - CZODoug3_1_1_16fungal (Hybrid Assembly) | ecosystem: Environmental > Terrestrial > Soil > Vadose... | reverse complement strand
GCATCGCTCGCTATCTGAGTTTTCTGGAGGGGCTGGGTCGGACGGACGGCCCCCTGATGATCTTCGACCTCGACGGAAGGACCCCGGAACCGAAGGAACTTGAGTCGATGCTCGCGTTGAGTCGATCGGCAAAATCCAACTTTAGCCTCAATGCGGAACTGTGCCGGGCGCTGCTCCAGTCCCGTCTCGGTCGGGAAGAGCCGTAGTCAGCCGGTTCCGACTTCAGGCTGACCACAGCTAGGCCAAACGAAACTGACGGTCGCACGTGCCTTTGGATTCCCTAGAACGGGATATACCCGCCCGGATAGATCAGGCTGAACGCCAGGTAGAATCCCAGGAGTGCGAGGATGATCAGTAGGACGGCGTTCACCTTGAACGCCACAGCCTTGCCGTGGACTCCGGCGTACAGCACGAAGAACACGACTGTAAGGACCACCAGGAGGATCGTCAGGCTGACGTATTTCCCGCCGGTTAGAGCGGTGAACTTCAAGGAACTGTTGAGGAACCAGAGGTCAACGATAGCGAAGCCGATGGAAACATGGCCAACGGGCCGTAGATCAGCCCCGCGCACCAGACTTGCTCCAAGGAAGATCCAGAAGAAACCGTAGAAGACCAACGCAATCCCAAAGAAGCCTGAGATTGCCGGGAGGTTCGGGACAGCCACGGGATCATTCATGAAGGTCGCGACCCCGACCAGGACCATCATCGCGCCAAGGGAGAGATGCGCGAGCCCCCATCCGCCGCCGAGCTTGTCCGTATCTTTCTTTTCGATACCGATTGTGTTGAACACAACCATTAGACAGTTCACTGAAAATCCGATGAGACCCAAGCCCACGATGTCTGTTGAGACCACCATGCGACGACTCCCCTCGCACCGGGATTCGCTGTCCCCTTCTTTAACGATTGCTCTTCGTCCTTTGTCGATGGTCTCATCCGCGGACGGATATCGGAACAGTCCGAAATCGCGCGTCCCTGCGCTCATCAATCGAGGGGGACCGTGGCTCGATGCTCGCTTTGGGCGGTGCGCCCACCTTGGCCAAGCTTTTTTTGGGCTTCTCCTTTGTCGGTCCGTGGTGCGTGAGCATACAGTCGATGGAGTCGTCCGCGCGAGGTTTCGCATCGGTCTCCCCATGGTCTTTCTCCTCAGCTTCGCGCTGACAGCCGCTCCCACGGTAGCGGCCGATGGCACGGGATCGGGCATCTCTACCTCCATAGGCACCTATCTCCTGACGCCCGTGGGGAGCGCCCACGAGTTCCTCCACGCCTACCTGGCGGACCTGGGCCTTCTGATCAATCCAGGCGACACCCTCATCTTCTCCTGGCAGGCCAACAATGGCTCAGGCCCATCGATTTACTTCGAGATCCACGCACATCCCTACGGGCCCTACATCCAATACTACAACGCGACGTCTGTCTCGGTCAGCAACGCGAGCTTTACGGCGCATGACCCGTATTCCTACATGGTTTTCTGGAGGAATCTGAGCAACACGACGCAAGTGAATTTGACGTATTCATTGGTCTTGCTGCTCGCCCAGCCCAGCCTGTGGCCTCTCTACATCGCGCCGGTCGGGATGGCCCTTGTCGGGGCGGCCGCGGTGGCGGTCCACCTGCGCTCGCGGCGCAATCGGGATCGCCCGTGAGCCTCCCCGGGTTGCCGCTGAGGGACGTCATCCCATGAGGCCCCTCCCTTGGCGGGACGAGCTCGAGATACAACCGCGACCCCACCTTGCATGACCGGAGTCGATCCCCCGTGCCCGTTTCGATGCGGAGAGAAACCATTATGACCCCAGAATGGATTTCCCGCCCTGGCATGCCAGGACGTGGCATGCACGTGAGGGGAGTCCATGGAGGAGTTGGCGTCTGCTTCGAAGCCGGTCTTTAGCATCGCGGATGAAGGAAGAGCGCTTCGAAATCTCATGTGGATGTGGTGGATCACGGCGGTCACGTACAACGCCGTCGCGATCCCTGTGATCTGGGATCCGGCACAGCATTCGTTCTTGGTGCGGGACTCGACATGGACGCCACCCCACCTGATGATCTTCGGGCCGTTCTTCGCCTTGATGATGTTCGAGGCGATCGTGTTTCAGTTCTATGCTCTGAAAAAAGCGCAACCGTACATTCGCGGCGACATCCCGATCACGTTGTGGGTCTTCCCGATCACGGTGTTCGGATTCACCCTCGGATCGATGCTCACCAACGAGATCGGTCACATCTTCCTCTTCCGGGAGGAGTTCTTCTCGATGCCGACCCACTGGAACTTCGTCCTGACGTTCATGTTCATTTACGCCGTCGGTGTCCCGGAGGTCGTTCGGGTCTTGCACAGGCTCGGTCAACTTGAGGCGAAGGCCAAGGAGCTGGTCGCGGTGGAAGTGCCCGCCCCGGCGCCGACCAGCGCGCCGATACGAGCGGGCCGTCCCGTCGCAAGGAAGTAGGAGGGGAGTTCATGGCTACAGCTACCGCTGAGGCACCAGAGACAGTGCGCGCCCCCTTCTTCACGACGAAGGTGATCACGTTCATCGCCTTCACGGCGACGCTGATTTTCTCACAGAACATGTTTGCCGTCAGCTCCCAGATCGGTGTCGGCGACTGGGAGTTTTGGATCGATTGGAAGGACTACGCGTGGGCTCCGTTCGTGTACACGTGGATCGTCGCCGTCCACTTCCCGATCTATTCCTGGGTCTTCAATAAGTTCTTCAAGCTCTACTTCGGCTCGACCTTGGTCCTGATGTTCTGGTTCCTGCAGCGCACCCTCATGATCCAATTGTTCTACGTCGGGATGAACAACTATCCGTTCAACTACGTGCAGCTCCCGTCGTACCTGTTCCCCGCCATGGCGGCCGATTTCACGCTGCTTCTGTTCGGGCTCAAGAAGCACATGGGACTGTATGTCCTCGTGTCCTGCTTCTTGGCCGGCGTGATGGTCGTTCCGAGCCACTTCTTGTTCCTGAACACGCCGTTCCTGCTGACGAACATCGGATATCCGGATCCGCTCACCGGCGGGCTGCACACGATGCCGGTGTGGTCTCTGATCCGGATGGCGATCCCCAAGGCGCCGATCCCGGCGTACATCGCGGAAGGGTTCACCTGGCCGTTGCCGTACAAATCGTTCTATGATCCCTACATCATCATGACGGGTTTCATGGGGATTATGGGAGTCTTCTGGTCCGGGTTCACGTATATTTTCCTGAAGTCGATCTTCTACGGGTACGCGAAGACGATCAAGCACTTCGTCGGGACGGGGGCGTGAACTCGATGGTCCTCGCTTCGGTGATCCAGACCGTCTACCCCGATGTATGGTACGACACGAACGTCAACGCCATCATCGGGACCGCATCGTGGGTGCTAGCAGGCCTTGCCACCGGCTACTTTGTGTTGAAGTGGCTCAAGAACTCGGAGAAGTTCTATGCGGCCCTGGCCAAGCAGGGGTGGAGGTGAGACGATGAAACCGCAATCGATCGCGATGTTCATCGTCATCGGCTCGCTCTTCCTCGGCCTCCTCGCGTTCCCCGGGGGAGCGCGGGCGCACGAGCAGGAAGTGTCCGTCGACTGGGAAGTGGCCTATGCGAACATCCAGGTCCTCGGTCCTCCAGTGTACGCCTATTACGCGACCCAGAACCTGCCACTGACGGGTCCCGGGACTCCCTACACGGGCGCGCTCGGCGCCGGACCGGGCGGCGGCTGGAACACAATCAACATGAACACGGGAGAATACCTCGTGGTGACCTGGTCGTTCCGGTACATCGGAGGCGTGGCCGTGAAAGGGGACCTGTTCTGGATCACCCGACTCGGCCTCGACTTCGGGACCGTCGGTCGCTACGTCGACAGCGGGAGCGGCCGACAATGGATCGGCTCGTCGTCCTTCGCGCTCACGCCGAACACGCGTTATGACGCGACCTTGGTGATCCGGTCGATCCAGCCGACCTTCCGCCACCTCCACGTCGGGGTGTCCGTGCAGAACGTCGGGAACATCCCGGCCGCGCCGACCGTGACCCCGATTCCTCCGGGAGGCCCGACCCTGTACGGCCTCTTCACGAACGCCAACGGGCCGGTCGTCGAGCCGCTCGCCGGGGTCAGTATCGCGGGCTCGCCGTTCTCTGGGACCTTCCTCCTCATCACGCCCTGGCCCTGGGCCGTGGGCGGTTTCGTGGCCCAGGTTGTGATCGGTTTGGTCTTCATTGGAGCGATGTACTGGTACGGCAAATGGGAGAGCAAGCGGGGGGCGAAGACATGAACATGATGCAAAAGGGGGAGATGAACCTCCTACCGCTCGGGTATCTCGGTTGGCTCTTCTGTGTCGCGGGGGCCACCATTGCGAGCTTGCCCCAGTGGTTTATCGTGCAGGCTCCCCATGGTACGGGCTCGGCGATCACGGCGGAGGCGATCGGTCTTCCGATCCTCTTCATCGGGGCGGTCCTGTTGATCGTCTCGTGGCTGCCGGAAAGGCGACGTAAGTATCCGGACATCTTGGAGAACACGATGACCCCGATTCCGGAGTACTACCTGAAGAACCCCGATGAGGGCTGAACAGCCGTCCGGATCCCGAGATCATGGCAGCGCCACCGGTAGCACCGCAAGGACGAACCCGTCGGACCATGGACCGGAGGGTTCTCCTCGCCCTGGCGGGCGTCGTGTCGCTGATCATCGTCGGGCTGTACCAGTTCGACCAGATCGTGGCCAGCGTCTACGCTTATGCCTACGGGGCCTTCCCGAAGATCACGGCTTCCCCCGTGCCTCGCGACCGGTGGACCGTGGCCCTCCTGAACATCTTCCTCGTCGGTCTCTTCCTGGCGCTCGCCCCGTTCCGCATCAAAGGTTCCTGGAAGGCTCACGGGACGTACATGGGCTTCATGGTCTCCCTCTTCGCAGAGATGTACGGGTTTCCACTCACCGTGTACATTCTGTCCGGGGCGGCGTACCCCACCTCGCCTCTGTTCGTCGGGTACGTATGGGGCGTGGGCCAGTTGATTGGTTCGCCCCTCGTCATTGCGGGCGTCCTGCTCATCTACAAAGGCTGGAAGGAAATTGTCTTCAAGAAAGGAACGGTCCTCGTCACGGACGGGATCTACGCCGCGGTCCGCCATCCGCAGTATCTGGGCTTCCTCCTCGTGACCCTCGGTCAGTTCATCGTGTGGCCGACCATCCCAACGGCCATCTTGTGGCCTTTGCTCGCCGTCCTGTACTATCGACAGGCGAAGCGCGAGGACGCCGCTCTGTCGGCAGAGTTCGGGGAACGATTCTCGGTATATGCGAAGAAGACACCGATGTTCGTTCCGAAGATCCGGATTCCACGCGGCCCAAAACCGGTCTCGCCCTAGCGGCGAGGCGTGACTAACTCCCTAGGGAATCACGACGCCGCGGCCCTCGAGGGTCCCTTTCTTCAATTGTTCCAACATGTCGTTGACTTCATCGAGTTTCCCTTTCCGGGTGATGACGCGGACCTTGCCTTGGCGCGTCAGCTCGATCAGCTCGCGGAGCTCGTCCCAGTTCCCGACGAGGCTTCCGAGGACGGAGAACTCGGAGAAGATCATGTCGATCGCTTTCAAGTTCGCGGTTCCCCCATAGCCGACGATGATCAACGACCCGCCTTTCCGGAGCATCTTCACCCCGTTGGCAAGAGTCTGGTCGTTCCCGACGAGGTCGATGACGACCTCTGCGCCTTGGTTCTTGGTGATCTCCATGACCTGCTTGACCGGGTCGCGACGCGCATCGATCACCCGATGGGCTCCCATCTTCTCGGCGAGCCTGAGCTTGCTTTCGACGACGTCCGCCGCGGTGATCGAGACGTTCGTCATGCACCGGAGCAACTGGAGCGCGATGTGACCTAGTCCGCCGACCCCCAGCACGATGACGTTACTTCCGGAGGTCGTCCGGCTCGCCGCCTTCTTGACCGCGCGGATCGCGGTAAGCCCCGCGTCGGCCAACGGAGCCACGTCCGCCGGTTCGAGCTCGTTCAGCCGCACGAGGGACCGATCGGAGGTGCGGATGAATTGCGCGAAGCCGCCGTCGGCAGTAATTCCTGGGAAGACCAGGTTCTCGCAATGCATGTCTTCGCCGATCCGGCACGCTCGGCATAAGCCGTCTGTGATAACCGGATGGAGGATGACCTTCTCGCCCTTCTTGACCGAAGTGACCGCGGAACCGAGTTCCTCCACGATCCCCGCGTTTTCGTGCCCCAAGGTGTACGGCAGGGACACCTGTACCTTTTCCTTCCAAACGCCCTCCACGATATGGAGATCGGTATGGCACACTCCGGCCCCCGTCACCCGGACGATGACGTCCGCCGGATTCTTCAGACGTGGAGTCTCGACATCCACGAGCTTGAGAGGTTTGTCGTAGGTGAAAAGTCTGGCCGCCTTCATGCTCTGTCGTATCGGGCGCAGTCTATATGGGCCTTGTGGAGGTGCGGGAATATGTCTTCTGCAAGCGAACCAGGGGCTACTGAAAGAGAGTTGACTCCCCTCGATCCTGACCATTGGACCGATTCTCGCGCGAATTAGGACATGGGGTTGACTTCGGTCACCGTACGACCCCCTTGTGTTCGGATTACGTTGTCGTGGCCCTCGTTCCCCACCCAAGCCCGCTTGCGAAGGGCGGGCACCTTACCTTTCTGCCCTTCACCCGAACTGGGCGAGTTCGATCCAGATCCCGTTCGGGTCCTGGATGTACGCGTAGCGGCTCCCAGGCTCTTTCATCTTCAGGACCACCGGATGGCCCGCCTTCGCCGCCTCCGCAAGTGCGGCGTCGAGATCGTTGACCGCGAAGGCAAGATGGTCCAGCCCGTCTCCGACCTCGTACCTTGTGTCGAACGGGCTTCCTTTCTCGTAGTGGTTCAGCTCGAGGGTATTGCCGCCCTCTCCTTCGCAAACGAGTTCAACGACCGTTCCCTTCGCCGCGTCAACCGTGTTTCGGCCGCGCACCTTCATCCCGAGGACGGTGGTGTAGAATTTCACGGACGCCTCGAGGTCCTTCACGCGAATTCCTGTGTAGAAGAACTTGGCCTTCATGGACTCGGCACGCAGGAGGTCTGCCGTTGGATAAAGTCCTTGGCGGTCCCGGTCCATGAAACCGAACAAAGGCCGTACCCTTAGACGACGTCTCGCCGGAAGAGATGGATCGACGCTTCGCAGCTGGGTTGGTGGGTCGGTGACGCAGAAACCGGATGCCACAGGCAGCGCAATCCTGACCCGGGCCTCGGCGAGGGAGTTCGATTCCCTGAAATGACTTCACCGTCGCCTGCAGTTCTGAGATACAGGCTCAAATGACCCACCGGGATTGTTCACGCCACGAGCCCCTACGACCAATGGAGGCGCGTGTAGCAGCGCAGGCAGATGAGGTCCTGGGGTGAGACCTCCTCAACCTTGTGCTTCCATGCAGCCGGCCGGACCCATTCGAACCGCGTTTCTGCTCCGCACTCTGCGCATGTACCCATGGCTCACCTTTATTGCATCATTCAACGGCCTCGTCGAGGAGTTCCGGACGGCCCGCTGGCCTCGAGAATCCGTTCCTTGGCGAACTCTAGGCAATCAGCCGAGGCATCGATCCCGATGGCTTTCCTCCCGAGTCTCAGTGCGACCACTGCCGTCGTTCCGCTCCCGACAAAGGGATCGAGCACTGTTCCGCCTCGCGGGCATGTCGCTCGGATTGGCAGCTCAACCAATGCCTCGGGAAACACGACATAGGGACTCTCAGGATCGACGGAGTCCTCGATTTGGATGGTCCAGACATCTGTCGGCATGCTGCCCCTCGGAGTCTTCACGCCGACATTCTTCTCCAAAATCGGTGGCGATGCCGGTTGTCGAATCGCATCCATGTTGTAGTATGCGTTTTTGCTTTTCACAAAGTGAAAGAGCAGCTCGTGCGCAGAAGTAAGTTGGTCCTTGGTCACGCCACGAACGTGCGTTGGCTTGTGCCAGATCACTTCATTTCTGATTTTCCACCCCATTTCTCGCATTGCGAATGCGACTCGCCACGGGATGCCCAGCCATTCCTTCCGTTCGCACTTGTCATCGAGATTGAGCCAGTAGCTTCCCGTGGGCCTTGTAACACGGTACACCTCTCTCCCGACGGACACGAGGGCTTCAACGTATTCCTCCACGGTCCTTTCGCTTCCGATTTCATGGACAGCGTCGCCGACGTGCCGACGTCCGCTGTAGTACGGCGGGCTCGTGACGGTGCAATCCACGGAATCATCCAACATAGTCCGGAGTACTTCTCGGGCGTCTCCAAGCAAAAGCCCGCACTCCCGGCTGGCGAAGACGGATGATACCACGTCCGAAGTAATCACGGTCGGGCCCATACCCTTTTTGCAGCCCTCGAGACGCGCATCGGCCACGCACGTCGGCCACAGCGTGGACCTCCTCAACAACGTCCTGGGGAGTTCGCCGACTTGTCGGCGGTCTCGAATCTCTGCAGGCCGCTCATCACCATCGAAGAGACCGGGGAGCAGATCGTGAAAACGGCGGCCGACCAAATCGCGGTCATCGGCACCCTGACGTCTGGAGCGACCGCCAGCGTCAGCTCCGCATCCTCTTCCGTTTGCGGCGGCGCCAGAGCGAAATGAGGACGATCGAAATGGCCATCGCAAGGAGGAGAAGATAGATTGGGAGGCCCCCATAGGGTCCGGACGGACTGAAGAGGTTCGTGTCGACGGAGACGGACCGGGTCTCCGTCGCCGTGTTGCCCGCCAAATCGGTCGCTCGAACGGCAACCGTATGGACGCCGTCCGCGAGTGCGAGTGTCACGGTCGTCGCGAAGCCCACCGTCTGGAAGGAACCGCCATCGACTTGCATCTCATAGCTCGCGATGCCAGATCCCGCGTCGGATCCGGTCCAATGGATGGCAAACGAGGTTGTGACGACCGGCGAGAGATCCTCGAGGCTTACCACGGGCGGCGTCGTGTCGACGCTGATGTTCGCGTACTGACGTCGTTCCGGAGGACTGACGGAGGCGTCGAAGGCATAGTACGTCAGGGTGTGCTTCCCGTCGTGCAGGTGGATGGGCGCGCTGTAATTGAGCCAGCCGCCGTCGTCCACCAGGTAGTGGATCCATGCGACGAAACGCGGAGAATCCGACGCCGTGAGGGTGACGGTGACATCGGAGACGTACCAGCCGTTCGTCCCCAAGGTCCCATCGACACGAGCAGAGGCGCTTGGAGTGCCTGGGATTGGCAAGGCCATTGTTGTGAAGCTCATGAGCCCACCGGTTGTGAAGCCGTGGCCATCTGCCCACGCTTCGAAGTAGTAGGTCGTGTTGGGAGTCAAGCTGGACACCAGGCCGGCATAGGTGCCCGCCGCGCCCGCCGGGTTCGTCGTAACGTTCGCCGCTCCGGACAAGGTCGGGTCCGGCCCGTAACGGAATCCAACCGCCACCGTGGTCGCTTCCCCGAGATTTTGGAGGTCCCCGTGCAGGGTCGCGCGAATGTCCTCGACTCCCGTGGCAGCTTCCGTGATCACGGTGGGGGTCGGCCGGCCCACGGTCAGGTCGTTGCTTGCGTTCGCGACTTGGCCGCTCCCATCGTGCACCGTGAGGTTGACGCGGTACGTGCCTTCCGCCGAATAGGCATGCCCCACGCTCGCGCCTGTCAGAGTGGTTTGGTCCCCGAATTGCCATGCAAAATCGTATGGGCTCTGCCCTCCGAAGGTCGATCCAACGAAGTCCACGCGCTGACCAGCGAAGGGGTACCGTGGCGAGAGGGTGAACTGCGTGGACAAGCGTCCAATCACCTGGACCTTGATCGTCACGTTGTTGACGGTCGCTCCCGCGGTCCCGGAGACGGTGACGTCGAATGAGCCCGCGGTCGAGGAGGTCATCGTGCACGTGGAGCTCCCGCTACCGTTCACCACGGACGGCGAACAGGTCGCCGTGACGCCCGCGGAGCTCGAACTCGCTGCGAGGGTCACGTTTCCTTGGAAGCCGTTCTGAGGGTGGAGGCCGATGGTGGACGTCGCGTTCCCGCCCGCGACGAAGGAGAGACTCCAAGGAGAGGCGGACAGGGAGAAGTTCGGCGCTGGGCCGATGAAGAACTCCGCCATGTTCCGTGCGCCCGAATCATTCGCGTTCAAGGGTGGCAGATTCCAATTCGCCTCGAGGGTCGCCAGGTGCGAGAAGTGGTTGTAGGCCGCCGACGAGGTGTAGCCGACTTTGGCCACCGGTCCGGCCCAGACCGTGTAGATCGCCGGCGCGCCTTTGCCGTGGGCGGCCTCATCGAAGGTGATGAAGAGGGCCGCCCGTTCCGTCGAGAAGACCGCGCTTCCCAGGATCTCCGGGACGACGGTGGACAGGTACGCGTCCCCCGCGGCGACGGGACAGACGTCCATGTCGTTACAAAGGTTGGGAGTGAGCCACATATAGTTCGAAGCGCTCGAGACAGAGCCAAGGTCGTCCAGCAAGGCGCTGTCGTTAGTCCCTGCAGGGACCACGCGAGCGCACCGCGTCGCATTCGTGACGATATCGCCATAGTACGCGAACGGATTGTGTCGGAGGACGTACCCCGTACCCGCGGCGCTCCCGCAATCGGACGTCATGTTCTCCATGTACGCCTTCCACGTGAGCCCCGCATCGACGAGGCGGTCCACAATGTTGGGCGACTGCCACGCGAGCCGGGTGCACGCGTCCGAGTTCGGGTTCGGGTTCCCTGTGCAGCCGAACGTGGACGCCCCTGTGAGGCACAAGTAGTCGAGAAGGCTCCTGCCGCAAGGGGTGTATTGCGTGGCAAGGCCCGATTGATTCGCGAGCTCCGTCGCGAACGGCGCGATGCCGCCGCAGTACGTGAGGATGTCGCAGATCCCATGGTTCTCCATGACGATGACGACGACGTAATCGAAGTAGGTGCCCGCGGGCGGTGTTGCTTGGATAAAAACGGGAGCCACGCGCTCAGAGTGACCCGAACCCGAGAGGGCCGCGAGGCCGAGGAGGACGGCGATCGCGCAAGCCGCGACGCTCATTGCAATGTGCTGGAGCCCTCCCCCGTCCATCGGCTCGGGGAGCCATTTGTGACCCATGGCTTAGAGCTTCTGTTTCACTCGCCGGATTCGTCGTCGGTATCAGGGATGATTGCAACCTCTTGCAGCTCCGACACTCGAATCATGCGGCAGGATGAGCAGTCGGACGGGTCCGGAGGGGTTCGCCGATTGACCACGACGTCCGAAGGTGATACCCAGCGGGAAAGCGTCTTATACACACGAACGGAACCCACGTTGTGTAGATGCGGCCGCGGATCGTCGAATGGTATCACGGGCTGTTCCACGTAGCTCAGGTGACGATCCACGATCGCTGGGTCAAGAGGTTGCGGCTCATCGCCTTCCTCGCGGCGTCCTCGATCGCGACGCAAATCGTCCTTCGGAGCGCCTTGGGACAAGTCGGACTCGGAAACGTCCTTCCCACTTCGGTCTTCACGATTCTCGTGGCGTCCGCGGTCTGGCTCGTGGCGTACCCGGCGATGTGGATGCGCATGCTGACCGTAATCGTCGAGATGGAAGCGAAGAAGGAATACGCCGCGATTTTGAGCGAAATACACAAACTTCACCATCATCACGACGCCGGGACCTCGGCTGAGAAACCGCCTTCTGCATCCGTCCACGGAGATACGACGCGCCGATAGCCGCCCTTCGGCGCCTTATTCCGCGATCGGACGTTCCGGATCCTCCCTAGTCGGAGCTACCGTTGGATTCCTATCGCTGGGGTGGATCCTGCGGCCCGAGGCGCGCTTGCAGGCAACCTTCGAATTTCTGCCAGCCGTATCCACGGAGGCCATTTCTTTTCGAGGATATAGTCGAGCGAAATCTGGCTGGGTCCGAACGTTGCGTTCACAACGAGGAGAAGGACAAAGACAAACGCGTAGATGATCCCGGTGCCGATGTCCGTGGAACTCGGTCCATAGGGTCCGCCGAACCCTTCCGGGACGGACCAGATCACGAGGCTCAGGAGGATGCCACCGGTGTATGCGATCTTCCGCAAGAAACCTGTGACAAGGGCGAAAGCGAGCGCCAACTCGAACAAGCCAATCGTGGTCGCGAAGAACGCGGGATTCGCGCTCACGGTTTGACTCCAGAAGTTGAACCAGGCCGCGAGCCAAGCAGGCTGACCTTGCGCAGCGTCGGAGATCATCCCGGAGAGCGATTGAGCCACTCCGGGCTGGAACTTGAACGCGCCGTCAATCCCCCATACGATGCCGAAGACAATGCGGATGGCGGTCTTCAGTCCGGCGACATGTCGGACGAACCAGTTGTCCATGGATGCCTGAAGGGATTTCATTGGACGGCCTTCCACGTGGCTGCACGACAGCTGGACTATTAATGTGTTAAACATGCTCGATACGTACAAGCGGAGAGCACGGCATTCGCGTCTGATCATGGATTGACCGGACCCGGAGGGATTCGAACCCTCGACAGCCGGATTAGAAATCCGGTGCCCTATCCGTGCTAGGCGACGGGTCCGGACGAGGGACGGAACGCCAAGCTAATAACCCATCGACTCGAGACCTCGGGAATCGTTATGTAGCGGGCTTCCACCTGGGGTCATCTGGAGACCGGATACCATTCGAGTCATCGTCCTGGGCGCCGGAGCTATTGGATCCGTCGCAGCTGCGATCCTCGCAAAGAGTCCGAAGCTCGAGAGACTCCTCCTGGCGGATCGAAGCTTGGAGGCCGCGAAGGCACTCGCGGCGAACCTTCCTACAGGGCGTGCGGAGGCAGACCGGATCGACGCCTCCAATGTCGACACGATGGTCGAGGCATTCCGCGGGTTCGATGTCGTCCTCAACCTCGTCCTCCCCCGGTTCAACCTGCGGATCATGGAAGCCTGTCTGAAGGCGCGCGTACACTACGTCGACGCCGCGACGGACCTCGCCCTCGCGAAGGAGAAGCCGGGAGAGATCGTCGAAGCGCCTCCGGAGTCGGTCCAGCTCGAGTACGATTCCCGGTTCCGAGAAGCAGGCCTGGTGGGTCTCTTAGGGATGGGCCAGGACCCCGGGATCTCGAACATCATGGCCCGCATGGGGGCGGACCGACTCGACGAGGTCCAGGACATTCTGGTCCGAGACGGCGACAACGGAACGGTCGAAGGCTATCCGTTCGCCTCCCTCTGGTCGGCCGACACACTGATCGAGGAAGTCCTCCTGCCTGCGCTTGCGTTTCGCGGCGGGCAGTTCATACGCCTCGGGTCCCTCGAGGGTGAGGAGCTGTTCGACTTCCCGGAACCGGTCGGCCCGCTCGCGGTTTTCAACGTGGACCATGAGGAGACGAACACTCTGCCGTTGTTCATCGGCAAAGGCCTCCAGTCGATGGACTTCAAGATCGCGATCCCGAAGGACTTGGCTCACGCCCTCCGCGTGTTCCAGCGGTTCGGCCTGCACCGCGGCGATCCGATCGAGGTCGAGGTGAAGTCGACGGGCGAGAAGGTCAAGGTCGCGCCACGAGACATGCTCGCCGCGCTCATGCCGGATCCAAAGACGCTCGCGGGAAAGGTCGAGGGCGCGGCGTGCCTCGCGGTCGTGGTCCGCGGGCTGAGGGACGGTGCGAAGGCGGGGTGGATGTTCTGGCAGACGATGGACCACCAGGAGACGTTCCGCAGGCACGGCTTCAATGCGACCAGCTACCCGGTCGGAGCTCCAATGGCGATGGCGGCCGAGATGATCGCTGGGGGCGAGATCGATCGACGTGGTGTGTTCCCGCCGGAGGCGCTCGATCCCGGACCTTTCCTGAAGTATCTGCGGGAATACGGGATCACGATCGAAGAGAAACGACTTGCGTAAGGTCGCGGCGGATCATAGGTCATCGAAGCCCGGGACGCCGCCAAGGGTCTTCGCCGACATCACGGCGTTCACGGCCGACCTGGCGACCTCGCGGACGGCGACGTGATGCAAGGCATCGAACGCGCGATAATCGAGTCGTCGGCGATTCGCCTTTCGAGTCGAGAAGCCCAAGATCGTGTCCCCGTCCGTCGACATGTGAGCGGGCCGCACCGCGAGGGCGATCCCGTCGTGAGCGAGTTCAACGAGACGTGCGAGTTGTTCGTGATCGAGGGGAGCGTCCGTGCCGATCGCACCGATCGTCGTGCCGAAGCGGGTCGTGGAACGTTTCACGTAGTCCTCCAGGACGTCGTCCATCTCGAGAAACCCCTTCCTCGCCTTGTCTCGAGTCCCCCCGATTGTTTGGTTCTGGAACGGATCGTACACGTTTCCCACGCAGTTCGTCACCACGATCGCACCGACTGTCCACGGCCCCAGACGCGCCGCACTGCTCCCCAGCCCGCCCTTCGTACCGCCCTGGCTCCCGAAGAAAGGCCCTACGGTCGCGCCGGTCCCCGCGCCGACGTTCCCCTGCGGCACTGGCTTCGTCGATGCATTGGTGCACGCCAGGTATCCGAGGTTCGTGTAGTCGAGACCCTCTGTGTCCGCGAAACCGAGGTCGTAAATGTTCGTCCCCATGATCCCGGGCATCTTCCCGCCGCCCGTCCTCGATGCGAGCTTCTTCTCCAGGAGGAATCGGCGGATGCCGCCGATGGCGTCGAACCCGTAGATGTCCCCGCCGGTCAGGAGGAGCGCGTGCCGGTCGATGAAGGTCTTGCCCAGATCCGAGGCGGCGGTGTCGTAGGTGCCTGGCCATCCGCCCCGGGCATCGGCGAAAGCCATCGCGGGAGGATCGAGCAACACGACCGTGCTGCCGGTGCGGCGGCGTCGATCCTGCGCATGGCCCACACGGACGCCCCGGATCGCGGTGAGCGTCCGGTTCGATGCCATACCCCGCCCCGATAGGCCGAAACCGTCTGAGTTCTATTTAACAAATGTGCGACCGAAAAGCCGACGCCAACGGCTCGTGCCTCTAAGTAGAGGTACGTTTGGCGGACCGATCTTACGCGGAAAGATCTTCGATGTGGAACTTCACGCCGTGAGCCGCGAGCTCGGGCAGGAGATGTTCCGGGGAAAGTTCCTCCGGGGCCAAGACGCCCGGCCGAGTAGCACGTTTCGGTAGAATCATGACGACGCCGGTCGCGGAAGCTGCTGCGGTCAAGAACCGTTCCGCGGTCGTCCCCCGTCGCCGATTCGCCTCCCGATGCTCCATGGTAAGAGAGGCGCGTACGGCACCCTTCGATCCGTCCGCCTTCGTCCCGTGGATCTCGACGACGATGGCGAGGGCACCGCCCATCGGACCGATGAGCGTCGACGGTTCCGGGATCACCGCGAGGAACGCCTCCCGAAACGGGATCTGCGCCGCGCCGATCTTCACCGTGTGGCGAGGATCGAGCAGGCCGAGGGCTTGGAACGCGTGGATCGCCTGAACGAGCTCCGTCCGGATGTCGTGCTTGTAGTCGACCCAACCCACTGGCTTTCCCAGGTGGACAGGCAAGGTCAGCACCTCCTCGTGGCGGAACAGATGGACATGCCGTATCCCGATCGGTGCGGGGAACTTGTAATCCTCTTCGCCGCTCACCGGTTCCCGCTCGACAAATCCAGTCCCGTCCCACACTACGGGCGGCGCGAGCGCGTCGTGCAAGAAG
>Ga0137415_10003551_pt1 | contig 15495 bp, 11 predicted proteins | sample CZODoug3_1_1_16f_FD_183082 | JGI IMG/M metagenome (GOLD analysis project Ga0137415, IMG submission 183082) | Vadose zone soil fungal communities from Angelo Coast Range Reserve, California, USA - CZODoug3_1_1_16fungal (Hybrid Assembly) | ecosystem: Environmental > Terrestrial > Soil > Vadose... | reverse complement strand
GCTTCGTCCTTGGCGGGGGTGGCGTGGACCTGACCCGACCGCTGCGCAAGCTCGGCCTCGCGCTGGATCCGGTCGAAAATCTCCTCGCGGTGCACCGCCACGCTCTTGGGCGCCTTGATACCAATCCTGATTTGATTCCCTTTGACACCCAGGACGGTGACGTCGACGTCATTGCCGACCTTGAGGGTTTCGCCAACTCGTCGAGTGAGGATCAGCATGAGTCCGTCTCCTTGTTTCTGCAGTCCTAATGTACTGAGACGTTCGTCTTAATGGAATCCGTTACCCTGGTTTTTTTTGGCCTCAAAACGCCGCCCAATCCCCCGACTCATCAGTCCTGCTCATAGATCTCCCCCTGCTTCATCACGAAAGCCACGTTCTCCAGCAGCCGAACGTCCGCCAGAGGATCGCCGCGCACCGCAATCAGGTCTGCCCGTTTTCCCGGCTCGACCGAGCCTACCTGGGCCGAGACTCCCAGCAGGTCAGCGGCGGCCACGGTGGCCGACCGGATGGCCTGCATGGAAGTCATGCCATTGTGCACCATCAGGTTGAATTCGCGGGCGTTGCGGCCGAACGGGCAGACCCCGATGTCGGTGCCAAAAGCAATCTTCACGCCGGCCGTGACCGCCTTGCGGAAGTTCTGCAACTGCGCAGCCAGGACCTCATTAGCCTTGGCCACAAACTCGGCCGGGTAGTTGGTACCCACACACTCGCGAACCTCCAACGTTGGCACGAGATACGTGCCGTGTTGCTTCATGAGGCTTCGACCTTCGTCGTCCATCAGCGTTCCGTGCTCTATCGATGCGGCACCAGCGCGGATCGCCGCTTTGATGCCCTCGGGGCCATGAGCGTGAACCGCAACCTTCAGGCCGAAGTTATGCGCCTCATCCACCGCCGCTGAAAGCTCCTTTCGGGGTAGCCTCGCGCGCTGCCGGATTGCTGTTGTGTGTCAGGATGGCACCCGTCGCAAACACCTTGATTACGTCCACCCGCTGGCTGGCAAGGGCCCGAATCCGCTCACGCACTTCGGTCGCCGAGTTGGCATTGCCGTAGCGTAAATCCCAGGGCAGGGTAACATCGGGCGCGAAACCGCTGACGGAACCCGCTCCGCCGGTGATTGTTACATAGGCACCGGCAACCAACATGCGTGGCCCAACTACATCACCACGATTGATTGCATCCCGCAACGCCACATCGACCAACGCCCGGTACGAACCCAGATCTCGGACAGTGGTGAAGCCCGCAAGCAGCACCGCGCGGGCATTCGGCAGTGAACCGAACGCCCGCTGCGCTGCTGCTTGCCGGAGACGGTGTCAATGAGGTGCCCTACCCGGACTGCCGTGACGGTCTCGTCCGCAAAAGCGAGATCCTGGAGACTGAGTGCGAGAACGAGACCCGCGCTGATCGCGCTCAACTTCATGGCTTCACCGAGCTTGGAGTTTTTGACAGCCGGTGAGTCTGTATGAAAATCCAGGAAGGTGCCAGCGTCAATAAAATCAAGGTATTGCGCCGCTTTCGACAAACTCTCGAATAGCCAAGATACAGGTGATAGCCTAGGGTCCCGCTCGATCAGAATCAAAAGGAATGGGGTCTATGGGAAGCGCTACGGGTCTCGACACGCCCTCACCGGTTCCTGCGGCTCTGGGGCCGCAGCAACTGCGTTTCACCGGTACCGGTGCCAGCTATTTCGGCATCTGGATCGTCAACCTGCTGTTGACCATCATTACCCTCGGCATCTATTCAGCCTGGGCCAAGGTGCGGCGGCTGCAGTACTTCTACCGGCACACGGAAGTTGCCGGGTCGAGTTTCGACTTTCACGGCAGCGCAAAGCGAATCCTCATCGGCCGCATCGTCGCGTTCGTGATGCTGCTGGGTTACAACCTGTCCGTGCGGCTGCACTCGATCTGGACACTGATTGTCATCATTCTGCTCGCGGCCGTCCTGCCGTGGCTGCTGCGCAACTCGTTCCGCTTCCGGCTCTACAACAGCAGTTGGCGCGGCACCCGCTTTCACTTCCGCGGCAGTGTCGGCGGCGCCTACCGTGTTTTCCTCCTGAACGGCTTTCTGAGCCTGATCACGTTGTACGTCATGTTGCCCTTCGCGCACCAGCGGCTGAAGGCCTATCAGCACGACAACACCTGGTTCGGGCAAACCCGGTTCTCCTTTCATGCGCGGGCGGGCCAGTTCTACCTGCTGTACCTGATGCTGCTGGCAGGGCTGCTGGCATTTGGAATTGTGCTCGGGATGGCCGGAATCGGCGGGGCACTGAAAGCGCTGATGATGGTTCAGCACGACGGCGGGCGCGTCGATCCACGGGCGTTACTGAAGGCTCTCGCCATCATCTACGGCGCTGCGATCCTGGTCGGCGTTCTCATCGGGCCGGCCTTTCACGCGCTCGTGACCAACCTGATCTGGAACAACACGCGGCTCGGCGAACATCGCATCGAATGCAACATGTCGCCCCTGGGCCTCATCTGGATCAGCGTGAGCAACCTGGTGCTGGTCGTGGTGACACTCGGGTTGTTCATTCCTTGGGCCATGGTGCGCCTGGCGCGCTTCCAGGCGGAATCCATGCGCCTGGTGCCCGCCGGCGATCTACAGGAATTCGTGGATACGGCGCCTGAGGATGTCGATGCGGTCGGTTCCGAGACGGCCACGGTGTTCGACTTCGATATCGCACTGTAGGCCTCGGCTGGAGTAAAGGTGCTTCACGCGAACTATTTCGATGGAAAGTCCACCCGGGTTCGCGAGGTCGTTGTGTCGATGGTCGACGACGACCTCGCGATTGCGGGCGAGGATATTGATCTGCGCGTGCCCTTTGCCCAGATTCAGGTAGATGAACGCCTGGGTCGGGCCGCTCGGCGACTGCGCCTGCCGGATCGTACATTTCTCGAAGTACGGGATTTGGATGCCCTCGATGTGCTGCTGTCCTCGGCGGGGCATCGCGACGGCCCCGTCGACCGCATGCAACGTCACCTGCTGCTCGTTCTGGTGTCTTGTGTCGCATTCGTGTTGGTGATTGCTGCTGCATACAAATGGGGCTTGCCGTTGGCGGCTGAGGTGGGGGCACATCGCCTGCCGGCCGCCGTAGGCCAAACGCTAACCACACAGGCTTTGAAAGTGCTGGATGGTCGCTTACTCAAAGAGAGCAAGCTCCCCGTCGAGCAGCGCAGCGCGCTGAACGCTGAGTTTCGCGCACTGCGCCTGCCCGAGGGCGGCAATCCGACTGCGCCGCTGCTGTTCCGGCGCTCACGGCAACTGGGCGCCAATGCTTTCACCTTGCCCGACGGCACGATTGTCATTCTGGATGACCTGATTACATCGATTGGCAATGATCGGCAGATCATGGCGGTTCTGTCGCACGAGTTGGGTCATGCTCACGGTCGTCACGGCCTGCAGCTGTTGCTGCAGAGCTCGGCGGTGGGCGCGTTCTGGACGTTGTATATCGGTGATATCAGCAATCTGCTTGCGGCCGCGCCTGCAGCGGTGCTGCAAGCCAAGTATTCACAAGACCTGGAGCGGCAGGCGGATGATTACGGAGCCGCGCTGCTGATGCTCAATGGCATGTCGCCGGCACTGCTCGCGGACTCCCTGAAGAAGTTGCTGGCCAGCCACCCGGAAGCGTCGAACGAAGGCTATCTGTCCAGTCATCCTTCAACCGATGAGCGCATGCGCCATTTGCGGCAACTGGCAGGATCTTCCAAATGACGGATGACTTGAATTACGACTGCATCGACGAAATCACCTGGCCTCTGACGAAGCGGCGGCCGCATCGGGCGGCGAGTATGATGGGTGGGAGTCGCCGGTGGAGAGCGCAGACAGGACGAGCCCCGACTGACTTCCTCAGCGCGCGCCATGCGGGAAGTTTCATGCAGCGACGCTACGGTACGACAGATGTGTTCACTGATCGGGCCTTTGGCGGAAATCCGCTTGCGGTGGTCCTCGACGCGGAGGGGCTGACGACGTCGCAGATGCAGGCGATTGCGACAGAGTTCAACTACTCCGAGACGACCTTTGTGTTGCCACCTCGACAGGTTGGTCATACCGCACACGTGCGCATCTTTACACCGCGAGTTGAGGTGCCCTTCGCTGGGCATCCCAACATCGGTACAGCGGTTGTGCTTGCTCAGGACCTCGAAGCCAGCGGCCGCGCGCCGGTCAATTGCTTCGTGTTTGAGGAGTTGGCCGGGCTCGTGCCAATCGTTCTCATCCGCGATACCGAACAGGTTGTTGGCGCTGAGCTGACTCCGCCGGAGGCGTTGTCCATTCGATCATCGGTATCCCTGGACGATGCGGCCACCTGCCTGTCGCTTCCCTCGAGTGAGATTGTCGATTCGAACCACCCGCCACAGGTCGCCTCGGTCGGCTTACCTTTCCTGGTCGTTGAAGTCGCCTCTCGGGATGCGTTGCGTCGTGCGAAGCCGAACCTGGCCGCTCATGAGCGAATTCTGCCGCCGATTGGCACAGACGCCGTGTTTGCCTACGTCCGTGGAAAGGCTGCCGATACGTTGAGTGCGCGATGTTTCGCACCGCTGGACGCCTGCCTCGAAGACCCGGCAACGGGGAGCGCCACCGCTGCAACAATTGGCCTACTCACGTCCCTTCAGTCGAAGCGTGACGTTGAACTAACTTGGCGTGTTGAACAAGGTGTCGATATGGGCAGGCCGAGTTTGCTGCTCGGGCGGACAGAGAAACGCGATGGGGTTGTCGTGGCACTTCACATAGGCGGCCATGCAGTACCTGTGATGCGCGGGACCTTGCATGTCCCACCGAACGCGATGGTTCGCGCCCTTCTGTAGATCGCTCGTACCCTTTTCTAGGACGACTCTTGGTCTGTGGGACTCGACGAGTCTCCGATGGCCAGATCCGTCAACTCTGTCTCTGATACGGGCGCCTGCTTGAGGATCCAGTGCGCGCGGTGGAGAAGGTCCGGCGGAACCAACACCGAGAAATTCCGAGCGAGCCCCGGGATGGGCTCGTCCGATGCGATGTAGGCAGGGACGCCCTCGCCCGCCAGGAGCCCCACGAGCGCCTCCGCGGAGAACCGGTCCGGGAACGAGTCGACACCAACCCAGGTGGTGTTATTCACGATTGGTTGATCCTTTTGGTCATTCTAATGCACAGAATACCTCACGATAGTCCATGGGCCCTGATCATGGCAAAGTGGCTTGGTAGAATTCGGTGATGAAAAACGGATCGCAACTGGTGCAACAGGCCTATGCTGGTAAGGAAATTCGTGCACTCGACCGGTCTGGGAGCCGAAATCGAACAGTTGCCTGACCTCGCCGGCTATGCGAAATGCGCGGCCGATCTGCATTGGTACCGAGTGCTGTTTTCCTCGAATGCTGGTCATTGACGAACAGCATACGATTCAGACTACCCGTCTCTGCGGCGAGCAAGTAATTTATCTCATCAAACTGCAGAAAATAAACTTTTCACTTCTTCATCTCGACATCTTGCGCAACTTTCGCGTATCGAGCCATGATCTGCCCCGACCAAGGACGGTGACACTCAGACCTCAAGGAGTGGCGGACACCGTCCATGTCGAATCCAGAGGTCTATTCAAATGCACGCTGCTCCGGGTGCGCGGCCGACGGTCGCCCTGTCCAAAAATCAGTCGTCGGCAATTGTCCTCTGTTTGTGGATGCTGTCGGTCATTCCGGGTCTGGCCTCGGGCCAGGGTAACCCTAACCCCTGGTATGTCTACCAAGCGGGCTCATTTCAGGGTGAAGCGCCGACATTCGAGGCGGCCGCAGAAATTGCTTTCCAAGATTATAGCAACACGTGCTGGGCAGACGGTCGGGGGGGCTGTTTGTCAGTGCAATTCCAAGGATGCTCTCCCAGCGGGGCGCCATCCTCGTCGGCGACCCTTGCCAACTGCTACATAGGCACGTCGGACGGTTTTCACTTAGCGGGGGTAGGAGCCTTCGCACGCCAGGATCCGCCCCACTACTTTGTCCGAGCCCAGCCATCACCTCAAAATCCGCGGTGTTCCATTCCCTGCGTGGGCGATCCGATCAATCCGGCGCTTGGGATTGTCTACAAGTCCGCCACCGATGTCACGGCAAATACTCCGTACTCGATCCAATTCCAACGTTTCTATGCCAACAATGACGCGGGGGCCGCCGATATGGGTCCGGGGTGGCGCCACTCTTATGGCCGGTCCATCGTCATCCGTACTACGGACAGTACGCCGTGGACCTACTCCGGACAGAGCGCGATGGTGTCTGCTGAATATACGAACCCACCCACTGCTTGTTTGAACGGTTTCTCCGACATCAAAGCGTCCGTTACCGCGTGGGCGAATGCCAGCGCGACGTTTTCGAATAACACCTGCGTTCTGCAAGACAGCGCCGGTAAATTCATCGGCACGCTGAGTGTGTATTCCAGTTTCATCCATCCGCCCCTCAGTGTCACCACTGAATATGATGTCATCCGCGACGATGGAACCACATATCGGTATACAACCCAGGACGGCGGTATCGACAACCCACCGGGAGTTCCACTGCGACTGGCCGCCACATCGACCGGATTCACCCTCACGGACAATGACGATACGATCGAGGTCTATGATTCAATTGGGGCGTTACAATCCATCACGACTCGGTCCGGCTACGTCCAGACCCTGAGCTACGATTCGAATGGACTGTTGAGCTCGGTCAACGACAGCTTCGGAAACACGCTCACCTTGTCGCGAAATGCTACCCATTTGCTCAGTAGCGTTTCGCTGAACGGCGCTACGCCGATCCAATACGCCTATGGCACCACTTCTCTGTTAGCCAAAATCACCTTCCCTGATTCGACCACGCGCCAATACGTATACGGCCAAAACGGATTGCTAGCAGCGATCACAGCAGAAATCGACGAGGCTGGGAATACGTATGCCACGTGGACGTATGACAGCCAGGGGCGGGCTAACGGATCCTCCTTGGCGGGTGGCGCGGATTCGACTTCACTCGTCTACAACTCAGATCAGTCCGTTGCCGTTACGAACAGCCTGAGAGCGACCCGAACCCTGTCATTTGCGCGAACCGGCGATCTGACACCGACATCGTCGGTGACCGGTTCCCCCTGTATTCAATGCGGCGATCAGGCTAGCACGACATACGATTCCGCCGGCTATGTCAGTAGCCGCACGGACTACAACGGCAATCTGACCTGCTACGCCAATACCATTGACCGCGGGCTCGAATTTGTGAGAATCGAGGGGTTTGCCCCGGGCAGTACCTGCCCTGCCGACCTGCCTGGGTACCTACCTGCGGCGGGCACGCGGCAGCGTCAAATCGTGACCAGCTGGAATGGAACGTTCCGCTTACCGGATTCGATCACGGAACCCAACCGCACCACGAGTTTCACCTATTATCCGAACGGCACCGTCCACACCAAGACCATCACCGATACGAGTGTCACGCCCAATGTCAGTCGCACCTGGACCTACACCTACAACAGCTACGGCCAAGTCCTGACCGCCGACGGCCCGCGCACCGACGTGACGGATGTGACGACCTACACCTATTACACCTGCACCACGGGTTACGAGTGCGGCCAGGTGCACACGGTCACGAATGCCGCCAGTCAGACGACGACCTACAACACTTACAACGCCTACGGCCAACCGCTTACGATTACCGACCCGAATGGCGTCGTGACGACGTTGACCTATGACGCCCGCCAGCGGTTGAAGTCCCGCGCCACCGCCGGTGAGACCACCGCCTTTGACTATTGGCCCACCGGACTGTTGAAGAAGGTCACGCTGCCGGACGGCAGTTTTCTCAGCTACACCTATGACGGCGCGCACCGGTTGACCCAGATCACCGATGCGCTGGGCAACAAGATCGTCTACACGTTGGATCCGATGGGCAATCGCACGGCGGAAAACAGCTACGATCCGGCCAATGCGTTGCACCGCACGCACACCCGCGTGATCAACGCGCTCAATCAGCTGCACCAGGACGTCAACGCCGCCGGCACCGCCGCGGTCACCACCACCTTCGGCTACGATCCGCAAGGCAATCAGACCTCGATGGCCGCGCCCCTCGCCCGCAACACCCTCAACGGCTATGACGAGCTCAACCGCTTGAAGCAGATCACCGATCCCGCGAGCGGGATCACGCAGTTCGGCTACGACGCGAATGACAACCTGACCTCGGTCACCGACCCCCGCGGTCTTGCGACCGGGTATTCGTATAGCGGATTCGGAGATCTGAAGACGCAGGTCAGTCCCGACACCGGCACGACGACCAACACCTACGACTCCGCGGGCAATCTTGCTACGTCAACCGATGCCCGCGGTGCAGTCAGCACGTACAGCTACGACACCCTCAACCGCGTCACGTCCGTCGCCTATAGCCTCGTTGGCACGACGGATCAAACTCTCACCTTCACGTATGACACCGGCACGAACGGGATAGGCCACCTGACCGGCGCCTCGGACGCGAGTCACTCCGTGACCTGGGGTTATGATGCCTTCGGCCGCGTCACTGCCAAGTCGCAAACCGTCGGAACCCTCACGAAATCGGTCGGCTACGGCTATACCAGCGGGAATCTCACCACCCTGACGACGCCGTCGGGTCAAACCGTGACTTACGGCTACAACGGCAACCACCAGGTCACGAGCGTCGCGGTCAACGGCACCCCCGTCCTCAACAGCGTCACCTACGAGCCGCTCGGACCGGTGAGCGGTTGGACCTGGGGCAATGGCACGACCACCACCCGGACCTACGACACGGACGGCAAGATCCACCAGATCACGAGCGCTGGGACCAAAACCTACAGCTACGATGATGCCTTCCGGATCCAGGGGATCACGGACACGAGCCCGGGAGCCGCCAACTGGACCTACGGCTATGACCCCCTCGACCGCCTGACCAGCGGCACGAGTCCCAGTGTCACCCGCGGTTGGACCTACGACGGGAACGGCAACCGCCAAACGGAAACCGGCAGCGCCGCGTCCACCTATTCGATCTCCCCCTCAAGCAACCGGATCACGGGCATCACCGGCGCCCTCGCCCGCACGTACGCGTATGATGCCGCGGGCAACACCACCGGCTACTCCACCGTCACCGCCACCTACAACAACGCCGGGCGTCTACAGACGCTGGCCGATGGCTCGACCACGGAAACTGCGATCTACAACGCCCTCGGTCAGCGGATTCAGATCAGCGGCGGCGCCAGCGGCACCGTCCTCTATGCCTACGACGAAGCCGGCCACCTGCTGGGTGAATACGACGGCACCGGCACCCTGATCCAAGAGACCGTCTGGCTGGGCGACATCCCGGTCGCGACCCTGCGCCCGACCGGCGCCACGGTCGCTATCTACTATGTCCACTCGGATCAGTTAAATACGCCCCGCCAAGTCACCCGGCCGAGCGACAATACGGCCCTATGGACGTGGAACTCCGATCCCTTCGGCACGGATGCCGCCAACCCCAATCCCACCGGCGCGGGCACCTTTGCCTACAACCTGCGGTTCCCCGGCCAGATCTTCGATGGACAGGCCGGGCTGCACCAGAACTACTTCAGGGACTTCGACCCGGCGACGGGACGGTACGCGGAATCTGATCCGATAGGTTTGAAGGCCGGTGTTAACACTTATGCCTATGTAGGAGCGAACCCACTGTGGTACTCCGATGAATTTGGACTAGACGTGCAAGTCTGCTCACAACCGGCATTTGGTTGGGCACCGGTTGATCACCAGTGGATCAAGACCGATACCGTCGAGGCTGGAATGGGTGGCACCAAAGGCCATGAGCCTGGGAACGAAAGTGGTGATATGCCGGGCGACCCAGTAGCGGTATTGAATCATTCGGGCAGAAGCAATCAGGAAGGAGCCAGTTGTAAAAAGGTCGACAATGTTGACGAGAAGAAAGTAAACAACCTGCTCAAAATCGGGCGGCCTCTCGGCCGATGGGGTCCGCTAAATAACTGCCAGACGTTTGTTCACCAAGTGCTGCAGAATGCTTCGACAGCACCGCCGCCGCCATCTCCTCTGCCAGCACCACGCGTGTTTCCCTATTGATGGAATACAGTGCCGGCACGTTGAAGACTGTGATAATCAAAAATGGATAGTCCCACAATGTTTACGGTATCAAGGCTGTGCCAGCTATGCGCGTGTGTGCTTTCCATGTTCCTGCTAAATAGCTGCGCGAAAGACAACGCTGCAAGGCAAGCATTCTTTGACGAGAAAATGTCTTGTCCAAGTCCAGCGGTTGATGAATTTAACGGCTGGGGACAATCCGGTTCAGAACACATTTGCAAGATAAAACATGGCCCATTTGTGGCGTTTGAGGGCGGTTACGTCCACATTCGCGGTCAATATGAAAATGGAAAGGAAGCCGGCATCTGGCGATGGTATGGCGCAGATGGGAAAGTGGTGAAGGAGATCGACTACTCACATGCAGTGGATGGAGTAGCTCCAAAATGAAGCGACGGTAGGTGCTTGAGGGGAGGCGGTGGTAGCGGGCTTGACTTATGCGACCTACAGTTGCTGGGGCGTCTCAACCGGGGCGAGATCACGCACGAGCAAGCGATCGTCGAGGTGCGCAGAAAGTGCGGGATCGAGGTGCCGACGAGCGCCGGAGACGGCGGCAACACCGGCTCGTGAGTGGTGCGCTCTGGCGGTCCGTAACCCTCTCCCTTTTAGCCGCCCAATCGCTCCCGATCGGGTGCGATAAATGGCCCGAGGTCGCCCCACAAAAGTGTGGTAACTCGCCGTGGATCTTCCTCATTGCTGTCTCCCCGCGTGCCGCGGGTCCTGGTGGTGGATGCCTCACACCTGATGCCCAGGTGTTGGGCAAGCGAGTTACGCGCAAGCGACTGAGTGGACGCGGAAAATGTTGTGTTACATCTGAAAATCCGTGTGCCACACTTTGTAACACGGTGTGTGGGATCAAGCACTTGCCGCAGCCGTCGGTGAGTGAATGCGGATGATCACTTGTCGGCGGCTCGAACGGCGCTAGCCAGGATCTCTGCGCCGGTTGCACCGCAGGCGCGGGCGATGATGTGCCCTCGCGGTGGCTCGTGTCAGACACGCCGGACGCGGACGGCGGCTTGAGAAGGGCTGGGCCTACTTCGCCATCTCGATGAGCTCGATATCTTTGCGCAGCAAGGCGTTGACCAGGGCGGAGAAATCGATGCCCTTGGCATTGGCGAGCCGGGTGAGCCGGTTCTGCACTTCGGCCTCCAAATACACCGGCAGGTTCAACGTTGTGCCTGGCCGGTAGAACTTGCCACGCGTGCCGCCGGAGAAGTCGATCTCGGCGGGCATCTCATCATCAGGCGGAGTGTCTGCGGTGCTCATAATCTGACCTATCGGGGTTCGCTCTCATACTGCTGACGTTCGCGACGGGTGGCCTCTCGAGCCGAGATGATCCGCACCTCAGCCTGCGCGGACTCCTCGGGCTGCTGGTGCGTATGCGAGACGGCCAGCAGCTTGCCCTCACTGGAGGTGCCCAGTGTAAACCAGCGCTCCTCGTGCTGGCTGTGCGCGGCATCGAAGATGGTTAGGGCCAAGGGATCCAGCAGCACGGTCGCGGCCTGGGCGAACGTGACGCCGTGCTTGGCGACATTGGCCTGGGCCTTGCGGTCATCCCAGGTGATGTTCAGGGGTGGTGTACTCATGCCCCCGCCGTCCGGCTCCGGATGACCTCGAGGCGCTCACGCCGTCTTGGAGATGAACGCATCGATGGTGCGCAGGAGCGCTTCCTGATCGCGCTTCGGTAAAGCATCGATGGCCTGCAAGCGACGCGAGAGGCGGCGGTTCTTCACCCCGGCCCGGCTCGGGGGCTCGCGCTTCAAGCCCAGCAGCTCATCGGCACTCACATCGAGGACCCGAGCGATCGCCACCACGACATCGGCCGGGATGCGGATCACATCGTGCTCGTAATCGGAGACGACCGGCTGGCTGACGGCGAGCCGCTCGGCCAGCTCCTTCTGCGTCAGTCCCCGCTCTTTGCGTAACGAGGCGATACGAGCACCGATCGAGACGCTCGGCTCGCTCTGCCCACCGGTTCGATCCACGGCCCGCGGCACGGAAGTCTCCCACCCAAGAATTGCGGCGGACAGTGTAAGGGTGCTTTGCGCGAGGGCCGGCGAGGACATGGTGTGGGCCTGTTGAGTTATATAGGCAATGCCTATATTATCCGTTCTGCCCCGAACCGGCGACCGAAATGATGAGAACGCGCGGTCCGGGGCTTGACAGGTTTTGGGGCCTGAGCAGTTTTGGGAGGAAGCCGATGGCACGCATCCCCGCTGGGGTGATCGAGCATCTGAAAGCGACGGTCTCAATGCAGCGCCTCGCCGAGGGGCGCGGTGTTGAACTGAAACGCCACGGCGCCGATCTGATCGGCCGCTGTCCGTTCCACGCCGATCGCACGCCGTCGCTGGTGATCACGCCTGGGAAGAACCTGTGGCATTGTCTGGGGGCCTGTCAGGCCGGCGGGACGGTGATCGACTGGGTGATGCGTGCGCAGGGCGTGTCGTTCCGCCACGCGGTGGAGCTGCTGCAGAACGATGCGCTGCCTTTAGTCGCCTCTTCGTCTTTGCACTCAACACCGCCGCCGAAGCAGTCCACGGTGAAGAAACTGGCGATGCCGCTCGAGCGCGAGGCGGACGATGCGAAGCTGTTGGGCCAGGTCATCGACTACTACCATCAAACACTGCTGCAAAGCCCGGAAGCGCTTGAATACCTGCAGCGGCGCGGGATCGGTTCCGAGGAAGCGATCCGCACGTTCAAGCTCGGGATGGCCGACCGCACCCTGGGCTACCGGCTGCCGGAGAAGACCCGGGTGGAAGGCGCGGCCTTGCGCGGAGCGCTGCAGCGCATCGGGGTGCTGCGCGAAAGCGGCCATGAGCATTTTAACGGCTCGCTCATCATCCCAATCGTCGCGGCGGATGGCCAGGTCACGGAAGTCTACGGACGCAAGTTGAATGACCATCTGCGCCCCGGCACACCCAAACACCTGTACCTGCCCGGTCCGCACCGGGGCGTGTGGAACGCAGCTGCGCTGGGCACGATGAAGGAAGTGATCCTCTGTGAAGCGCTCATCGATGCGCTGACGTTCTGGTGCGCGGGCTATCGGAATGTGACCGCCAGTTACGGGGTGGAGGGATTTACCGCCGATCACTTGAGTGCGTTCAAACAGCATCACATCGAGCGCATGTTGATCGCCTACGATCGGGATGAGGCTGGCGAGAAGGCGGCGCAGAAGTTGGCCGATCAACTGACGTCCGAAGGCCTCGACTGTTACCGGATCCTCTTCCCGAAGGGCCTGGATGCGAACGAGTATGCGTTGAAGGTGGGACCGGCGGCGAAGAGCTTAGGGGTGGCGATCCGCTCGGCGCAGTGGCTGGGCAAAGGGGCTGCGTCCGGCAGGGGCAAGCCGAAACCCCTCACGACGGCGATCGCCTCGACGAGCGTCACCGCGGAATCCTCGACAGTCGATCCTCCTTTAGCTGCTGAAGAAGCGGCTAAAGGGGAAATCCACCCTGATCAACCGGCTCCCAACACGGAAGTGCTCCTGGAGGTGCCCGTGGCGCAGCCACCGCTGCCAGCGCAAGCTCTCCCGGATGCCGCAGCGCAGCTGCCGCCGCCGGCGAGCCAGGCACTCGGCACCGAGCGCGAGCATCACTTCAGCTTCGGCGAGCGGCGCTACCGTGTGCGCGGGTTGGAGAAGAACCTGAGCCTGCAGACCTTGAAGATCAACCTGTTGGTCTCGCAGGATGATCTGGTGCACGTGGACACGCTCGATCTGTATGCCGCGCGGGCGCGCGCGGGCTTTATCACGCAAGCCGCCAATGAGCTGCGCGTGAAGGAAGATCTGATCAAGGCGGATCTCGGCCGGGTGCTGTTGCAGTGTGAGGCGTTGCAAGAGCGGGCGCTGCGTGCGGCGCTCGAAGTGAAACCGACCGCCGTCGTGGTCAGTGAAACCGAGCGGCAAGCGGCGCTCGAGCTGTTGAAAAGCCCCGATCTGCTCGCGCGGATCGCGGCGGACTTTGGCCGCTGTGGGATCGTGGGCGAACGCAGTAATGCGCTCGTGGGCTACCTGGCGGCGGTCTCCCGCAAGCTCGATCGGCCGTTGGCGCTGCTGATCCAATCCACCAGCGCTGCAGGTAAATCATCCTTGTTGGATGCCGTCCTGCGCTTCGTGCCGGAAGAGGATCGGATCGTGTACTCGGCGATGACCGGGCAGAGCCTGTTTTACATGGGCGAGACGAACCTGAAACACAAGTTGCTCGCAATCGCGGAAGAAGAAGGCGCGCACCGGGCCAGCTACGCCCTGAAACTCCTGCAGAGCGAGGGTGAGCTCACGATCGCCTCGACCTCGAAGGATCCGGCCACTGGCAAGCTCGTCACCGAGGCCTATCACGTCGAGGGGCCGGTGATGATCGCGTTGACCACCACGGCCGCTGAGATCGACGAGGAACTGTTGAACCGGTGCCTGGTGCTCTCCGTGGATGAAGGCCGCACGCAAACTCAGGCGATCCACGCGGCCCAGCGCACCCGGCGGACCCTGGCGGGGCTGCAGGCCCGAGCCGAGCGCGAAACGCTTTTGAAACTGCACCAGAACGCACAGCGGCTGTTGGAACCGCTGGCCGTGGTGAACCCCTATGCCGACCGGCTGACGTTCCTGGATGACCGCACGAGAATGCGGCGCGATCACGAAAAGTACCTCACCCTGATCGATACCATCGCGCTGCTGCACCAACACCAGCGTGTGCTGCGCACCGCGCAGTACGGAGAGACGGCGGTTCGCTATGTGGAGGTCACACTCGCTGACATCGCCCTGGCCAATCAACTGGCCCATGAAGTGCTCGGTCGCACGCTCGATGAGCTGCCGCCGCAGACGCGGCGCCTGTTGGGACTGATCGTCGCGATGGTGGAAGAAGCCTGCCGTACGCAGCAGATGCCGCGCGCAGCGCACCGTTTTAGTCGCCGACAGGTGCGCGAATACACTCGCTGGGGCGATACGCAGTTGAAGATCCATCTGGGGCGCCTCACCGAGTTGGAATACCTGCTGGTGCATCGGGGCGGCCGCGGCCAGTCGTTCGAATACGAGCTGTTGTTCGACGGTCCTGCGGACGGCATGACCCCGCATGTCAGCGGCTTGATCGATGTGGACACGCTCACCCGCGACTACGATCCCGGGCGGTCGGGGTACTGCGCACCGCAGTCGGGGCCGGGTCGGCCCTCAGTCGGTACGGGGTCGGGGGAGGACCGGCCGGCGCCCTCGCTTGTGCATCCCGAGAAAACAAGCACCGGCAGCGAATCTCTCAGTTCCGAGCTGAAAACGCTCAGCCCCGGGACTTCACGTAAAACAGCATCGTACCTGTCAGCACCGGTCGTTGAGGTGGCTCATGCTTAGACCCAAACACCGCAGCGGCGCGAAGCCGCCTGCGCCGACCGCGGCGGACCGCAATCCGTTGAATGCCTACGCTGGCAGCTTCCTGGAATGGTCGGCCGTGCACGGCCGCAGCGCCCAAACGATCGAGACCCGCAGA
>Ga0137415_10003550_pt1 | contig 15497 bp, 14 predicted proteins | sample CZODoug3_1_1_16f_FD_183082 | JGI IMG/M metagenome (GOLD analysis project Ga0137415, IMG submission 183082) | Vadose zone soil fungal communities from Angelo Coast Range Reserve, California, USA - CZODoug3_1_1_16fungal (Hybrid Assembly) | ecosystem: Environmental > Terrestrial > Soil > Vadose... | reverse complement strand
CACCAATTTTCATACGTTTGTTGCGCATCTGATGCTCCTGAAGCATAATTTGTGTCATATTGGTGATCACATTTCGGTGGGAGATCATTACACCTTCTATGAGTACGGGTCAGCATGCCGCTTCTTATGGCTGATATTGTCTTGACTCATACTGGAAGTCCAGATGTGCCGCCCCAGTAGCAAAAAAGGCCGTTCCTTGACCGAGGCCCCAGCGTAGTTTCTCCAGTCTTGGTAGGCCCATGCTGAATAAACAACAGCATAGGGCTAAACGGTGTCGCGGCTGCGCCGCTCGGACATCCATTCGTGCGGTCGCCATAGCTTCCGTCAGCGCACACGATGGTGCCCGGACCAAAACCATCCCCCATGGAGGCGGGCGAAGCGTAGTGGAGGAAGCCAACCACGTCGCTGAAAATATAGCGCCCAGTAAAGAACCCGCGGAAGATCTGAGAATTGCGGCTGTGAATCCATTCGCCACCGAATTTGAAAGTATGCTTGCCACGAATCAAAGAGAAGTTGTCCCGGATGTCAGTGCGATAGAAGATTTCATCGATGTTTGGCTCAAGGAAAAAGGGCTGTCCAAAGCGAAATGAATTAAAAGGTGCCGCCGTACCGATAGCCGTATCCGGCACGCTTGTCGGAATGGAAGCACCACGCGGGCGGTTCTCGCGGGCATAGGTAAAGTGTGCTTCATTTAACATGGTGTTGGAAAGCGTACTGAACCAGTTGGTGTTGATGGCCTGGATCTTTGAGGGACCCTCAATGCCGTTGGCTGAAGTACCGTACGTTGGAACATCAAAGGTCTGGTTAGTATTCTTTGACCAGTCGAAGTTGTAGGAACCGAAAATCTGATTCTTGGAATTGAGGTTATAGTCGACGCGGCCAAAAACCGCTCCGTTGCGAACGAGGTGGTCTATGGGGGCGGCCTCATTGGTAGACGTTGCCGGAGTCAGCGTGGCCGTCTTAAAGAAGGTTATCAGTGCGACTCGTTGGCATTCCGGGCTAGCCGCGATAGCGGCATCATCCGTGCCCACGACAGGAGTCGCCACGGAGCACGCGGCACCGAGCGGGGAGCTGAGATTCGGGCGAGTTAGATTTTCCCGGATGCCCTCTCCTGCTGCGAAGAAAAAGAGTTTGTCCTTGATTAGTGGTCCGCCGAATCCTCCACCGAATTGATTGCGACGGAAATTCTGGAGAGGTTTTCCATCCGAAGTGGCTGTCGTCAGAGCTTCCGTGCGGAAAAACTCGAAGAGGCTGCCGTGGAAATCGTTGGTGCCGGACTTGGTTATTACGTTGATGACGCCCCCACCTGTGCGGCCGTACTCGGCGTTTGCGCCACTGGCAATGACCTGGAATTCTTTCACGGCCTCAAGTGTAATATCGACGGCCGCGCGCTGACCGCCCTCCTGCTCACCAAAGAAACCATTGTTATAGTCGCCGCCATCCAGGCTGATATTATTGAAAATCCCTCGCTGCCCATTGAAGTTAATTTCATCGCCATCGGGCCCCTGGGTAATCGACACGCCTGGAGTGAGTGTCAGAAGGTCTTCAAACTTGCGGCCAAGGACTGGTGTATTCGCAACGGCGATCTCGTTCAAGGTAGAGGACGATTCCGTCTTCGTTACCTCGATAACCGGCACGTCAGTGACCACGATCTGTTGCGCGACTGAAGAGACCTTCATGGTCACGGGCAGCGTAATGGTTTGCCCGACAGTGAGGTTCACATTTTCCTGAACGATCGTAGCGAATCCTGCTTTAGTGATGGTGAGGGTGTAGCGCCCCGGCGCAAGACTCAGGAAGGCGAAATGACCGTCCGTATTCGTGGTATCCAACTGGACGTAATTGGTGGACAGATTCTTTGCTTCTACGGTCGCGCCCGCGACGCTTCCGCCCTTCTCATCCACAACATCTCCCTGCACGGTTCCCGCAGTGATTTGCGACTGCGCCCGCCCGGACGAGGCAAGCCCCAGCGCAAGTGTCAACACAAAGAACGCACACAACAATTTTCTCATTTTCTCTCCCCCAGACATCACTACCCCTATTCCCAACGAGCCAAAGAATTCCTCAAAAGGTAGAGGCGGCTCGCATAACAATTGCTGCGATGCAGTTTATGTCGGGACGGTCCCAAAGCACAAGTACGCTACCTGTGGAAACCTTCCGTGACTCGAATCAAGTTTTGGATGGCGTCAATCGGTTTGCGGAATTGCACCATCGCAGAATTGCTCTATCAACGTTGAAGTGTGACGGATTGTGATGTCAGCTATAATCGCGGCCCGTGGAAACCGTTCTCGATTCGATTCGTGTCGTCGAGATGACGGAGGCGCTTGCCGGCCCATACTGCGCGATGCTCCTCGGTGATTTTGGCGCTGACGTGATCAAGGTGGAGAGGCCAGGAACAGGCGACCAGTCCCGCAACTGGGGTCCACCATTTGTGGGCAGCGAATCCGCCTATTATCTCGCGGCGAATCGCAACAAACGATCGATCACGCTCAACTACGATCATCCCCGCGGCGCGGAAGCATTACACAAACTTCTTGCGAGTGTAGACGTTTTCATTTGCAACCAGCCGTCATTGGCATCCCTGCAAAAGCGCGGCATCGATCCGGAATCGTTGTGCGCAAAATTTCCGCGCCTCATCTATTGCAGCATCACCGGGTACGGATTCACCGGCCCGAAAGCAGGCATGCCGGGCTACGACATCCTGGCGCAAGCGGAAGCCGGCGTGATGAGCTTCACGGGTGAGGCCGGCGGCGGGCCAATGCGCTATCCCATCGCCATCGCGGACATGACTTGCGGGATGTACGCGGCGATGGGAATTCTTGCGGCGCTTTATACGAGGGAAAAAACCGGCCGGGGACAAGTCATCGACATGGCGCTTTTCGATTCGCAACTAACGTGGCTGGCAAATGCGGGGAGTAGTTACCTGAACGCAGGAGTCTCTCCAAAGCGCTGGGGGAATGCTCATCCCAATATCGTGCCCTACGAAGCGTATCGCGGAAGCGATGAAAAGTATTTCGTGGTAGGAGTGGGAACGGATGTTCTGTGGAAGAGATTCGCGCAGGTGATGAACGTCCAAGATGACATTTGCAAGGATGAACGATTCACAACGAATGCGCTAAGAATCAAGAACCGCGAAATCCTCGTCCCGCTGTTGCAGAATATGTTCAAACAAGAGCCGGCAACGAGATGGCTGGAGAAATTCGCGGCCGCGAAAATTCCAGCCGCGCCGATCAATACGGTCGCTGAAGCAATCCAAGACAATCAGACCCGCGCGCGGGGACTCATTGTGCAGATCGAGCACCCCACAATCGGAACAGCAAAGAGCGTCGCGAACCCCATCCGGTTCTCAAACACCCCGGTGAGCTACCGTTTGCCGCCGCCCTTGCTCGGTGAACACACGCACGAAATATTGCGAGGCCTGGGCTACTCGGCCGAAGACGTACAAGCAATGGCAGCCGAGTCTGCCACCTGACCGAAGCGTTCTCAAATGAAATTGGCAATCCCGAAATAGGGATGGGCTCCTTCGCCGCCACCGAGCGCCACCGCCATTCGGAAAATCACATCTTTGCCCAGGTAGATAGAGATGCCGCCTCCAAAGCTCTGGTGCATGCCTGAAAAATCCAGATCGCTCTTGCGCAGGGCGACTTTGCCGGCGTCGTAAGCCAGCACCAAGCCCAAGTGGCTGCAAACGGTGCGAATTATTCCGTCTTTGCAGGGCGTGCACTCCTCACACAGTTTGCGGTTGTATTCCGCCTGGACGGTCATGAGATCGGGACCTCGGAAGCGGTAGTCTTTGAAAGCACGCAAGGAGGGCTGATTGTCGATATCCGAACCGCCGATGGTTTCCTGAAGATAAAACGGGACGGCATTTCCGGCGCTGGCATCGGACACGGAGTATCTCCAGAGAACGGAGAAATAATTCTGCTCAATCACGCCGCCGTGCTTCTTCTTCTCCGGGTAAAAACGGTGTTCGGCTGTAGCCTCGAAGCGGCGGAATGAGTAATGGCCCGTATCCGTATCCTGATAGAAGTTGTAGCCCACGTTGTAATCGAGCGCAAACCGCTTGAGGAAACGCTTATGGGGACGCAGAAAAATCTGTTCGTGGACCAGGGGCGGCTGGTGAGTCAATCCAGGCGCAGTTTGCTCGGTATATTGCTGCTCGATGGAGACAACGCTGGCGCCCGTTACGCCGCCTATATTCGGCCAGAGCCCTTCGACTTTACCGCCTGCAGATAGCCAAGAAACTCCGGGGAATGGAGTCGTAATCTCAATCCCGGCGGAAGTATCGCGTTGGCTGAACTTCACGGAATTATTCACGTTCGTGTTTGGACCGAGGCCGTAGAACGTCATCGTTGGCATGGAGCGGTTTCGGGCGTAGATGTTCAGACCCAGCGACTCGCCCGACTTGTTCCAATCTTTGTTGATGGAGCGCTGACTACTGAATCTTAATTCCGTGAACCAGAACTTCCGGATGGTCATCACCGCGGTAGCCTGCAACTGGTTTTGTGCACCGCCTCGTTCATTCAAATCGGGCGCGTAGCGGCCGCCTCCTCCCACCCCGCTGCCGGGAACGATGCTCTGCGCGACGAAATGAAAAGGCCGCGACCTGAATGTCGAGGCCGCACAACTGAAGAATTTCTTGCGAAAGTCATTGGAGAGCGCACAGTTGCTTTTCCATTGATCCCAATCCGACGTTCCGACAACCGGCGTGCTGCCAACCGGGGCACTGGGGGCCGGCACCGGGGGCGCTTCCTGCGCCCATGCCGGATTCATCTGGAAAAGCAGCCACGTTCCGAGTGCGATTCCACGAACACCTTGCGATCTCAGGAAGCAATAATTGATGTGCATGAGACTAGATCCTCCACTCCGTTGTCTGAGCCGGGCACCTACGAATGGAGCTTGGCGTAGACGCTTTGCAGATAGGCCGAGGCCTGCTCTTCAGTCGTAATTTTTGTTGGATCCGTTCCCGATCGCTGAGCCGGCGGAAGCGTTTGCTCCATCATTGCCGCTTGCTGGACCTGGGCTTTGAGATGGTCATTGATGGGCTGGGCAAGCTGGGCGGCGGTCGGAGGTTCTTCATTTGCTCCGGCTCCCAGGTCGATTTTGTCGGTGCGAGGCTGCTGCCGCGCGAGATTGGCTTCGAAAGTGTTGGCTTGTTTGTCGCGCAAGGTGAGATTGGTGTCGTCCACGTCGGGGAGAAGCAGCTTCAGAGTCGTGGCTATGATCGAAGCGTGATCATAGAGACGGTGATCGATGGTGCCGGGTTCAATGTATGGCGAGATCAAAATCGCGGGAACGCGCACACCCAAGCGCGTGAAATTAAATGGGGGATCGAAGGTTGTCGCGGGATCACCGGCCCATTCTATTCCGTCCGGATTCGCGATGGCGGGCGGCGGCACGTGATCGTAAAACCCGCCATGCTCATCATAGACGATCACAAACAAAGTGGAGTTTCGCACTTTGGGATTTCCCCAAATGGCTTTGAAAGCCCTCTGGATGAGCGCCTCGCCCGCTTTTACATCGTGATCGGGATGCTGGTCGCTGGCGGAAAAGGCCGGCTTACCATTGCCGCCCGCAGAATTCGCAAAGCGTGGCTCGAGGAAACTATACGCGGGAAGATCATCGTCATCGCAAGCCGCAAGAAAATCGTCAACGAAAGAGCCGAAAAAGTCCTTCTTCCCGGCAAGCCCGTCGAACGTCGATGCCATCGTGGAATCATGGTAGTAGATGACGGAGTCCAGCTTGTGTCCAGCCAGGCGTTCGTAGATTGTCGTCGGCATTTTGCGCCAGTCAATCCCCATGTCCACCCGACCCATGGAAGTGGCGCCGTGCATGTATGCGCGATTGGGAAACGTCGGGCCGGGTATGGAAGAAAACCACCGGTCGCAAACGCAGAATTGCTGCGCCAGGTTCGTCAGCACCGGCAGCTTCTGGGGAGAAAAACATCTCATGATGCGATGCGCGGCTTGCGGATCATGTGTCTTTCCCTCATAGCTTCGGACAAAGCCGCTCATTTTGGGTGTTTGCAATATGGATGTTTTGGCGTCTCCGTAAAGCTGCGTCAGGGTGTCGAAGCCGGAGTGCCCTGGGTCGGGCGTGAAATCCCCTGCGAAGCCAGCGTCATTCGAAACCTGGACAACGACGTTATTGGAATCCAGATTTGTTTCATCGCCTTTCAAACCGTCGATCGGCCAAGCTGGGCTCTGGGCAAAGCCCAGCATATGGTCGAAGGAGCGGTTTTCCATCATCAGGACAACGATATGTTTCAGGTTATCCAGTCCGGCTGGCATATACACCCCCGATGTCGTTGCGGAAATGGGTTAGTACTGCGTTAGTAGTGGGCGCGGAGAGCAAAACGTATCACTGCCTAGGTAGAAATGTCCGCGAAAGCGGCATAAAGCGGCTTTTCTAAAAAACGCCGCCGGAGCAAGCGGAAGCTCCCTCGATTGAGACGCGAGAGTTGGGAAGTGCCTCTTCCGCACGGACTGCGGCGTAACCGCAGGCTTCAAGACCTGGATAGCGTGGCGCTTTGCGCTCTGATGCTCAGGATTTCCATGGCGCGCTGAAGCAGGCGTTCAAACTCACACGGTTCCACGTACACGCGGGAATTGCTTCGGTCGGGAAGCTCCTGCGCGGAAATAGTCTTGTTTTCGACTGGCTTCATTAAGTTTTCGTTCAGATTCATGGGTACGTGATCCTCCGGGACACCGCTTTACTCACAAGTAGTGATCGAGTCCACGAATTCGTTTCATCTTGAATAGCCGCGGAAGCTCCCAGGCAGTCCGTACGGTGCTTGAGAGTCTGCCCGTCCCGATTACGAGCCGGCATACAACTGGAACGGCGCCCAATAGAAGGGGTTCTTGAACACAGAGTCTTGGTCGGCGGAATGGAGCAGGCTGAGCTTGGCATCGCGCAAGGCGGTGGCGGGATCTTTGCCCTGGAATAGTTCGCGGTAAAACGCATCCATCAACTGCGGCGTGGAAGCATCGCTCACTTCCCACAGCGCGCCAATGACGTTGTGCGCCCCGGCTCGTAGGAAGGCCCAGGAAAGGCCAACGAGGCCCTCGCCGGAATACGCCCGAGTACCGGCGCCGTTGCAAGCGGAGATGGTGACGAGATTGGCATTCAAGCGGTGCTGCACGATATCGCGGGCGTAGAGTTTGTAGGAATCCCCTTCCGGGCTAAGGATTACCGCAGACTCCAGCGGGCGCGTGTGGCTGGCAGTGCCGTGGGTGACGAAGTGGAGATAGGCATATTGTTCAGGATTGCTGCTGAGATACGCCGTGGCGGTGGCCTGCTTCGATTCAAGGACTTTGCGATTCTGGTCTGAAAAGTAGCGGCCCACTTTCTGGATCTCCACGGGCGCCTGGGGCAACGCGGGAAAGCCGGGGGTGGGAACCGCGTTTCCGACGAGCAGGAGGTTCTTCCCCGTTATGGCGGGCCGCTGGATGGAAGCGTCGAGCAACGTAAGCGAATTCGCGGTGCTCAAGGTAACGTCTTCGATCCAGAAGTGCGGCTTGGGGTCGGGGACGATGAGGGTCTCGAAGTTCAACCCATACAGACTCTCTCCCGGGAGCAGAATCACCCGGGAGCCAGGAGTAAGCAACTTCTTCGCGGGCTCGACCAGTATGGCGTACAACTTCTTCCCGTCGGAAGCGGCAGTGTCCTGGGCATCCTCCACGTTGGGAAGCGCTTCACGATAGGTCTTCACGAGCGGTTCGATGTCAGAGGCCCTCGGCAACTTGAAATAGGTGGTTTTTGCGGGTGTAATCACCCACAGGTAGGAGTTTTTCTGCCCGATCCAATAAAAAAGCAGCGACGCCCTCAACTTTTGCGCGATCTGCTGGGGGTCGCCGCTGCGTGTAGATACAGAGATGGAAGTGGCCTGCGTCGTCGACGCCAGCCCTTCTGCCAGGGTGCGAGCGCGGCTTAACTCAGCGACTCTGAGTGCGTCGACAGGCTTTGCGTGCGCTGCCAAATAATCGACGTAATCTTCGTAAAATTCGACGGCATGCGACAGAAACGTTAGCCTCAACTCCTCCTGGTCAACCGAACGTCGTGCCGCTTCGATTGTATTGATCGAACGCTGATATTCTCGTTCCGCTCTGGCAGGCAGAGCCTCACCAGCAAAGGCTTTGGCTAGGCTGGCTTCCGCTTCCCAACGAGTCGCGGTGTCGGCCGCAGGATCGCGAATGACCCTTTCCAGGGCCCGTTCAGCCTGCCGATAGCGTCCGCGCGCCAATTCGGTTCTTCCAGCAATCAATTGTGAAGAAACTTCGCCCGAGCGGTTACTGGCAGAGCGCGAGACTTCCAATGCTTCGCGGTTGTACTTCTCTGCCCGGTCAAGATCTCCTTTCGCCACGGACACGTATGAGAGGTTATTCAGACATTCCACGATGCTCTTTTTTTCTCCCATCGTTCGAGCCATTTCGAGCGCCGCATCTGATTCCCTCCCTGCGTTCTCATAATCCCGTAGGTAATAATCCACAACTCCGATGTTCGTTTGCCAGTAAAGTCGGTCGACGACCATGCCACGGTCTTTGGAAGACTCTTCCGCCTGCTGAAACAGTGATCGAGCGTTTTGGAAGTCGCCGAGCTCGAAGTAGCTCCAGCCCAGATTGCCTCTGGTCTTTACAGCCGCACTGCCTGCACCGACGGACTGAGATAGCTGCAACGCTGCACCAAACCGATCAATCGCCTCATCGTAGTGTTCCCGCCCCGTCGCGACTAATCCGAGGCTGCCCAGAGCGTTGGATTCGAGGAAAGGATCCTTCTGGTGGCGTCCTATCTCAAGTGCATGTTGGAACAGAGTCTCCGCGGTCTTGCCATCCTCGCGGACAAATAATGCGACCGTACCCTTTCGGAGGGCGATCTCGCCGAGTAGCTCGGGATGTTTTTCTTTTGCGAGTTCCTCTGCTTCAGCGAAAAGCTTGTCGGACTCGTCGAGGTTTCCCAGGAATCCGTTAGCGTATCCTTGCGTCAGTTTACGCCAGACCGCGATATCACTCTTCGAAAGATAGCCAGGAAGGTCTGGAGCGAGGAGCTCCAGACACTCTTTCATGAGGCGCTGGCGCGCGAGGATTTCGCCCTTGAGGACCGTGAATCGCCAGTGCCATTCTGTATCAGGAGTAGAATAATGGCGCAGTTCGGCGTTTGCTATCGCCAAGGCGTCGTTGAAGTCGCCCCGCTTCAGTTTGAGCCAGGCATCTTGATAGGTCTCGCGTGGTGAGATAGGCGCGGTCCTGTTGCACGAAAGCGCTGTAGCAAACAACAGCACGGAAAAAACTGGAATAGCTATGGATAGGGAACGCCGTTGATTCGGGTTTGTGCTGTTGTGGTGCTCCCGTCGTCCGGGGAGCCCATCGTGAGGCCCAGCATGGTGAGCGTCTTGGTGCCGGGTTCGGCGAAAACTTCGGCAAACGCGATGGAGCCAAAATGAGGGACGCGAAGAACGTGGCCGTCCAGCTCCGCACCCGGCAAGTCCGTCTGGATCTTTTCGGCAAGGGAACACAGCGCTGCCTCATTCGTGGCGGGAGGTATTGTCCCGGATTTCGGGCCCTTTGTAACCCTTTTCTTCAAGTCGTCGAAGGTCTTGCAGTCGATGAAAAGGTCGTGGCGAAGCTTTACCTCGACGGGATAGCCGCCGAGGCGAAGATTCTCAAAGTGGCTGCCGATGGCCAGAATGTGCCCTTCCTTATTCTTGCGGAGGTGCTCGGAAGTGAGCCTGCAGACAATGCGGTCTGCAGTCAGGAAGTCCAGAATCCTCAACCCCTCGATCGTCGTGGTGACCTGCGTCGTGAAGGTATCTACATCCTGCTGGCTACCCGAGACGTGGGTATGAGCGGACTTGAAGGACACCAAACGCGGGATGTGGAAGTTCTCGATGCGTGTGTGTGCATGGCCGCCAATGGTAGGCAAGGATACCGATGCCAGGGTTTCGATCGGGACACTCACAGGACGATGAAACACCCCGCTGAACGCGTGGCCCTCCGCGTGAAAGTAGAAGCGTCTTTCCTCATTCGAACTCATGGGGACACCTCGGTTAGGTAAATTGGGGCCTAATACTCTTTCATCTATGGCAGAAATTCAATAGCAAAGCTGAGGCGCAGGACTTCGTCCTTGGTCGGCTGGCCCTTTGCGCCTGGGTCAGCAGTGAAGACCAGCGTGTACTTACCCTGCTTGACGCGGTTCGTGGGAATGACCACATTCAGCTCTTTGTTGGTGAACGATCCCGGGACGCGTAGCTGAAAAACGGTGTGGCCAGACTCATCCTGAAGCTGGCAAACGTAAGCATTTGAAGTAGGAGTAGGCGTAAAGTCAAATTTAACCGGTAGGCTCTCGTTGGGACGAACCGAAAACTTCGTCAGTTCATCGCCGCCACGCACAACGGCCATTTTTGCCGTGCGCGATGTCACGAATATCTGCACCACTCCAACACTCGCCCCTTCCCTCGCTTGTGGAATCGTGACCGTATTCTGATACGCGACAATAAGCAGCAGCGCCGCGAACGCCGGCACCGCCACCACGGGCTGCAGCCAGCGCAGCCATCCTGCGCGCGCCGGAACAAGCTCTTTCGCGAACTGGTTCGCCCGCTCCTGCCGCAAGACTTCGCGCGTCGTGTCCGCAAATGTCGCGAGCGCTTTGATGTCGACCGCGCATTCCGCGCAATCGAAATAATGCTCTTCGTACTCGTCCCGCTGGACCTGGGAAAGTTCGCCGAGCACATACTTTACTGCTGCCTGCAGTTGTAATGCCTGGTTATGGTCCATTTGTGCCATCCGTAAGGTAGTGTCGACGGGCATTAAAACGTTTCACTGGCTTCCCATTCCAGTGGCCCGCCGGGCAATCCCCATCCGGCCTTTCTCATAGAGGGCCTTGAACTTATCCTTCGCTCGATGGATTAGTACCCTGAGGTATTCGCGATCCACGCACATCTCTATACAGACGGCATCCTTGTCCTTTTCTTCCAGAAAGATGGCTCGGAGCAGGTCGCGGTCCCGTTTCGGCATTCCGGCCAGGATCCGGCGAACCTGCTCCGCGGATTGCTTGGTAACGAGCATGCCCTCCAAATCCAATACTTTGTCCGGAATCTCCATGTGCACCTCCTCCAGCGTCTGGTTTTTGGTGTTCTTCGCGAAGGACCGGTAATGCTCCTGTAAAGCGTTGTTACAAATGGAGTTAACAAACGCTCCAAAGCGCTCGGGTTGGCGTACCCCTCCGTCCTTCCGCAAGTTGGCAATCACGCGAATGAAAGTCTCCTGGCGCAGGTCTTCGACTATGTCGGACGTCAGCCTTCGATAACGCAGCTTGATGCGCAAAAGTTGCTCAAAATAAGCGACAAAATGCTGCTCGGTCGAGGGATCTCCATCCCGCAGCCGGTCCACATATGCCTTGTCAAAGTTGAAAAACTCCACTTCCGCCCTCGAACTCTTGGTCGAGGAGTATAACTTCGCCTCCTTCTGAGGGCAATGACACTTATGTTTCATTCCGGGGCGTTTCAAACGCAATCGTTTGTAACGGAATCGCTGGCAAATGCACTACTTGTTCGTAGAGACCCCCAGTTCGCTCGGGAGTCCTTATCCGTGGGGAACCTTCCCCGGTCCCCATGTGCCCCAGTGGGCGCATCCTGGCCCGCCCTGAACGTGCGAGGATGCGCCTCCCTTCTCCCAAGGGTGGGCTCATACATTGGAGGAACTTTGGCAAGTCCGGCACGATACTCAGATATGACAAATAATGTCACTTACCCATTCCATAAAAGCGCCTCTTTGCATCCCCAGTCGATCGCCAAAGGGACTTCCGGTGTTCCACCGATGACTGCCCTGAGCGTCGAGTTTGTGGCCAAGCCCCAGGAAGCGCACCGCGTGGAAGCCGCGATCCCCGCTGCCATCGCCGGCGCGCTGAAAGAAGTAGACGGATTCGCTGGCTGTCTGGTGATGATTTCGCATCACGAAGCGCGGCTCGTCACCGTCGTCACGCTCTGGGCTGGGAATGATCGCGCGAAATGTTGCAGCCAAAACGCTCGCTGGGTGCATGCGCTGCTGGCGCCTTATCTCGACCGCCGCCTGCGCGTGCAAACCATGGTCGCGCACTTGCCCGTGTTGCCGATGTTTCATTACGTGCAGACGACGCGGCAGGAAGCAAATCCAAGCAGCGAGCGTTCGGTGGCACACGAGTTTCAATCCGAAGATGAAACCGTTTGCGTCGCCTAGCGCATCTTAATTAAGGAAGACCGAAGAAGAATGAAACCGTTTGTAGAATTAAATCCATGGGCCTGGGTGGGATGGATACGATGCTTGCGAATCGAAACTGCAGGATGGGTTCTTGTAGCGGCGCCGCGGTTGCTACATTGGATCACCAGGCTCTCTGCCTGAACCATTTCCTGTCGCGCTGTTACGAAAAGCTCGAGAACCTTGAGCCGCGGGGCCGCAAGTTCAGCTCCGAACCCGTCGACATAGCCTCCATGCGCGCCTTCATCGAAGAATGCTCTCGAAAGGCCCTCGACATCAGCCTGCATTCCCAAAGCCTGACCAATCTCCAGCGCGGCCGCTTGCTGGACATTTTGCTCTGGGCCGGCGAACTCTTCCTCTTGCTGCGCGCCCCTCGCCTCACCCTCGCCCAGTCCATCGCCTCTTCCGATGACCTGCTCGCCTCCAGCGCCGCTTCTTCGAATTTCTAGGTTTCTCCAGTCCCTGATTTCTCGAAGCAATCTGAAGACACACAACGAATTCACGAGTTTTGCGACTTTGGGGGGTCGCAGAGATGACAAAATCCCTAATCTTCGAACTCCTTCGATCGAACGACGAGGCCTCGTATACCTACAACTCAAAACAACCCTCCGCCACTCTATACTTCCTCGAGAAGTGCCGCAGTGATATTCTCTCTTCGATCCTCATGCCCACAAATAAAAACTTCTCCAAGTCCGGGCCACCCGCCTCGCCGAGGGCCTCCGAATTCATCGGCCGTACCTACGTTCATGAACTGGGAAACATTCTCGACCTGAAATTAAACCCGAATGGAAATGGTCGAACCTACGGCATGAGCGGGAATCAGACAGGAGACAACGATTCAGGCCAGGTTCTCGAAGATTGCGTTTTTGGACCGTATGACCCACATGGAGGGAAAAAATGAGGCGCCCCCATCCTGCTGCCGTAAGCTTCCTATTCCTCACCATCACACTCTCTGCAATGACCCACCCACAACAGGAGAGGGACCTCAAGCGGTACGTCCAAGGCGGTACCTTTGAATTACATATCTTTCAAGATGATCCCCAATCTTACGCGGCTAAGCATGACTCAATCCTAGATTTTCTTTGGACCAACTGGCAACTTCGTCGCTTAGCTTATATGTTTGTAAAGCGGTATCCCATAGACCAACCGCCGAACACGACGTACTACTATCTGGAGCCAGATAACGAGGGCACCTGGCACCTTCTAATGAGGATTGAACGGCTAGAACCTGACCCAAAGCACGCCAAGCGAGTTCGGCATGTGACAGAAGAACTGCACGTCTACCAATTGCAGCGAGCTGAATTGAAGAAGGACGCCCAAGACAACTGGATCCTCATTCCCCCGAACGACAAACGAGACCGGGGAACCTACGCCCTGGTTATTAGTGACAAAAACGGAAAAAGTCTTGGTTACCAGTGACCGTACACAACCATCACAGAAACCGGGTGGGGATGGGGGACAAAGAGATTGTGGCCGCGTGCGGGACTCAGATGCCAACCAAAAACTAAGGAGAAAGGCGGGTGGCGGGCCCTTAGATCGCTGAAATGAGAGGGGGTGCCGCATGCTTCGGTTTTTGAAGCGTGCGGGTTTTGACTTTTTTTGCTCCTCTCCCATCCACAGAAACCATTCACCCGCCCTAATAGCCGTTCAACCCTCATTTCCGACCTTTCGCTGCAAAACACTTAACAACTTCATTAAGGTGTGATATTCTCTCCCGTGTTTATTTACACTGAGCCTCGAAGTGTCGCATCCCATCCTCGCCGACTCTTTCCCTCTAAGTTCTTTGCTGTCAATTCTTTTGCCGACCCCCACCCCCTAACCCCTGTCGTGTCAATTCTTTACAAGAACATAGGGAGGTGCCACCAGACTCCCGGTCCCAAGTCATTCCTTTCTCGCCAACGCTTCGGCCTCTTAACTCTTTTAGCTGCAACAGGCTCGAAAAACCCTGGGTCGCAAACCAAGTCGTGCTGAATTCAAAGGAGTTACCTCAAGAGCTCTGCGTTGCCTGACGTTGAGGGATTTTCATAAAGTTTCGCGGGCCGGAGGCCCTAAATGACACTTACGATGGCTCATGGAGTTGATTCTAAAGGTAGTTAGAGCCTCATTTTGGTGCAATTTTTCAAGTGTTGATTCTAAACAACTTAGCACGTTAGGTTCCCCGACCGCAGGGCTATCAGTCTTGCTCGAAAAGGACGCGCCTGGAACAAACAAAAGAAGCAGAAAAGCCCCAGCCAGTAGAGGATTGCAGACTCTTACCCGGTGAGTACAGTACCATATACAGTAAGGCTGGTCAATAGGCAATTGTGGCTTGCCCACCCCCAGTTTTGTGGAGCGACATTCACGATTTTTAAGTGCCGCCACTCTCTTCGTGAGTTTCCTGGTTTTGTAGGCAGCGCGAATGCCTGCTTTTTCTATCAGAGGATGAAAGATTTCCCAGCAGCGTTTGCGGCGGTGCTGATCAAGGTGATTTCAGGCAGCGGCGCTGTGACGATACACAACCATGGGCGGAGCCCGTCGCAGCAGGGAGCGACCTGCGGCCACCCAACCAACAAGGAATTGGAGTTGCACCTGGGCCCGTTCTCTCCAGCGCGGGTGTGACAGCATGGCCAGCGCCACGTAGAGCACACTCAAAGTCCGACAACTTCCGTGGCGCGGGCGTCGACGCGGAATCTCCAAATCTTGCCGAGCTTTTTCCGCTTCCCGCGAAACTCCCAGGAGCAGTGCCAAGCAGTAAGCCATGGTAAAAGCGAGCAGCAGGCGGCCGGTGCGTTCGGCGATGTTCACTTTCAGACGCAGGCCCCGTAGCCCCAAGTGAGTTTTAAAGTCCCGGAAACTCTGCTCGACTTGCATGCGTTCGCGGTACAAAGCCACTACCGTGCGAACTGGTAACAGGGCGCTGCTCTGACTGGGAACCAATAACCACCAAGGTTCCTGGAATTCCGGATCGTGATAGACCACCACATCGACCGGGACACGCTCTCGCGCTTGATAAAGCACTCGGGGATAACGAATGGCGCGGCGATCCTCACCAGGCAACTCGGCCAACTTACAGCTCCGGCCCTGGTATTCAACGCGCGTGCCCGCGCGTCCACGAATGATGTAGAGACGACCTTGACGATTCGACTGCCGGAGCAGCGCTGCCCGCGCATAGCCACGATCCCCAATGAACACCGGCCGCACACGAGTGGGCAAGGCGGTCTCGATATCCGCGAGAAACACTTCTTCCAGCTGATTCTGGCTGCGCGCGGTCTTTTCCTGCCACGGATATTGGAA
>Ga0137415_10003548_pt1 | contig 15501 bp, 13 predicted proteins | sample CZODoug3_1_1_16f_FD_183082 | JGI IMG/M metagenome (GOLD analysis project Ga0137415, IMG submission 183082) | Vadose zone soil fungal communities from Angelo Coast Range Reserve, California, USA - CZODoug3_1_1_16fungal (Hybrid Assembly) | ecosystem: Environmental > Terrestrial > Soil > Vadose... | reverse complement strand
AGGGTAGTCGCGCATGTCACCGTACCAGGATTCGAGGCTGATGAGACGTTGGAGCAGGATGCCCAACTGGTCCAGCATTGCCTCCAGGGCGACGGTTCGGCCTGGGAAGAGCTTGTGCGCCGCCATTCGCGCCGCATCTTCAATATTTGCTATAGGTTCACGGGGAATGGCACGGACGCGGAGGACCTCTCGCAGGACGTCTTTCTGCGGGTTTACCGGACGCTGGGGAGCTACCGTTCGGCGCACGGCGGGTTTGCGACTTGGGTGACCAGCGTGACACGCAATCTGCTGATCGACCATTACCGGCGAAGCAAGCGGGACCGGGCGACCGATTCGCTGGACGACAAGATGACGGTGGTCGAAAACAAGGAGTCCACGGCGCGGCGGCCGGACGAGCAGGCGCTGCTGGGCGAGCTGAGCGGACAGGTGCAGACTGCACTGACCAAGCTCTCGCCGGATTTGCGGGAGGCAGTGATTTTGCGGGACTTGCAACAATTGGAATACGGTGAGATACAACGGGTACTGTCGGTACCCGAAGGCACGGTAAAATCGAGGATTAACCGGGGACGCATCGAATTGGCGCGCATTTTGCAGCAGATGGGAGTGCGGCCTTCATGAAGGGTTCGGCAGCAGGGCTCTGGAGCACGGTATGAGTTGGACTTGCGAACAAAGCGAAGCGCGGCTTAGCGATTATCTGGACGGTGTACTTAACCCTGCTGAGCTGGCGGAATTTACTGCGCATGTGCCTTCGTGCGCGCGGTGCGCGCCTTTGGTAGCGAGCGTCTCGGATTTGCTGACCGGCTTGCGTGGTTTGGAGGAGATCGCAGAGCCGCCGCGGCTGGTGTCCGCGATTTTGGACAAGACTTTGGGACCGCGCGAATCGCTAACCGGCTGGCGCGCGATTTTGGGTTGGGTGCGCGGAGTTGCTTCGATTCGGTTTGCTTATGGCGCGCTATCCGTGGCCGCTACGCTGATTATCTTTATAACGGCGTCGGGATTCAACTGGCGGCATCCGAAGCTGGCGGATCTCAAGCCGGCAACGATTTATCGAAACGCGGACAGCAAGGCGCATTTGGCGTATGCGAGCAGCGCGAAATTTGTGAACAATTTGCGCGTGGTGAACGAAATTCAATCGCGTTTGCGCGAGGAGAACGACCTCCGCGCAAATCCGGAGAGCACTGTTCCGGAATCGTCCCCGCAGAAGCAACCTGGCCGCAGCGATGGCTCGAAGCCCGCAACGCCGCGGCAGCAGAACCGCGCCAACGACCTGGCCCGGCAAGTACAAGTGCTGGCGATGGAAATGCCAGCCGTTTGCGGCGGGCTTGGCGGACTATGATTTCGAGGAGCGTGCTATGAAGTGTGCGGTGCATCCCGATGCGGATGCCATAGGGTACTGCCGCAATTGCGGCAAGGCGCTGTGCGCCGTGTGCGTGCGGCCGGTTCGCGACGTGCTGTATTGCGAAGATTGCCTCGCGAACGTGCTGGGTCATACCGGCCCGGTGCCGCCGCAGAATTTCGGCATGCCGGCGGGCGGTGTGGCTCCGGCCGGAGCGCCTGCGGCACGCCCGGGAAATCCGGCGCTGGCGTTCATCTTGGGATTCATGTTTCCCGGGCTCGGAGCGGTTTATAACGGACAGTACAACAAGGCGCTGATTCACATCGTGGTGTTCGCCACGCTGGTCCTTGGCCTATCCAGCGATATGGATGGCGGGATGAAGGCGGTGATGGGAATCATGCTGGCCGGATTTATCTTTTACATGGCCTTCGATGCCATGCAAACGGCGCAAGCCCACGGCCGTGGCGAAATATCCGTCGACCCGCTGCAAGCCTGGAGCAAGGAACGCCCGATCGGTCCGATTATCCTGATCGGGGCGGGCGTGCTTTTCCTTTTGTATAATTTCGATATTTTCCCGTTCTACCGCATCGAGAGATTTTGGCCGTTGATCCTGATTGCGGTGGGCGTTCTGATGTTCAGGAACCGGCTGGCTGGACGCTCATGAGAGGCGAAGGCGATGAGTGATCGAATGCGCTGCCGGTGCCCTCGGTGCACCATACGCGGTCTGATGGGTCCTGCGATGATCATCACCATCGGCGTGTTGTTTCTGCTGAACGAAGTTCGCGGCGATGCCTTCGATTTCTCCAAGACCTATCCGTTCATTCTTATCGTGATCGGCGCGATACTGCTGGGATCCTCAATGGCCCCGATGGATGGCCACATCGATTCGACCATGGCGCCGCCGCCCGCCGTTCCCCCGGCAACGTCCGGCCCCGCGCAGAATTCGCTGCCGGGCCAGGGACAATAACCGCTCATGGCCGGACTTCGCCCACGCGGCAGCAGCGTTTTCAGCGGACTGGTCCTCATCGTCATCGGCTTGCTGCTGCTGCTGCACAACTATCGCGGCTTTGAACTGACCGGAGTCATTCTGCGCTGGTGGCCGCTGATTTTGATTTTCTGGGGCGCGATCAAGATTTATGAGCGAACCACGGGTGCGCGAGCGTCGCAGCCGGGCGCTTCGCGAATCACGGCAGGGGAAGTCTTTCTGGTGCTGGGGCTACTCGCGCTGGTGGGGATCGTCATTGGCGTGGATCATGCGCGCCGACACATTTCGGGGATGGACGATATCGATATTGGCATGGGCGAGGCCTTTGCCAGCAGCATTGATGTGGCGCCCAAACCGGTGCCCGCGAATGCGCGCGTGACGGTGCGCGGCGGGCGCGGCAATATCAGCGTTCGCGCCTCCGATACGCCGGAAATTCGCGTGGCCGGTAAGGTAAACGTGAAGAGCTGGAGCGAGAACGCTGCGAAGAAGGTAAGCGAGCGGGTTTCCGCAGAGATTGTTCAGAACGGCGACGGGTACGAAGTGCGGCCGACCGGCGTCGGAGGCGGGAACTCGCGTGTCAGCGTGGATATGGATATCACGGTGCCGAAGAAGGCTTTGCTTTCCGTGCATAGCGAAAAGGGCGATGTAAGCGTTTCCGACATGGCGTCGCAGGTCAGCATCAACAACGGTAATGGCGACATCGAAGTGCGCGGCACGGGCGGAGATGTGGGCCTGGACATGCGCCACGGCGACGCCAAGGTCTCGGACACCAAGGGCGACGTGAAGATTTCCGGACATGGCGGAAGCGTTGAGGTGGTGAACGCCAGCGGCAGCTTTACCATCAACGGAGAATTTGTGGGGCCGATTCGGGCGGACAAAGTGACCAAGGGCGTGCGCTTTGTATCGCACCGGACGGATTTGACGCTGACGCAGCTCTCCGGCCATATGGAAGCAGGGTCGGGAAATTTGGATGTGGTCGATGCGCCGGGCAACCTGATTGCGCGAACGCGCGATGAAGACATCACCATCGAAAACGCCGGCGGCAAGGTGAAGATCGACAACCGCAACGGAAATATTCAGGTGCGCTTCTCTTCGCCGCCGAAAGAGGATATCGAAATTACGAATGCCTCCGCGCCGATTACTTTGACTTTGCCGGAGTCATCAAGTTTTGAGATTTTGGCGGACTGCCATTCAGGGGATATCGACTCCGAATTCGAGTCCGATACGTTGAAGAAAACTTCGACGGATTCCGGCGACTCGCATTTGGAAGGCAAGTACGGGCGCGGGCGCGGGCCGAAGATTACGCTGAAGACCAGCTACGGGTCGATCTCCATTCACAAGACTAGCTAGACAAACGAGATTTTGCGGACATGGGGCGCAGCGGTGCTGCTCCCCTACAACTGCATCCCGATTCATCGCTCGGCGACACGGTCTAAATCGTCAAAAAAGTTTGGGTAGGAGACGGCGGCGCAGTCAGCGTCGCGGATTAGTGTTGCGCCAATCGCGCCGAGGGCGGCTACGGCGAAGGCCATGGCGATGCGGTGATCGCCGTAGGGCTCGATTTCCGCGCCGCGCAATTTTCCGGCTGCGCGGCCTTCGACACGCAGGCCGTCTGGACGCTCTTCGACGGTGGCTCCCATGCGGCGCAGATTTTCGGCGAGTGCGGCGATGCGGTCACTTTCCTTTACGCGCAACTCCGCGGCGTCGCGAATTTCGATTCCCTGCTCCGTATACGGGCCGAGCGCGGCGAGCATGGGCAGTTCGTCGATGACCAGCGGAATCTGCTCGCCCGCAATCACGCCACCCTTGAGCGATGCGCCTTTCACCGCCAAGTCTCCCACGATTTCTCCGTGGGCACTGCGGACGGACAGCATCTGGAGGGAGGCGCCCATGGAGGCGAACACGTCAAGAATTGCGGTGCGCGTGGGATTGAGACCGACGTTGTGAATCAGCAGGTTCGAGTCCGGAAAGAGCGAAGCGGCGGCGATGAAGAATACCGCCGAGGATAGGTCTCCGGGAACGTCCAGAGAGCGCGAGTGTAATTTCGCGGCGCCATTTCCTGCGGCGAGCCCTTGAATGCGGATCGTCTTGCCAACTTTTTCGATGGGCGCGCCAAATTCCTCGAGAGCCAGCTCGGTATGATCGCGGGTGCGGGCGGGCTCGGTGACGATAGTCTCGCCTTCGGCAAATAATCCCGCGAGCAGCACCGCGGATTTTACCTGGGCGCTGGCCATGGGCATTTTAAAGTCGATCGCGTGCAGGCGTCCGCCACGAATTTCGAGCGGGGCAAAATTGTCATCGCGCGCGCGAATGTCGGCGCCCATTTGACGCAGAGGACCGACCACGCGCTTCATGGGACGCTTTTGCAGCGAGGCGTCGCCGGTCAATTTCGATGCAAATTCCTGGCCAGCAAGAATGCCGGCAAGCAAGCGCATGGTCGTGCCGGAATTCCCTGCGTCGAGAGCGCGGCGTGAGCCCTTCAACCCGCGCAGGCCGTGCCCGGTGATGCGCACCGTGTCTTTGTCGAGCTTGACCTCGGCGCCCAGCGCTTTCATGCAGTCGAGCGTGCTGTGGCAATCGGCGGCAGCGGCAAAATGCCGCAACTCGCTCGCGCCCTCGGCTAGAGCAGCAATCATGGCGTAGCGGTGGGAGATGGACTTGTCGCCCGGAGGCTCGACGCCGCCGGTTACCTGCTTTGCAGGGTGAATGGTGAGCTTTTTCACGCGGCAATTTTAGCATGGCACATCAGAAGCAAGAATTTCACCACAGAGGTCACAGAGTGCACGGAGTTTGGAGCGGAGGGAACCTGTTCGTTTGTACAGTTTTAGAGGCGCAACAGCGTCCTAGGGTCTGCAATCTTTTCTGGAGCGCTTACGTATTATTTAGTGCAGGAGAAACCCCGATGTCCGCACGCGGCACGGCCCTTCAAATCGCGGCAAAAGCCGGGATGCTTCTTGGCGCGCTTTTTGTATTCACTATTTTGCTGGCGGCTTTGCCGGCACACCGCGCGCCGGCACAGCAGGCGTCCACGCAGGAATCAACCACATCGACGCCGGATGCCGATCACAGCAGCATGCCCGGCATGGACATGAGCGACGAGCATGCCAACGAGAAAGCCGCGGTGCACGACATGACGCCGGGCCATCATGACGCGCGCAGCCAGCACATGACCATGACCACGATGCGCGCGCAGACCCCGGAAGACGTACAACGCGCGAATGAAATTGTGGCGCAGCTTCGCGCCGGAATCGAGAAGTATCGCGACTATCACGTTGCATTAAACGACGGCTTCAAGATTTTCTTGCCGAATATCCCGCAACCGGAATATCACTTCACAAGCTATCGCAACGGGTTTCTTGAAGCTTTCACGTTTGATCCGGGGCGGCCTACGTCGTTGCTGTATCGGAAGACTTCGACCGGATACGAACTGGTGGGCGCGATGTATACCATGCCCAAGCGAGCGAGCGAGGATCAGCTTAACGCGCGCGTGCCGCTAAGCGTGGCGATGTGGCACCTGCATACGAATCTGTGCATGCCGCCGCGTGTGCAACTGCGCAACACGGACTGGAGCAAGTTCGGCCTGAAAGGCTCGATCGCCACACCGGATGCTTGCGATGCAGCCGGGGGGCGCTTCCGGCCGTCGATCTTCGGATGGATGGTTCATGTCTATCCCTACGAGGATTCGCTCGACAAAATCTTCGCGATGCACCACCACATGGATTAGTGCCGGCCATAAAACGCACAGTCAAGATTCATCGCAGGCAAGAGACTGCAATGGAGCAGAGATGGCTATGCCACGCGAGCGCTCGCGCGCCAGGCTCCCGCGGATAGTCTTCCGGTCGTCATCTAACCAATCTACTCCCAACCGCGTCATGTAGAGCATGTCTGAGGCATCGCCTCTTGCAGTAGATCATCTATGGGAGTATAACCGGGGCATGCCGAGACGAGGCGCACCTCCGCTGCAAGGCGAACTGCTACAGGGCACGCTGGACTTGCTGATTCTGCAGACGCTGCTTTTCGGGGCGGCCCACGGACACACCATCGCGCACGCGATTGAGCGTCGCTCGGAAGATGTTCTATAGGTGGAGCACGGCTCACTGTATCCGGCACTGCATCGCCTGGAAGACCGCGAGTGGATCGCATCCTTCTGGGGCACGTCGGAAAACAACCGCAAGGCACGCTATTACCGCCTGACACGCACCGGCCGCAAAGAGTTGACGCAACAAACAGGACGCTGGCAAGAACTTGTGCGTGCTATCAACCGAGTATTGCGGCCCGCTGAGGAGTAATAGCATGGGATGGAAGCGCTTTTTCCGTCGCGACGCGTGGGACGAAGAGCGTACGCGCGAGCTCGAAACCTATCTGCAGATCGAAACGGATGAGAACATCGCGCGAGGGATGACGCCGCAAGAAGCGCGTTACGCCGCTCGACGAAAGCTGGGCAATCCCACATCGATTCGCGAAGAGATCTACCGCATGAACAGCCTGGCCATGCTGGAAACCATTTGGCAAGACCTACGATATGCCGCGCGAGTGCTCCGCAAGAGTCCCGGGTTTGCCTTCTTCGCGATAACGGTTCTCGCGTTGGGCATCGCGGCGAACACCGCTATTTTCAGCATCGCCGATGCCGTCCTGCTTCGGCCGCTCCCCTATCGTGATGCTGGCCGGCTCGTGATGGTATGGGAAGATGGCTCTTCCTATGGTTTCCCTCAGGACACTCCCGCTCCCGGGAATTTCTCCGACTGGAAAACTCGAAACCACGTCTTCACGGATACGGCTGCATATTCTGAGGACGGCCTCAATCTGACCGGGGATGGCAGTCCGGAGCAATTGACCGCCGGTGCGGTCTCGGCAAACTTGTTTTCAGTTCTGGGTGTAAGCCCTTCTCTTGACCGCGATTTCCGGCCAGAGGACAACGTTCCGGGAGCGGCTGGTGTGGCCATCCTGAGCGACGGTCTGTGGCTAAGAAGACTCGGGGGAAACCCGGAGATAGTTGGGCAGGAAGTGAGGCTGAACGGTGAAAAGTACACCATCGTGGGTGTCATGCCACGCGCGTTCCTATATCCCGACCGCAAGACCGAGCTTTGGGTTCCGTGGCGGTTCACAAAGGAAAAGTTGGCGGATCACGGCAGCCATTTCCTGCACGTCGTCGCGCGTTTGTCACCTGGAATTTCGCTGCGGTCTGCAAATGCGAATCTGGCGACGATTGCGAAACAACTCGAACAGGAGCATCCAGACTCGAATGCCAAAATAGGCGCTTTTGCCGTGCCGCTACGTGAGGAGCTTGCTGGAGATATGCGTCCGGCGATTCTGGTGCTCTTCGGAGCGGTGTGCTTCGTGCTGCTGATCGCGTGCGCGAATGTCGCAAACCTTGTGTTGGCCCGGGCCATCGGAAAACGTCGCGAATTGGCGATGCGCCTCACGCTCGGCGCCAGCCGGCTGCGCATCGTCGCGCAGATGCTGACGGAAAGCTTGCTGCTCGCAATGATTGCCGGCTCGATCGGCTTGGCGCTTTCCGTGTGGGCCACGCAATTTTTGGCGAGCCTCATTCCCACTGGGATCTCCCCTCTCGGGGATTCAGTGATAGATAGCCGAGTGTTTCTTTTCACCGCAGGGGTTTCGATTCTCACCGGTATCCTGTTTGGTGTAATCCCGGCACTGCGCGTGTCCAGTCTGAATCTCGCGACGTCCCTGAAGGATGGCGGTGGCCGAGGCGAGGCCGGCTCCGGCGGCCAGCGACTGCGCGACGTGCTGGTCGTCAGCGAAGTGGCGCTGGCCATTGTTTTGTTGGCAGGTGCGGCCTTGATGATTCGCAGCTTCGAAAATCTCGTTCATCTCGATCCGGGCTTTCGCACGGATCACGTTCTGGTTTTGCGCACGCCCATACAGATGCAGAAATACGCTACGCAAGCACGGAGAACCGCGTTCTATGATCAAGTTCTCGAAAAGGTCGAACATCTTCCCGGCGTTGTGGCGGCCGGCTACACGACGTGGATTCCCCTGACCAATGAAGGCGGAGCTACCGGCATCACCATCGAAGGGCACCCGGAGCCGGCGCCTGGACAGATGCCTGTTCCTAATGCCCGCATCATCAGCCGAAACTACATGGCCGCGCTTAGAATGAAATTGATCGAAGGCCGGCTCCTCGATGAACGCGACGGAAGCGGGACACCGCTCATGGCGCTGATCAACCAAACCATGGGGCTGAGTCTGTGGCCCGGCGAAAATCCCGTCGGCAAGCGATTCAAGAGGGGTCGTTTCCGCGAAGATGTACCGTGGATCACCATCGTCGGAATTGTTGGCGACGTGCACCAAGCCGGCCCTGCTGCTCCCGCTCGCGCAGAAATGTATCTGCCCTACCAGCAGCAGGAATTTTTTCCTCCTGATTACCTAGCGGTACGAGCTTTCGGGGACCCGCTGCTGCTGGCCGAGCCGTTGCGGCAGCAAGTTTGGTCCGTCGACAACCAACAGCCCGTCGCGGATGTGATGCCGCTTGAGCAATTGGTAGACGAAAATCTTGCGCCGCGGCGAATGCAAGCGTCGTTGCTCGGGGGATTTGCGGGCTTGGCGCTGCTGCTAGCGTCGATTGGGATCTACGCGGTCCTGTCGTTTATTGTGGCACAGCGCACGCAGGAAATCGGGGTTCGTGTCGCGCTGGGTGCGGACTCGCGCGATGTCCTGCGCATGGTTTTTTCGCATGGGCTGAGGCTGTTTGCGATTGGCGCGGCGCTGGGACTGGCGGCCGCACTGGCGTTATTGCGAACCATGGGTCACTTGCTGTACGGCATCAGCGCGAGTGACCCGCTCTCGTTTCTAACCGTCACGTTCGTTTTGGGTGTAGTGACGCTGCTGGCCTGCTACATCCCGGCGCGCCGCGCGATGCGCGTCGATCCGCTGGTTGCCCTTCGCTACGAGTAGCTTTGCGCTAAGACGCGCTCAAGGAAGGGTGAATGCCACTAACGCGTCGCCGAGCTTCTCTTCCGTAATCTTCGGGTGACCTGCCGCGGCGATTACTAGATATTGCTTTCCGTTGCTGCCGATCCGGTAGGTCATCGGAGTGGCATTGCCGCTGGCTGGGAGTTGCGCCTTCCAAAGTTCTCTGCCGGTTTCGACATCAAATCCGCGGATGTAGGAGTCGGCCGTGCCAGCGATGAACACCACGCCGCCCGCGGTGACGATGGGGCCTCCGAGACTGATCGATCCCGCGGGAATCTGCTGCTTGTGCGCACCGCCAAAATCCTGCATTGAACCGAGCGGCACTTGCCAGCGAATTTGCCCTTCCTTCATGTCGATTGCTGTGAGCAGCCCCCAGGGCGGCGCGCTGCACGGCAAATCTGAAGGAGATTGCAGGAAGCCAATCTGGTCGCCATAGTCTCCGTCTTCTGCGTGCGAGCCGCGCTGATCATATTTGGCGCGTGGAATCAAGCGTGCGAGCGCGACGATATTGTTTGTATTGGTAACGAGCAAATCATGCTGAGGGTCGAACGCGTAGCCGCTCCAAGTCATGCCGCCGATGTTGCCAGGCACCATCAATGTTCCTTTAAGACTTGGCGGCGTGAAAATCCCTTCGTTGCGCGATTGCGCGATCATCTTACGACAAGCCTCACGATCCTCCGGCGTCGGTCCCCAGGCCTCCTCGGCGGAGAGCGTCTGGGCAGCCAGCGGGGGCGGAGCGAGAGGAAACGGCTGCGTTGGCGAAGTCACCTCGCCGGGGACGTCGCTTTGCGGCACGACGCGCTCTTCGACGGGAAACACTGGTTTGCCGGCGTCGCGGTTCAGCACATAGAGCAGCCCGGACTTGTTGCCCTGAATGACGACCGGGACATCCTTTCCATCGTGGCGCAAAGTGGTGAGCAAAGGCGGCGACGCGCTATCGAAATCCCACAAATCGTGATGCACAAGCTGAAATCCCCAGGCGACTTCGCCGGTCTTTGCGCGCAAGGCCACGACGGAATTGGCCCACTTGTCGTCGCCGGGTCGCAAGCCCCCGTAATAGTCCGGGCTGGCGCTTCCGGTGGGAACAAAGATCAAGTCTCGCGCAGCATCGACGACTATGATGGACCAGGCATTGCCGGCGCCGCTGCGAAAAGTCTTTGCGCTCGCGCTTGCTGCTGCGGCCGACTGGTCTGGTGCAATTGGGTCCCAGCTCCAGCGCAATGTTCCGGTGCGCGCGTCGTAGGCGCGCACGACGCCGCGCGCCATATCGACGCGGTGGTTGTCGTCAATCGCTGAGCCGACGATTACCAGGTCATCGATCACGGAGGGAGGTGAAGTCATGTGGTACCAGCCGGCGTGATAGCCAGCGACATCACGCAAATTCACCTGGCCAGCCTTGCCAAAGTCCGCGCACGGCGAGCCGTTCGCTGCATCGACGGCTACTAACCGCGCATCTTGCGTGGATTCAAAAATTCTCCGGCGGCACGGCTGGCCGCTTGGCCGCGCGGAATCCAGCCAAGTCGCAGCGCCACGATTGACGAGCCCGTCGCCGCAGTCGCCGTCCAAGTCAACCTTCGGGTCATAAGCCCAGCGCTGCGTTCCCGTTTCCGGATCGAGGGCGATGACGCGATTGAACGGCGTGGTCAGATAGAGTGTGGCGTCGACCATCAGAGGCGTGGATTCAAACCCGCTTCGCTTTCTGCGGCCGCTCCCCTCGGAGACGTCGTGGGTGTGAAACGTCCAAGCCACTTTCAGACTCGCGACGTTGTCACGATTGATTTGTGTCAGCGGAGAAAAACGCATGCCCCCGGCGTCGTGTCCGTAGTAGGGCCATTGGTCATCGGTCGCGCCTCCCGTCTGCGTCGTCGTTTTCCCGCGCCCGCCGCAACGCCAAACACCACTGCGAGAACACAGAGAGAACACAATGCCACCTTGACACGCGTTCGATTTTTCATTTCCGTGGAGACCTCATGTGGGTGGAATCGGCATGCAGAGGAATAGCGTATTGGCAATCCGAACGCAAGCAGGAGACAAGAAAGATGGCGAACTAGAAGGCGGGCAATCAAAACAAAAAACTGCTCGCGAATCAGGGGTTCTTCTGAGCAATTTCTCTAAAGGACAAAACCTGGTAGGGCGCTAACGCTTGCGAAGCCGCTACCCACTTGCTGCTGTAGTGAATTCCGTTACCTCCCCCGGTTTGCTTGAAGGACGCGCGTCCCAGAGCAGATAACAACGTGCCGGACGCAGGGTCGCGTGTCTGCGCGATTAGCAACACGCCGTTGATCTGCCCGGTACCGCTTTGGGTGGAAACAAACTGCCCCTTCCCTATCACCAAAACTATTCCATCCCAAGAGGCGTCTGGGTCGTATGTCAGCGTACCTGTGACTAGCAACAGTCCGTAGCCCGTATTGTGCCACCCGTTAATGGTCAAGTCCCCGTTAACAACGACGATCATCGGATTGGTCGCCGACATCCCGGAGGGCATGATGTTGACCGAACCACTTTGCGTCGCAGGCCCGTTGACGACCTTGTCTGCGCTTTGAGTAATGTTGTGTACCAAGGCATCGAGACCGCTCGGCGTCTGCAGTAGCGTCGGCATGGAAACGGAGCCTATGGCGGTAACGCCTGACGGACTGAGGTAATTAGATGCCGGAACCGCAGCCGCGGAAATGCTGGACGAGTCAGAGTTGTTTGTAAATCCGATCGCGCCCACACCAGACTGCGTTCCCGAGGGAGCATCCATATCATTGCCATTGATGGAGAAACCGCTGTTGCCCGATGGTCCCGTGAATGTCACGCCATTACCATCTAAGGTCAGCGCTGACGGAAAGCTGGGCATTGCCGCCGCTAAGGCGCCCGCCGTTACGGTGTACTGCACCATGCGCCGACTGCCGTAAGGAGTCACGGCGAGCGACGTAATTGTAAGTACCTGTGCAGCACCCGTAGGGGCACCCTTAGTGTCAAAGACATTCTGGCCATCGAAGAACAGCGGCGTAATGTCGATATTGCCGTCCGCATCGGAGTCAAAGTTCGCGGACGCTTCCGTCCGAGGTGTGATGCGCACCCATTTGTACAACGGCCCGGCAATGTTCGCGCTGGCGATCGGTGAATTCGATATCACCGTGTTGTAATTAGCGCCGCTCGGGATGGCGGTGTTCCATTCCGTCTGGTACTCATTGTCGGCGTACAAGCTTGTCGGATCTGTGGGATCCACGACCTCGCCGGGCGACGGATTTAAGATGTAGCAAACCTGGTTAAGCTGCATCGTCGGTTCGCCACCGGGCAGCACACAACTCGCAATGGAGCTCGGATTGCGAGCAAAGAGCCGACCGCGCCCTTCCTCCAAACCCGCCTTCGCGTCGTAGAAGGCGTGCATCGCGGACTTGTAATTCCCCTTTAGAGCCGTTTCGGTGCCGGCCATCAAGATCAGCGCCGTGGCCACCACGCTGATGAGCATCAACGTGAAAAGCGCGATCACCAGGGCCACGCCCTGTTCTGCTTGCCGTCGATTTGTCTTTGCTCTCACGGTTTCTTCACTGGTTCGGATTAAAGCGCACCGCCTGGCCGGTCAAAGTGACGGTCCGGTATTGCTTGGTTTGCGGATCGGGCTGCAGCGAACGCACCATCAGGGAGATATTCACTTCACGGATATTGGAGGGCAAATGCGTTGCCCCGGCATCATAGCTATAGGAAAAAATCGGAAGTGAGCCGTTCATGACGTTGTCAAGATACGGCGCTAACGGTGGAGATGAAGAAGTTGAGCCGACAGGATCCGCGAACGGCCCCTTCGGCGCCATGCCCCGCATCAGAGTCGTGCCCACCAGCGAATATCGTATCCACTGCACACCGTTACCCAAGTCCGTTTCCACGATCAGATCGTAGCCTCCCGGCACGGCGCCACAACTACCGCCTACGGTGCAGGGCGTCGGCGGCGTATTCGTATATCCAGGGGACCAGGAAAAGGGCAGGGCCACTAAATTGGGATAGTTGAATGCGACGCCCGCAGCAAACGAATTCGCCGGAGGGTAGCCGGCCGAATGCACGTCACGCACAATCTGATCCAAGGCCACGTTGGCTTGCTGGAAGGCCTCCGTCACGGTGCTTTCGCCCTGGTAGCGCAGTTGCGCGCTCATCAAGAGTGAAAAAGCTATTCCGGTAACGATGGTGAACAGGATAGTTCCCACCAGCAATTCCACCAGCGAGAAACCGTCGGCGCTGCGCTTCCGTTTTTCCATCTCGATCCGCTTCAGATGTTACCCTTCTGCACCGAACTGTCTAACGTCACAGGCAGCAACAACTGCGCGTTCCCTAAACTCTGCGTCCGGCGGCAGCCGATAATGATGCGCCTGCTTACAACCACCCCGTTATTGATCACGGGAAATACCGCCCAGCGCAATTCAAAACTCGATGTTAGATCGTTTGGATCCGTATACGTTACGGAGAAGCCCGCGGGAGGAGCTGTGCCAGGAGAAAAATCAACGACTACGGATTGCCCAGACATCAGCACCGATGCGCCCGGCGAACCCGTGCCCCCCAGACTTACGGTCTGGTGGTCGTCGTCCTGGAAGCTGTTTACGTTGAGCGGCTGGCTCAACATTTGATCCAATTCGCGCTGGCAAACCACGGTGGCAACGGTATCCAAGCGGTTACCGACGCTGGAGTTCAAGCTTGCAGGCACGAGTTGCACCACGGAAATTATTCCGACCATCAGAATGGTGCTGGCCAGGATCATTTCCAGAACGGAAAAGCCGTTCTGCTTCCGCCCGTTTCTTGCAAAATCGCGATTCGCATTCATCAAGCGCATCCTTGCTCCTGCTCTTTACATCCACGTCCACGTGCCGCCGGCGAGGGCTCTCCAAAGCTTGGTTTGCCCCATGGGAATGACGGTGACCGCTCGACACCCGTATTGCGCTTGGTTCGTATATCCGAGAGCCAGGAAATAAGCCCCTGTCGCGCCACCAGTCGGAAAATTCACCGTGCCGCGGTAGTCGAACGTAATGGTGCCCGCAAAATCCTGGAGGGGTGAAATCCCGGTGCTCGCCGGATCGGGAGTCAGGGACTGACCGTTTGCGATCTGCATGTCGCTCGGCAACATAAGCATCGGCTCGCCCGCGTCCAGTGTTCCATTGCCGTTCGAATCGATAAAAAGCACCGTATTCCCACTTTGCACCTTTTGAAGCATGCTCACAGGAGCGTTGCGCCGTATCGCAGTGTATCGCGCGAGCTCGACGAAATTTGCGGTCTGCTGCACCATGCTGTTCAGACGATAGTTCTGAACCGCTCCGACCAACATCGGTAACGCCATGCTCACCATAATCAATCCGATGGCGAGCGTCATTACCATCTCAACCAAGGTTAAACCCAATTCGTTGCTGCGAAATGATCTGCGCCGTGGATTCATAGCCGAACCCCGAACATTCGTTCCAATTTGGTCACACCGCGAAGGTAGGGTATTATCGTAGTTGATTGAGCGGAAAGCAACTCCCGAGTAGCGCTAGTAGTCTCAGGACTTTCGATTAGTACTCCCAGGACTTCGGACCCACCGAATTATCCGTTCTTGCCGCAAACTGGTTGTTTACAAGCGCTTTGTCCCCGTTCTCTCCACGAGACCTGGCTGTTCAAGACGCACAAAGAATGAAATGATTGGAAAAGACTCTCCGCTAAGAATAATTTGTGGCGGACTTGCCGCCGCTTTCTGGGTTGAGCCACCTCGTAAGGTGTCAGCAGTAGTCGCAATCGTAACCAACTAAAAGCGGAAGCGGACCCCAGCATTCCCAAGTATTAGAACGCCTGGTCTCTTCGTCCCGACTGCTTCGCTCCGTGCGTCCAATTGCCACCAGTGCCCGCCCCAAGTATCATTAACGATTCATGCCGCCAGCCGCGCTCCATCTGTCCGCACGAATCCTCCGAGCCCTCTGCCTCGCCTTAACAATTACAGTTTTTCCGGCCGCCACCTCCGCACAGTCTAGTGAGATACTTCGGCTCGACCAAGTTCGGGCTGGCATGCAAGGCTACGCGTACACCATCTTCGCCGGCGACCAGGTTGAAAAGTTCGACCTCGAAGTAATCGGGGTCATGCCCAATTTTCTTGGGCCTCGCCAATCCATCATCCTTGTCCAACTCAAAGGCCCCAAGGTCGAGCGAACAGGCGTCGTCGCCGGCATGAGCGGCAGCCCCGTCTATCTCGACGGCAAACTCGCGGGCGCCCTTTCGCTCAAGCTCGGCATTTTCACAAAAGATCCCA
>Ga0137415_10003547_pt1 | contig 15502 bp, 12 predicted proteins | sample CZODoug3_1_1_16f_FD_183082 | JGI IMG/M metagenome (GOLD analysis project Ga0137415, IMG submission 183082) | Vadose zone soil fungal communities from Angelo Coast Range Reserve, California, USA - CZODoug3_1_1_16fungal (Hybrid Assembly) | ecosystem: Environmental > Terrestrial > Soil > Vadose... | reverse complement strand
CAGTCGTGGGCGGAGCGGCGCTGGATCGACGTGCCAGCATTGGTCGATGTCCCGCACCATCAAGCTGCCGCGCGCTGACGGCACGCTCGCGTCCTACACGGTGCGGGAACCGCGCGTGTGGCCCGCGCCCACCGGACCGATCCGGACCCGTGTGGCCTACGCGGCGGCGCACGTCGTGTGCGATCCGCACTCGGACGCGGAGCTGGACTGGGAGGCGACGCTCGCCTACCGGCGTCACCTCTGGTCGCTCGGCCTCGGCGTCGCCGAAGCGATGGACACTGCGCAGCGCGGCATGGGGCTCGACTGGTCCGTCGCGCGCGAGCTCATCGGACGCTCCCTCGCCGAAGCACGGGCGGTGAACGGCTTGATCGCGTGCGGCGCCGGCACCGACCAGCTCGCGCCCGACGTGCGTGTGACCCTCGACGCCGTCGAGCACGCCTACGAGGAGCAGGTCGGCTACGTCGAAGGGCGCGGCGGCCGCGTGATTCTGATGGCGAGCCGGGCGCTCGCGCGCGCGGCCACCGGGCCGGACGACTACCGCCGCGTCTACGGCACCATCCTCCGGCAGGTGCGCCGGCCCGTCATTCTCCATTGGCTCGGCGACATGTTCGATCCTCAGCTCTCCGGGTATTGGGGCGGCGGCGAGGTTGGCGAGGCGATGGACGTGTGCCTCAGGATCATCGGTGAGCATCGGGCCCAGGTCGACGGGATCAAGATCTCGCTGCTCGACCCGGAGCGGGAAATCGAGATGCGGGCACGCCTGCCGCAGGGCGTGCGCATGTACACGGGCGACGATTTCCACTACGACCGGCTCATCCTGGGCGAGGGCGGCGCGCACAGCGACGCGCTGCTCGGCATCTTCGACGCGATCGCGCCCGCCGCGTCCGCGGCGCTGCAGGCGCTCGATCGCGGGGACGTGGCGGGCTACCGCGCCGCACTCGACTCGACCATTCCGCTGTCGCGCCACATCTTCGAGCCTCCCACCTACGCGTACAAGACGGGCATCGTCTTTCTCGCGTACCTGAACGGCCACCAGTCGCATTTCCGGCTACTCGGTGGTGGGGAGAGCCGGCGGTCGGCGGGGCACCTCGCGGAGCTGTTCCGGCTGGCCGATGCGGCAGGCCTGCTCGCTGATCCCGAGCGCGCGGTGGAGCGGATGGGGCGCGTACTGATATGGACTCGGTCGCGCGCCTCAGTCTGAACCAGATCACGACCGAGCGCGCGACCCTCGGCGAGACCGTGGACGCGTGCGCCCGGCATGGCGTGCCGTACGTGGCTGTGTGGCGTCACAGGCTGGCGGAAGTCGGACTGGATCGGGCCATCCGGCTCGTGCGCGACGCGGGGGTACGCGTCTCGAGCGTTTGCCGCGGCGGCATGTTTCCGGCACCCACCCGAGCGGAGCGGGCGGCGCGGATCGAAGACAACCGGCGGGCCGTGGACGAGGCGGCGGCGCTGGGCGCGGAGGTCCTCGTCCTCGTGTGCGGACCCGCGCCCGATAGGGATATCGCCGCCGCGCGCCGCATGGTCGCCGACGGGATCGCCGAGCTCGCCCCCTATGCCCAGGAGCGCGGCGTGCGGCTCGGCATCGAGCCGTTGCACCCGGCGTTCGCCGCCGAGCGCTCCTGCATTACGACGTTGCGCGAGGCGCGTTGTCTGGCTGAACGGTTCGAACCGGCCACGGTCGGCGTCGTGGCCGACGTCTATCACATCTGGTGGGACCCCGAGGTTTTCGATGAGCTCGCGCGCGCCGCCGGGCGACTCGTGGGGTTCCACGTCTCCGACTGGCTCGTGCCCGTACACGATGTGCTGATGAACCGGGGGATGATGGGGGATGGGGTGATCGAGCTGCGCCCCATCCGCACCGCGGTCGAGCGCGCCGGCTACGGGGAGGGGCCGATCGAAGTCGAGATCATGAATGAGGCGGTCTGGAATACTCCGCTCGATACCCTGCTGCCTCTGATGAAGGAGCGCTACCTCGCATGCGTTTGACGATTTCCTGCCTGCTGGTCGCGTATGCGGCGGGTGGGACCGGGCTCCCGGTGAACTTCGTGGCCGGCACGCCTGTCGTGTTGAACGACAACGGCGCGTGGTCGTGGTTCATGGACGAGCGGGCCATCGTGGACGACGGCAAGCTCATCGTGGGCTCGGTGCGCGCGGTGGGCGACTATCGCAACGATCGCGATCCCGACTGGGGCAACGTGGAGGTGTCGGTCTACGACCTCGCGTCGGGTGTCGCGCGGCATACGGTGGTGCATCGCCATCTGCAGCAGGACGATCACGCGAGCCCCGCGTTCCTCGCGTTGCCGGACGGACGCTATCTCGCCGTATACACGCAGCACGGTGTGGAGCGGCGCATCTACTACGCGCTCTCGGAGCCGCACGATCCCCTGAAATGGGCGCACTGGTCCACGTTCGACACACCGGGCAGCCCCGCTCAGCCGCTGCGCGGCAACAACGTCACCTACTCGAACCTGTTCCGATTGGCATCGGGCCGCGTCGTGAACTTTTTCCGCGGCGTGGGCCTCGAGCCGAACTACATGTACTCAGACGACACCGGCCGCACCTGGCATTACGGCGGCCGGGTGGCCCACGGCACGAGCAGCGGGTACAGCCCGTATCTGAAGTACGCCTTCGACGGCGTTGCCACGATTCACTTCGTGATGACGGAAAACCACCCGCGCAATTACGACAACAGCTTGTATCACGCGTTCATCCGCGACGGTGCCATCTACCTGTCCGATGGGACCCGCCGTGGCAAGCTGAGCGAGACGGCGGAGACGGACTTGAACGCCTGGGACCTGACCAAAGTGTTTCAGGGCGATCCCGACAACGTCGCGTGGATGTGCGACGTCGAGCTCGACGCGGCTCGGCGCCCGTACGTGATTTTCACCGTTCAGAAAGACGGCCGCGGCCTGCCGCGCGGCCAGGGAGGCTTCGACCACCGGTTCGATTACGCCCGCTGGGACGGATCGGCGTGGCGCGTGCACGAGATCGCCTACGCCGGCACCCGGCTCTATGCCGGGGAGGATGATTACACGGGCCTCGCCGCCCTCGATCCCAACAACCCCGACGTCGTCTACATCTCGACCGACGCGGACCCCGTCACAGGCAAGCCGCTCGTCAGTATGGCGGACGGCGAGCGCCATCGTGAGCTGTTCCGCGGCGCCACTCGCGACTTCGGGGCCACCTGGAGTTGGGAGCCCATCACCGCCAACTCGACCATGGACAACCTGCGGCCAATCGTGCCCAAATGGAGCGATCCGCGCACGGCGCTGGTATGGATGCGCGGCACGTACAAGAACAACCACGGTGAATGGACGACCGCCGTGGTCGCGACGATCCTGCCATGATTCTCCAACCAGCCGTGAGAGCCAACTCATGACGACCCGCCGCGCATTCCTGCAGACCTCGGCCGCGCTCCTCGCCGCGCGCTACGCGTCGCGGCTCCCCGGCGAGCGCCTACCCCTCGGCTTCTCGACGCTAGGCTGCCCGCAGTGGAGCTGGTCGCAGATCCTCGACTTCGCGGCCGCGCATGGCTACGCCGCCGTCGAGCTGCGCGGGATACTGAAAGAGCTGGATCTCACGAAGGTCCCGGAGCTGACGGGCGAGCACGTGAGCGAGGCGAGGCGGCAGCTCGCCGCGCACGGGCTCGTCGTCCCTACCGTCGATGCGTCGGCCCACATGCACGAGATGGACGCTGCCAAGCACGCGTCGCAGCTCGACGAAGCACGCCGGTGCATCGACCTGGCGCAGGCGCTGGGCGCGTCCTATGTGCGCGTCTTCGGCAACAATTATGTCGAGGGCATGCCGCATGCCGAGATGCGCGCGCATGTCGCCGCGGGTCTGCGCACCCTCGGGGACTACGCGCGCGGCAAGAACGTTACCGTCGTCATCGAGTCCCATGGCGACTTCACCGATTCGCCGGCGCTGCTCGACATCCTCTCGAAGGCCGACTCACCCAACGTGGCGTTGTTGTGGGACGCGCATCACACCTTCGTGTCGGGCAAGGAGCAGCCGGAGGACACGGTGCGGCAGCTGGGACGCTACATCCGTCACACGCATCTCAAGGACTCCGTCGCCGCCGGCAACGACCGCCGCTACGTTCTCACCGGCACGGGTGAGGTGCCGGTGAAGCGGCAGATCGCGGCGCTCGTGAAGATTGGCTACCGAGGGTTCTTCAGCTTCGAATGGGAGAAGCGGTGGCACCCGGAGATCGAGGAGCCGGGCGTCGCGCTCGCCCAATATGCCAACGTAGCGGCGCGATATTTGAGAGAGGCGAGCGCGAATGATCAATGATCATTGATCATTCGACAGGCCCTCCCACAGTCCCTGCAGGTACGTCGCGCCGAGGGCGCGATCGTAGAGTCCGTAGCCGGGGCGGCCCCGCTCGCCCCAGATCATGCGGCCGTGATCGGGACGCATCGGGCCGGTGAATCCCGTGTCGTGCAGCGCGCGCAACACCTCTCCCAGGTCCACACCGCCGCACGCGGAGGGATGCGGCGTCTCGTGGAACTGGTGCTCGCCGGTGATCCGCACATTACGGCAGTGGGCGAAGTGGATTCGCCCCATCTCGCCGAGCCGCCGCGCCATGGCGGGAAGGTCGTTGTCGGGCCGCGCGCCGAGCGACCCGGTGCAGAACGTCACGCCGTTCGCCGGCCTGTCCACGAGACCCACCAGCTGCTCCAGGTCCGGGCCGCGGCAGATGATCCGCGGCAGCCCGAAGATGGACCAGGGTGGATCGTCGGGGTGAATCGCCATCCGGACGCGGGCTTCCTCGGCGACCGGCACCACACGCTCGAGGAAGTACGCCAGGTGGTCCCACAATCGCGCGGTGTCGACGTCGCGATACGCGGCAAGCAGCGCCTGCAGCTCACCGGGCCCGTAGGTCGCGGCCCAGCCCGGCAGGTCGCTGGTCCCGCGCGCCAGGTTGACTGCGCTGAGGGCGCGGTCGTCGTACGCGAGCGCAGTCGAGCCGTCGGCCAGCGGCATCGCGAGGTCGGTGCGCAGCCAGTCGAACACCGGCATGAAGTTGTAGCACAGGACGGGAATCCCGAGCTCGCCCATCGCCCGCACGCTCTCGCAGTAGTTCGCGATGAGCCGGTCGCGGGTGGGGCGGCCGAGCTTGATGTCCTCGTGCACGGGGATGCTCTCGACCACGGCGAGCGTGAGTCCTGCCGCGTCGATGTCCTCGCCCAGCTGCGCGAGCCTCTCGCGCGGCCAGGGCATGCCGACCGGAACGTCGTACAGGGCGCTGACCACGCCTCGGACGCCGGGGATCTGCCGGATATACGCCAGCGGGATCGGATCGGCTGGACCGAACCAGCGGAACGTCATGTACACTGGTGCACCAGGCGCTCGACGTCTTCGGCGGTGGCGCGGCCGAAGTCCCCAGAGACCGCGAGTTTCAGGGCGCCCGCCGCGACCGCGAAGTCGAGCGCCGCGGCGGGCGTCTGCGCGCCGAGGAGCGCGGCAATCAGGCCGGCGGCAAAGCTGTCGCCTCCCCCGACGCGATCCACGACCTGTACGACGTGCCGTCGGCTGCGTGCGAGCGAACCGGTCGCGGCATCGTAGAGCGTGGCGCTCCACGCGTGCTCGCGCGCGCCCAGGATCTCCCGCTGCGTGATCGCGACGACGCGACTGCCGTAGCGCTCGGAAAGGAGCGGTCCGAGCGCGTCGCCGGCCGCCTCGACGCCGAGCAGGGCCCGCACGGCGTCACGGTTGCCGATCAAGACATCGGCCTGGCGCGCGAGAGGCTCGATCAACCCCCGCGGGTCCCGGCCGCGCCACAGCGCCTCCCGATAATTCAGGTCGAAGCTGACCGGGACGTGCGCGGCGCGGGCGCTCGCGATGCCGCGCGCCAGCTCCGCGGTCGGCCCGTCCCCGAGCGCGGGCGTGATCCCGGTGGAGTGGAACCAGGCCGCGCCCGCCAGGACCCGCGTCCAGTCGATCTCGCCCGGATCGATCTGGGCGAGCGCCGAGCCCGCGCGGTCGTACACCACGCGCATCGTGCGCAGGTCAGCGCCGGGCTCCACGAAATAGATTCCCATTCGCGCGCCGCCGCGTAGGATCGAGGCGGTCCCGACGCCTTCGCGCCGGAGCGCGGCGAGCGCCGCGTCGCCGAGCGGGCCTTCGGGGAGGCGGGTCACGTAGTCGGTCTCCAGCCCCAGGTGACTCAATGCCACCGCGACGTTCGCTTCCGCCCCGCCGAAAAACGTGTGCAGCTCCGGCGACTCGAACAGCCGTTGCTCCCCCGGCGGGCTCAGCCGGAGCAGCAGCTCTCCGAAAGCGACCATGCGCGGTGCCCCAGCGGAGGGACTCACGCGGGCGCTCCGGCGCGCGGCTCGCGCGCGGCAGCCACGCGGTCGACGAGCGCCCGCGCGCGCGCCGTCAGCTCTCCCCAAGACTGATCGCGGACGAGCGTCCCGCTCACGAGCGCGCCACCCACGCTCACCGCCGCGGCGCCGGCGCGAATCCAGTCAGCCGCGTTGTCGAGCGACACACCGCCCGAGGGCACGACGCGCAGGAACGGCAGCGGGGCGAGCACTTCTCGCAGGTAGCGCGGGCCCAACGCGGACGCGGGGAACAGCTTCACCAGCGGCGCGCCGGCGCGCCACGCCTCCAGCAGCTCGGTGGGCGTGAACGCCCCTGGCAGGCAGGTGACGCCGCGGTCCTTGCAGTAGCGGACGACGCTCCGGTCGAGGGTCGGGCTCACCACGAAGCGCGCCCCAGCGGCAATCGCATTGCGGGCGTCCGTTTCGTCCAGCACCGTGCCCGCTCCGATGACACAGTCGCCGCCCTGTGACGCGAGCTCGGCGATCGCCTCCAGCGCGCCCGGTGTCGTCAGGGTGATCTCGACCGCCGCCACACCTCCGGCCGCGAGGGCGGCCGCGACGCCGCGCAGGCCGGTCGACTCCGGCAGCCGCACGACTGCGATCACTCCGCTTACGAGCCAGGGCTCAGTCATGGGCGAGCACCGCCTCCACACCCTCGCGCTCGAGTACGTGCATCCAGCGCGTCGTGGCTTCGACGAAGTCCGGGAGCCGCGACGCCTCAGCGAGCGACTCGACCGGCACCCGCAGGAAGGCGAGGTGTGCGGCGCAGGCGAGCGCGAGGCCCTCCGGCGCGCGCCGCCGCCGCCGCTCGAAGGCAACGATCAGCGGCACGACCCGAATTCGCATTTTGGTCTCTTGATTGGTCAGGATCACGCGCCACTCATGATCGAGCCACGGGTTCCGGAACCGCTCGACGACCGACTGGGCAAACTCCGCAGCCGCTTCGCCCGGAAGGTCTGTGGCAGGGATGATCTCGTCGAACAGCACGCGCCCCAAGAACGCGCCCAAGCGCGGGTGTTCGACCGCCTCGCGTACCGTCCGCAGGCCGACCAGGAGCGCGAGCGGCGCCATCGCGGTATGGATCGCGTTCAGCAGGCGGAGCTTGCGCTCTTCGTAGAAGCCGATGTCGGGCGCGAATATCACCGACTCGGGATTGACGTCGATGGGAAACGCCGTCCGCAGCGCCTGCGGGTCGGCCTCGATCGCCCAGAAGGAGTATGGCTCCGTGACGGTGAGCAGTGCATCCGTGTATCCCAGGCGGGCCTCGAGGGCCGCACGCTGGTCGGGGGGGGGAGCGCCGGTCGTGATGCGATCTACCAGAGAAGAGCAAAACCGGACGCGGGCCGAGCGCCATGCGCGGAATTCGTCGCTACGAGCTCCTTCCCGCGCCACCTCATCCACCATGGCGGCGAGGTGCGGTCCGTTATCGGGGACCAGCTCAGTAGGAATCACGAACAGCGTCGGGCCGTCGGGCAGGCGCTCGAAGCGGGTGCGCAGCACGTCGGTCAGTCGAGCGGGGAAGCCCGCATCCAGCCGGAAGCCAACCTCGGTCACATTGCTCACGATGACCTGGAGCTCGGGGCGCGCGGCGACCTCGCGCACCGCGTCCCACTCGGTGTCGGCGACGAGCGCGCGCGAGATCGACCCGATCAGTCGGCTCCGCTCGACTGGGGCGCCGTTCTGCAAGCCGCGTTCGACCAGCGTGAACAAACCATCTTGAGCGTTGATCGTCCGCGCCTGCCCCTGCGGCGTGCTCTGTACGACCACGATCCGTCCGTTGAACGCCCGCGCGCGGTTGGCGGCGTCGATGGACGCCGCGCACAACGCGCGCAGCAGCATGCCGGTGCCGAACTGGAGCACGCGTTCCGGCAGTTCCCGCCGGCGGTACGCACTGTCCGGCCAATAGGCGTGAGTCAGGCTGGGAGGGATCCTTCGCCTCGCGTCTCGCGGGTAGATGGATAAGCTGCGCCGAAACTCAGCGGAGGCAAAGGGCTCCCTCGGCGCCGTCCAATAGAGGGTACGCGAATTCCACCGGGCTATCGAGCTGAATCCCCGCGTCCGTCTCCGTCCGGCGGGCAGTGGGTTGGGTCTACGGGCTACTCCGTTGGAGCTAGTCCTGAATGGCGGGGCGACGACAGTCGACTGGCGGCGTGATGACGAACGGGGTAAGAAGCGGAATACCCTCAAGGCGTTCGGCTGTGGCGACACAGACCAGCAGCTTCCGCGATTCTATGGGCCCCGCGCGCTCGCGCGGACCAGAGCCGCTGTGGCAGGAGGTCCTGCGACGGGCCGCGGTCACGCTCGGTGGGCGAGCGGTGGGTGTGTGGGAAGCCGACGTGCGCGGTCGACTGCATCTCCTTGCTTCGAGCTCCGAGGACCTCGCTCCTCTCGCCGGCGAGCTGGAGGCGGCGCTGCGCACGCTGGGCGAACTCCCCGGAGCGCGCCCGCCGCCCTGTCGCTGGGTCGCGAGCCGCCTAGAGGAACAGCGCTGGTGCATCGCGCGGGTCCGCCGCGAGCTGCCCCGACCGCCTCTCGGTGTCGAGCGGCGCGGGCGCGAACGGGTGGCACTCGAGCTGGCGGGTGTGTGTATCGGGTTGCTCGGCGACCCCGACCGCCAGGCGGCGGCCGCGCGTGACGTAGAAAGCCTGGCGCGTCTTGCCCTGACCATCGAACAGGTCCCTGCGATTCTCTGGACCACCAACGCCGAGTTGCGGATCACAGGGCGGTCCGGCGCGGGCCTCACGTCGGACATCCTGCCAGAGCGTGTGGTAGGCTCGTCCCTCCTCGATCAGTTCTCCAAGCAAACGGTGAGCGCTGACTCGATCAATGCGCATCGGCGGGCGCTCGCGGGGGAGTCGGTCTCCTATCGGATTCGGCTCGAGGGCCGCTGCTACCACGCGCACGTGGAGCCACTGCGAAACAAGGCGGACGCGATTGTGGGCGTGGTCGGTGTGGCGGTAGACGAGCGCGATCGCGCCCCGGCACCGCTCGATCTCGAGGACTTTTTTGAGAACGCGACGGTCGGTCTGTGCTGGCTCGGGCCGGACGGCACCATCGTGCGGGCCAACCCCGCCGAGCTGGACCTCGTGGGCTATGGACGCGACGAGTATGTCGGTCGGGACGTGCGCCAGTTCCACGTCGACCCGCAAATCGTTGACGATGTCCTGCGGCGTCTGCGCGCGGGAGAGACCGTCCGCAATGTCGAGACGCGGCTGCGGCACCGCGATGGATCGATCCGCTACGCGCTGCTCAGTGCGAACGCTCGGCTGGAGAACGGGCAGTTCGTGCACGCCCGCTGCGTCACGCGAGACGTCACGGAGCTCAAGCGGGCCGAGTCCGCCGTGGCGTACTTCAAGGCCATGGTGGAATCGGCGGACGATGCCATTGTCAGCAAAACGCTTGATGGAACGATCACAACATGGAACGCAGCCGCGACGCGCTTCTACGGATACGCCGCCGAGGAGGTCATCGGAAAGCCGATCGCGCTGATCGTTCCACCGGACCACCGTGAAGAGCTGACCAGCGTCTTCGAGAGCCTGCGGCGCGGCGAGCACATTGAGCATTACGAGACCACGCGCATGCGAAAGGACGGCACGCGCGTGGAGGTGTCGATCAGCATCTCGCCGATCCTCGACGCAGACGGTCATCCTGCTGGCGCCACCACGATCACCCGGGATATCACGTACCGCCGGCAAGCCGAGCGACAGCTGCTGCGCGGGGCGCTGCACGACGCGGTCACCGATCTGCCGAACCGCGCCTCCTTCGTCGAGCGCTTGTCGCAGGCGCTGGCGCGCACGCGGCGGGACTCTGACTATCGGTTCGGTGTCCTGTTCGTCGACTGCGACCACTTCAAGGTGGTGAACGACCGCCTCGGGCACGCCGCCGGCGACCGCCTCCTGGTGGAAATCGCCAGGCGGCTGCAGTCGAGCGTGCGACCCGCTGACGTGGTCGCGCGGCTCGGCGGGGACGAGTTCACACTGCTGCTCGAAGAGGTGGCGGGCCTTCCCCAAGTCGAGCATGTGGCGCGGCGTGTTCTCGACAGCCTGGCCGCACCCTTCTTGTTGGAAGGGTGCGAGGTGCGTGCCAGCGCCAGCATCGGCGTCGTGCTGAGCGAGCCCCACTATGAGCAGGCCCAGGACATGCTGCGGGACGCGGACCTCGCCATGTACCGCGCCAAGGAGCGGGGGCGCGCGTGCTTCCAGGTCTTCGATGTCGAGATGCGAAACTGGGCCCACGCTCGTTCGGGAATGGAGGCGGATTTGCGGGAGGCACTCGGGCGCCAAGAGTTCCGGCTCGTGTTCCAGCCTATCGTGGAGATCGAGACCGGCCGGGTGTACGCGTTCGAGGCCTTGCTGCGCTGGCACCACGGCAAGCGGCGGGTCCTCTTGCCGCACGAATTCCTGCCGCTGGCCGAGCAGACCGGCCTCATCGTGTCGATCGGCACCTGGGTCCTGCGGGAGGCGTGCCGCTACGCGCGCACCTGGCAGAACGCAGTCCCGGGCGCGGGCCCGGTGCGGATCAGCGTGAACGTCTCGGCGAAGCAACTCGCGGATCCGCGCCTCGTAGACCACGTGCGAGCGGCCCTCCAGGATGCCGGACTCACGCCCGCTGCGCTGAGTCTCGAGGTCGCTGAGAGCGTGCTCATGGAGAGCCTCGACTCGTCCATCGCCCTTCTGAATCGGCTGCGGGAGGTGGGCATCCAGCTACACATGGACGATTTCGGCTCTGCCTATTCGTCCCTGAGCTATCTGCCGCGCTTCCCCCTGCAGGGCATCAAGGTCGACCGGACCTTCGTGCACCGCATGGGTGCGCGCCGCACGGATGTGGAGATCGTGCGCTCGATCGTTGACCTGGCGGACCATCTCGGCCTCATTGTGATCGCGGAGGGAGTCGAGACCGCGGCGCAGCGCGAGCGCCTCATCGCCGTCGGATGCGAGCTCGGGCAGGGGTTCTTGTTCGCGAAAGCGCTCGAGCCCGAAGCGGCCCGGGCCCTGCTCGCCGAGCAGCAGCAGCCAGGCCCTGCCGCCGCGTGAGAGATGCAGGCCCGCCCGTTCGTCTCGCGCAGCTCCGGCAGCTCTGCGCGGCGGTACGCGCCGTCTGGCCAGTGGGCCCGACTCAGGTTGGGAAGGATCCTCGCCTCGCAATATGAAGAAGAATAAAGTAGCTTCGCCTCTCGTTTTGGGGTGTAGGTCAACTGGCAGACCGCCCGGCTGTTAACCGGGAAGTTGGAGGTTCGAGTCCTCCCGCCCCAGTACGCAGTCCCGACGGCGCGGTGCTGTCGTTGCTCGCGATGGGCTGGAAGACGCACGTCAGGGGATTGAGCCGGTCGCAGATTAGCCGTTAGCTTTTCGCTCCGTGCCTACTCCGGAGCGTGCTCCCTCTCCGATCGCTTCCGCACTCGCCGATCGCTACACCGTCGAGCGCGAACTGGGCCGCGGTGGCATGGCGACAGTCTATCTCGCCGAAGAGAAAAAGCACGGTCGCAAGGTCGCGGTCAAGGTATTGCGGCCGGAGATCACCGCATCACTGGGCACCGAGCGATTTCTGCGGGAGATCGGCATCGCCGCGCGTCTCTCCCATCCCCACATCGTCCCGCTCATCGACTCCGGAGAAGCCGGAGGATTTCTCTACTACATCCAGCCACACGTCCCCGGCGGCTCGTTGCGCGATCGTCTGGAAGAGACCCGCCAGCTGCCGCTGAAGGATGCGCTGCGGATCGCGCAGGAGATCGGCGCGGGCCTCGACTTCGCGCATCGCAAGGGATTCGTGCATCGCGACGTGAAGCCCGAGAACATCCTGTTCGCCGACGGCCATGCCGTGCTTGCCGACTTCGGCGTCGCACGCGCCTGCTCTGATGCCGATGCCCAGGTCACCGAAGTCGGCCTCGCCGTGGGGACACCGGAGTACATGAGCCCGGAGCAGGCGAGCGGCGAGTCGGAGCTCGGCCCGGCGAGCGACGTCTACAGCCTCGCCTGCGTCGTGTACGAGATGCTCGGGGGCGAGCCTCCTTTCCGGGGCTCGGGTGCGCGGGCGGTCATGGCGAAGCAGGTGACGGAATCGCCACGCCCGCTGCGCGGGCTTCGGCCGGAAGTGCCGCTCGCCACGGAACGCGCTCTTGTCCACGCGCTCGAGAAGGATCCGAACCAGCGCTTCACCAGCGCCGCGGAGTTCGTCGCCGCTTTGGTCGCCCCCGATGGACCCGGCGCAGCGCGGACGACGGCCACCACACGCTCGATCGCCGTGCTGCCCTTTGTCAACGCCAGTCCCGACCCCGACAACGAGTACCTGAGCGACGGCATCACCGACGAGTTGATCGATGCCCTCGCCAAGATTGCCGGTCTCCGCCTTGCGTCGCGCACGTCGGTCTTCGCGTTGAAGGGCAAGTCGCTCGATGTGCGCGCGGTCGGCGCGCTGCTGGGGACCTCGGTCGTGCTGGAAGGAACCGTGCGGAGAGCGGGAGACCGCCTGCGGATCACGGCGCAGCTGACCTCGACCGACGACGGGCGGCTGATCTGGTCGCAACGCTACAACCGGAAGCTGGTCGACGTCTTCGAGATTCAGGACGAGATCGCCGCGACGATCGTCAGCACGCTGCGCGCGACGATGTTCGCCGACCTGTCCGAGCATGTCCCACGGCGCTATACCGAAAACATCCAGGCCTACGGGCTCTATCTCAAAGGCCGCTACGCGTGGAACAAGCGCACGCAGGAGGGCGTCGCCGAGGCGATCGGCTACTTCGAGCAAGCCATCGCGGAGGATCCCAGTTACGCGCCTGCGTACGCGGGGCTGGCCGATTCCTACGCGCTCGACGTCGATTACCGCGCGATTCCGGTGGCCGAGGCGTACCGGCGCGCCAAAGAATACGCGCACAAGGCGTTGCAGCTTGACGAGACCGTTCCCTCGGCCCATGCGTCACTCGCATGGAGCCTCTTCGTCTACGATTGGGATTGGGAGGGGGCCGATCGAGAATTTCGCCGCGCGATCGAGCTCAATCCGCGCTACGCCAGCGCGCACCAATGGTACGCCTTCCTTTTGGCCTCCCGTGGCGAGCATGATGCGGCCTTGCTCGAAGGGCACACGGCGCTCGAGCTCGATCCGGCATCGGTATCCGCGCGGCGCGGCGTCGGCTGGCTCGCGTTCTACGCGCGGCGGTTCGATCAGGCGCTCGATCACCTGGCGCGGGCCATCGAGATGAACCCAATGGCGGTCGAGAGTTATCGCATCCTGGGCACCACGCTCGCCATGCGGGGCCAGTTGGCGGAGGCGGAGCGAATCCTGCGCGATGGATTGGCGTTGCCGGGCGCGGGCGCCTATACGACGGCGACGCTGGGGTGGGTGCTCGCCCGGGCGGGCAAGCGGAGTGAGGCGGAACAGTTGTTACATGAGCTCGAGACCGTTGCGCGGGAGAGCTATGTGTCGCCGGTGGCGTTCGCGATCCTGCACATCGGACTGGGGAATGTGGACTCCGCCTTGGACTGGGCCGAGCGCGCCTACGACGAGAAGCGAGGATGGCTGGCCTACGTGAAGGTGAATCCGATGCTGGACCCGCTGCGCGACCAATCACGCTTCAAATCGCTAGTGCGGAAGATGCGTCTCTAAGGTCGCTAACCCTTCAGGGCAGGCGCGCCGGCCAGGAATTTCTCGATCGCCTCGCTGCCGACAGTGGGCCGGATATGCTCCATCACGATCCGGCCCAGCCGCGGCACGTCTTCCTTGCGAAAGCCCGCGGCGGAGAGGCCCGCTGTGAGCGCGGCGGGTCCCGCGACGCCGATCATTTCACCGGTGCGCGCACCACTCATCAGTGCGCGGCCCATGTAGCTCTCGAGGTTTGGGACGGCGGCGCGCACCTTCTCAAACGTCGGTTTGTCCACCACCATGCGCATCGCCATCAGAATGGCGCCGATGCCCTTCTCAGCCTGGCCGGGCTCGACTCCCAAGTTGGCAACGATCTGCTCAACGAGGTCCATGAGGGCCAACAATAAAGGCAAAAACACGGACCTGCAAAGACCAGGCTGCGCAGTCTTTGCAGGTCCGCGCTTCTATTGCCCTACCGTGAAGTCAATTCTTTTGAGTACGGTGCCGGCCTCGTCGCGAATCTCGACGTGCCACGCGCCCTTCGCGTCGGCCGGGATTGTCTTGCGGCTCCACGTCCTCCATGGCGATCCGCCAACCGTCAGCGGTACGTCGCCTACCTGATCGCCGCCGTGAAACCAGACGTGATGCAGCGTCTGGCCGTTGGCCCCGGTCACGCGCATCCACAGCACGACCGTGCCGACGCTATCGGGGAAGGCGGACCCGGTATCTTGCGGCGCGCGGTCGACGAGCGTGCGCGCCAAGACCGCCTCGACGGTCACGTTGCTGGCGGCAGCCGGCGGAGCCGGCGGCACCGCCGGCTTCGCGGTCGAATCCTGCGCCGCGAGAGAACTCACGAGGCCCAGCACCAGCACCGGCGTGAGTAGCGCTTTCATGTAGACACTCCCTGGTTGAAGTGCGCGCGTTCCGCGGCTCGCCGGCTGCGCCGTTCCAGCGACGCACCCAGCACTGCCGCGATGAGACAGCCTAACAGCGTGCCACCCATCTGAAAGCCTAGCTGGTATTCGAGCTGTATCCAATGGCATTTGGGCGCAAAGATCGGACCCACCAGACGGCCGCATTTGTCCTGGGAGAACGCGAAGCCCCAGCTCGCCGCGAGGCCAAAGATCAGCGGCAACAGCGCGATGAAGAAATGCCGGAGCTGGAGCTTCATCGGCCACGCTCGATGTGCCAGCGATCCATAACGCGACCTCCTTCGATCACCACGTATTCGTCGAAGTGCGCCTCGGTGAGGCACGAGTGATTGGGCATGATCTCGACCTGCTGTCTCACCTTGAACTTTCCTTCGATCGCCGCAGGTGCGGCAGCGCGGATTACGCCGTGCTCCTGCGAGACGGACGCGACCGTCAGCTCCGGATGATCCTGTACCGCGCCGAACGCCGTCTCGAGTCCCAGATGCGTCGGTCCCAGGTCCTTCGACAGCGACAAGGCGCCGGCATCGACGACGAAGTGCGCTGCGCCCGGTTGGTGTGACACGACCGTCGCCAGCACCGAGACCGCGACGTCGCGCGGGTCGCAACAACCGATCAGGACCATGGTCCGGTCATAGAAGATGTAGTTCCCGGGCCTGGCTTCTG
>Ga0137415_10003546_pt1 | contig 15502 bp, 15 predicted proteins | sample CZODoug3_1_1_16f_FD_183082 | JGI IMG/M metagenome (GOLD analysis project Ga0137415, IMG submission 183082) | Vadose zone soil fungal communities from Angelo Coast Range Reserve, California, USA - CZODoug3_1_1_16fungal (Hybrid Assembly) | ecosystem: Environmental > Terrestrial > Soil > Vadose... | reverse complement strand
TGGGCTACCGGTGGGCGAAGCAGGTGCGGCTGACGGAATTTGGCAGGCATGTGCTGCGGGTGAGCGAGAGATTGAAGCAAGCCTGTAAGGCCAAGGCCGAGGCCCTGGGGCGGCCGGTGAAGTATCTGGTCTCGGCGGGGGAGAGCAAGGAAGAGGTAGCGCGGGGGATCGCCGCCCGGGACAAGATCGAGGAAGGGTTGGTATGCGTGCTGAGTTGTGTAGAGACTTGCCGGACCTTCGATGTCTATCGCAACCGGGAGAAGCGCAAGCTGGAGTTGGTATCGCGCATCCGGAAGTGCCTATTCTTGTATCAGTACTGGATGCCTCGGGAGTTTGGATTTTTAAGCGCGCGGATGCAAACGTGGTTTCCGTTTTCGGTGCAGGTGTGCGTGAACGGGCGGGAGTGGCTGGCGCGGGAGATGGATCGAGTGGGGATGAAGTACGTGCGGCAGGATAATTGTTTTCCAGGGGTGGAAGAATGGGGCCGGGCCCAAAGGTTGCTGGCTGGACAGCTCCGGACGAACTGGCCGAAGGCGCTGGAGCCGCTGGCGCGAGCGTTGCACCCGGTGCACGCGCAGATCTTTGGGGACTTTCCCATGAATTATTACTGGACGACGTATCAGAGCGAGTGGGCCATCGACGTAGTGTTTCGGCAGGCGCAAGTATTGCGGCGATTGTACCCACGGCTGGTGCACTAGGGGATAACCACGCTGGGGAGCACCGACGTGCTGCGCTATGTGGGTCGGCCGGTCCGGCTGGACGGTGAAGTGCCTAAATCGTTTCGTGGGGAAGTGAGTAGCGATTTGAAATGGCGCGAAGAAGGAATGCGCATCAAGCACAGCGTGAAGGGGAACTCGGTGAAGCGGTACGACAAGGCGTTCACGGCGGTAGGCAGCGTGTTGCGGGCGGAGACCAGCATCCACCACGGCGGAGAGTTTCGCGTGTACCGCCGGAAAGAGGGCGATAGCAAAGGGAAGAAATCGTGGCGTGTATTGCGTGGTGGGGTGGCAGATCTGCACCGCCGCGCGGAGATTTCCGAACGAGCTACGGAGCGCTATCTGAATGCGCTGGCAGGTGTAGATGAACAGACCAGCTTACAGGAATTGCTCGACCGGCTCGGCCGCCTTACGCTCCACAGTTCGAGAACTGCTGCCGGAGGCCGCATGAAATTCGTCGCACGAAGCAAAGAAACTTCGGATTAATAGTACAGAGAGCACAGAGAACGCAGAGTTCACAGAGAAGAAAAAGTGGCAGAAAAAAGAAGGAATTCTGCCCGGCGCGCGAATTCAATGAGTCGTACGACATCACGCGGTGGCGAGTTCCTGCTGGAGGCGCTCTGATTCATAGTGCTCGACGAGGGCATCGACGAGCGGGGCGAGTTTTCCCTCCATCACCTCGGTTAGCTGGTGGAGCGTGAGGCCGATGCGGTGATCGGTGACGCGATTTTGCGGGAAATTGTAGGTGCGGATTTTTTCGGAGCGGTCGCCGGTTTTGATCTGCCCGCGACGCTCGGCGGAAAGCGCGGCTTGGCGCTTCTCCTGTTCCTGCTCGTACAGGCGCGCGCGAAGAACGCGCATGGCCTTCGAGCGATTCTTGATCTGCGATTTTTCGTCCTGCTGCGACACGACCAGCCCGCTGGGGATGTGCGTGATACGCACCGCCGAATAGGTGGTGTTGACGGACTGGCCGCCGGGGCCGGAAGAGCAGAAGGTGTCGATGCGCAAATCTTTCGCTTCAATCTTGATGTCGATTTCGTCGGCTTCAGGGAGAACCGCGACGGTGGCAGCGGAAGTGTGGATGCGGCCCTGCGTTTCCGTGGCGGGAACGCGCTGGACGCGGTGCACGCCGCTTTCATATTTCAGTTTGGAATAAACTTTTTGCCCTTGAATCGCGGCGACGACTTCCTTGAGGCCGCCGATGGAAGACGGAGAGCTTTCGAGGATTTCGACTTTCCAGCCTTGCGTTTCGGCGTAGCGGGAATACATGCGGAAGAGTTCGGCGGCAAAGAGAGCGGCTTCGTCGCCGCCGGTGCCGGCGCGGATTTCCACGATGACGCTCTTGTCGTCGAGGGGATCTTTCGGGAGGAGCAGGAGTTTCAATTCGCGCTCGGCCACTTCCTTGCGCGCGGAGAGTTCTTTTTCTTCGTCGTGGGCCATCTGCTTCATCTCGGCGTCTTCCGCTTCAAGAAACATCTGGTGGGCGCCGGCGAGGTCTTTTTCGATTTGTTTGAATTCGCGGTGCTTGGCGACGATTTCGCCTAGCTCGGATTGCTGCTTGGCAACTTTTTGGAAGCGCGAGGAGTCCGAGACGATCTCCGCAGAGGAAAGTTCCTGCGTGAGCTCGTCGTAGCGGGTGCCAAGCTGGTCCAACTTTTCAGATAACGTCAATGCGGCCATTGCAAAACCTCTGTGTAGTCTTAGTCGTTAGTTTTAAGTTCTTGGTAAAGAAAAAGAGAAAAAAGTAAAGCGTGAAAGAATACTTCCGATTTGGAAAGGAACGCGCGCTCCCGGAGCGGGAGCGTAAGGCAAGTCAGCTAATAGAACGTGGCATACATCGATTTGCTCTATATTAAGAATAACGCCGAATTCCAAAGAGCGCAAATGGAACCATGGCAATGGATAAGACTGCGGTTTGGCCGGCGGTTGGAAGGAACCGTCGGAATTGGCAGCATCGGGCATTGGGCGCGGTTGGTTACTCCGCCTCCTGAATCAACGGCGCAGCAAACGCATTTTCAAATGTGAGAAATATTGAGGGGCCCTTCCGAACGTTGTTCACCAACGCCGGCCTGAAGCAAGCGATGCACGTTCCGGTTTTGTGTCGAACGCGGGGATAGACAATTCCGGCCGATCCTGCTTCTAGAAGCTGCCCGGCCAAATGTTGCGAGGCACCATAGCTGATTGGGTTTAGACAGTTCTCGAAGGCGGGATCATCGCGAATGTCGTGAAACTTCCCCCGAAAGTCGCTGAGGAAATCGACATAAGTAAAAGTCTCGCGCTCCCGCCATTTGATTTCCTGGAGTTCCTTTGCCTTGTGGTACGTCACTTCGATCTCGGACGTGCGACGAGAGAATCCCGCACACCAGGCGCCGCGTTCCGGCCCGTTGAAGCGGCTTCCGAAGGGATTGGCATGTGTAAATGCGGCGTTGACGATCTGAGAATAAGAGAGACCAAACACGAGTTCCCGCACCGTAATTCCAGGAAGAAGTCCAGCCTCGCCAAGGAGGCGGTCGTTGGTGGCTCCCTCAAGTTCAAATAGCGAGCTCAAGTCGTCGGGATCGCCGGTCAGTCTGGTAAGAACACTCTCGTCCTTGTCGGTATAGCGGGAAGGAATCAAGCGATGAGTGTCATCACGAGAAACCTCGGAAAGATGGGGGAGCACCTATCGCCCGCCCCGGCGAGAATCCAGAAGCTGTCTTACACGCAGCATCGCCGGCAGGCCACCTTTGACGATATAGGTAAGGGGAATCTCTCCTTCAAACATCGGGTTTTCATTCGGTAACTGAATCCACCGGTCGGCGAGCTTCTTGCTGTAGAGAATATTCAACGCCTTAAAAATACCGGTCAGGACGGAAATCCGCGTCAGCCGATCCTGATCAAGGGAGCTGCGGGCTTTTCTCTTTAATTCGTAAAATGCACCGTTAGATATGCCGCCTAGGACGTGTCTTGCATCTTCATCACGCAGTTCCCAGAGCTCACGGATTTTCAAGAAGGCCCTCACCGCCGAAGGGCTCAATCGCTTCTGCACGGCCTTGCTTGAAAGATCCGCCGGTTTTTCCCAGGCAATGCCAGCAGGTAGCTGGTTTAGAGTGGCCATGTCTCTCCCTCTCAGTCTCCAAATATGGAGCATCATACATCCATTATTGGACTAGCGCAACTTCTCTTTTTGGTTCCTTTTGTGCGTAGCACCCGCGCTGCGGTTGCCTGTCTCGAAGGCGGTATACTACGATGCGGCTGGGTTGCAGCGGCCGCCTGGAAGGCGGCGCTACACGAGCCACAACGATTCGACCATGAGCGAAGCGGTACGGACGATGATGCGGATGGATGCCGAGGTGGCGCAGGAAGCTGCGGCTCAGGGGGATGCGGGATTTTTGTGGGATTTCTGGTATCCGGCGATGCGGAGTACGGAGATTCGCGGGCAGAAGCTGGTGACGGCGATGCTGCTGGAAGTGCCGCTGGTGTTGGGGCGGACTTCCGACGGAAGACCGTTTGCGATGCGGGATTCTTGTCCGCACCGGGGGATACCGCTGTCTTATGGGCGGCTGGATGGGAACGCGGTGGAGTGCTGTTATCACGGGTGGCGGTTCGATGCGTGCAGCGGGCAGTGCGTCGAGATTCCTTCGCTTTCCAGTCAGGACAAGTTGAAAGTGGAGCGGATTTTTGCGGGACACTATCCTTGCGAGGAGCGGGACGGGTACGTTTGGGTTTACATGAATGCGCGGGGATCGAAATTGCCGGACACGATTCCCGCGGCGCCGGGGCTTACCGTTTTCAGCGAGAAATACAAGATCACGCATCTTTCCTGCGAGCTGCCGTCGCACATCGATCATGGGATTATCGGACTGATGGACCCGGCGCATGGGCCGTTCGTACACCAATCGTGGTTCTGGCGGAAACGCGGAAGCATTCACGAGAAGGCCAAACAATTCGAGCCGATTCCGAACGGTTTCCGGATGCGCCCGCATTCGCCGAGTACGAACAGCGCGCCCTACCAATTGCTCAAGAAAATCACCGGGGAGCCGGTGACGACGACGATCGATTTCGTGCTGCCGAATATCCGCACGGAGGAGGATCGCAGCGGGAAGCTGTGGTTTTCCAGTCGCGCGACGGTGACGCCGGTGCGGCGCGATTTGTGCCGGATCGACTTCGTGGCGGCGTGGAATTTGTTTTTCCTGCCCGTTTCGATTTTCCGGATGTTCGGCAAGGTTTTTCTCCGCCAGGATCAGCAGACGATGATCCAGCAGGCGGAGGGATTGAAGCACAATCCGCGGCTGATGCTGATCGATGACGCGGACCGGCCGGCGAAATGGTATTTCGCGATGAAGGCCAACCTGATTGAGTCGCGGCGGACGGGCGCGGCGATGGTGCATCCGATGGATGGACCGGTTACATTGAGATGGCGGTCGTGAAAGCAAGTCGACAGTCGACAGTGAAAAGTTGAAAGTTTGGAATCGAAGGAAACTTGGAGTTAGCTCTTGTTGGGCTGCCCTTCGACTTCATTAAGGACCGACACTTCGAGGGATTCACGAGTCGGTAGGTACTCAGTTTTGCATGTCGCGACCACAACATGCTGACTCGTCACCCCCTACCCCCCCATCAATTTGTATGAATATCAAAACAAGAGGGTTACGAAATTTTCATTTCGTAAGTGATTGATTTTAAAGGACGCGATTTTGGTTGTTCTGGGCTCGCAAGGGCGGAATGGCTGCCTTGAAAAAGAAAAGCGGGAGCAAGCTCCCGCACTCCACATGCAGTTTTCTACAGGGTTAAGTGCACCACAAAATAAAGAAACGTCAAGGGTAAAATGGGGGTGATCGCCAGACCTCCTTAGGGGTTACGCGAGGGAATGGGAGAGTTTAGCGCGGGGGGGCCGAAGTCAAGCTGGCTGAGGGCTGTCAGCGGAGGGTGGCGAGGTCGAAAGGGGCGACGACTTGCGGGTGGTCGGGGATGTCAACGACGACAGCGGCGTCGGCCGAAGAGGAGATCTTCTCGGCGTCGTAGAGGAGCACGATTTGGGCCCCGGTCATCATGGTGCTGTCGGCAACCGTCCTGAAGGTGGGGCTGCCATGCATTTCGAGCGGCTCGACCAGATCGTCGCCGTCAAATAGGCGATAGGTGAAGTCTTTCCAAAAGTTCGAAGGACGCACGGAAAATCCGTTGGGGGAGCCGGAACGCTGACTGGTTTTTTCCTGGATCAATTCACCGTAGGTGTTCGTAAATTCGATGGTGATGGTGACACGGATGCGGTCTCCATTCTTGCGGTAGTCCTGCGCGGCGTCCTGCGCGCTATAGCCGAAAGAGCGCTGGCGGGAGAGTTCGACGGCTTCCGCATAGGGGGTGAAAAATTCGACGGTGGAGATCCATGGACCGGCTTCGGGGACGGCTAGGTGGCGGCGGTATTTGTCGAGGAACTCAGCGGTTTTTTCGTCGCGGCGCTGGCCGAGGAAATAGGCTTCGCGGACGGCGTGGTCCGATAAAGGGGCGTCGAAGGCGAAGGAGGAAGGCGAGAGCAATAGGGCTGCGGCGAGGAGCGAGGCGATGGGGTGAGCAGGACTTGGGGGCATAGTCAGTTTCCAACCCAAGTATATGACGGTTCGAGTGGCCGTGGAGTTTCAGATGCGGCGGGTGATGTTGGGGAAGTCGAGCCAGACTTTGATGCCGCAGAAGTGGGAGCCTTCGGTGCAGATGGGGGTGGTGATGCCGGCGCGGATGTGGCACGGGGGGCCGATGTAGCGAGTGAGTTCGGGGTGGACTTCGCGGAGCTGGGCGAGTTCGTCCATGGAGGCCTGGTAGATTTCTTCCTGGGCGTTGAAGCAGGTGCGCATGGTCCATTTGTGGAGAAGGTGGAGGAGCGAGCCGGATTCGTAGAGGCGGATGGATTTGGCGTTGGGGAGAAGATAGAGCGCGATCTCCGGAGAGACGCCGACATCGAGGAGCTGATTTTTCGCGGTCCAGGCGTCGAGCATGGCGCGGTCGTAGACTTCTTTGGCGCGCCGATTTTTGGCCAGGAGCATGGGAGTGATGTAGTCGGGTTCGCGGGTGTCGGCGAGGGTGAGAAGGGGGCGCGAGCCGGGGACCATGCGATGACGCTGGTCCTGGCTGTCGGCGGTGTGGCTAATTTTCTTGGCGAAAGTGTAGTTGGCGTGCTGGAGGGCGCGCATTGCAGGCGCATGGACGCCAACGTTTAGCGTTTCGAGGCGATAGAGATTGCGCGCGGGATTCAAGAGCCGATCGATGGCTTCGGCGTCTGGACATTGCGATGCGGTGAGGCCGGCGACAGCGCGATAGGATTCGGCCATGACGCGAACAGCGTTTGGAGAGTAATCGACGAGGCGGGAAGTTTTGCCGTTGAGTTTGGCGTCGAATTCGCGGGCGAAGTCTTCGCCGGCAGTTTGGCTTGAGGCAGCGTCCTTCCATTCAGATAATTCCTCGAGAGGTTCCGTACCAAAGCGATCGAAGAACTGGGCGTCGATTTCTTTGACATGCGCGACCATCGCGCCGATGACGGCGCGGGCTTCGCTGGGCGTGTCCGAGGCGGCACTCATGCGCCAGAGGCGGTGCAAGACGATACCGGAGATGGTGTGCACCATGGTGGTGAAGGCGGCGACGGGCAAGACGTAGCGGGCGATTTCGATGGCGCGTTTTTCGGCGGAGCGTTCGATTTTCTGGAGACGCTTGGGATTGGACATCGAGCTGACGTGCCAAATGTCGTTGAGGATGGTGCGGGCGTCGCCGATGAGGAGAGCGGAAAGCTCGCGATAGTAGTTCCAGGCGCGGGCGATGGCTTGTTCATAGATTTCGCGGCATTGCTGGTTGAAGTAGAGATCGACGGGAGGGACGTAGGCCTGCGCGCGATCGAGGCGGACGTAGCGCTGGCTTTGCTGCTCGGAATTGTAAAAGGGATGCGCGTGGAGGAACGACCAGACAAATTGGCGACTGACGTTTTCGAGGCCAAATTCGAAATGAGCATGCTGGTAGACGGTGTGATGGCCGCTGTAGAAAGTGGCGGCGCCGATGTTCACGCGCTGCTTCTCGGTGATCTCTTCGGGGCCGATGAGGCGGGGTGCGTAACAGGTGCGGGCAGCGGCAATGGCGGAATCGAAAGGGTGCGCGAAGGCATTGCGGAGAGTGACGCGCGGCGGGGCGGACTCGATTAGTTCGCCGGGGGGCGCGCCATCAAACATGCGGGATTGAGTAGCCACGATGGAACTTCATTGTACACGGGCGGGGGAGAGAGGGAAGTTGAAAGTAGAAAGTTAAAAGTTAAAGGAAGGAAAAAAGAGAAGATAACGCAGAGACGCTGAGAGTCGCAGAGCAACGCTGAGAATCCGCGGAAGAATTCTCCGTCACGGAAAGAGAGAGAGAAAGAAAAAAGGGACAGCCAGTAATGGCTGTCCCACCAGAGCTTGCGTGCGCTTACTTCTTGGCGGATTCGACTTTTGCGGCTTCCACTTTGGCAGCAGCGTCGGCGTACTTTTTGGTGAAGCGCTCGACGCGGCCGGCGGTGTCAATGAGCTTCTGCTTGCCGGTGAAGAAGGGATGGCAGTTCGAGCAGATTTCGACATTCAGCCTGTCGCCCTTGATGGTCGAACGAGTGGTGAAATTGTGGCCGCAGGCGCAATGCACCGTTACGGTGTGATAGTCGGGGTGAATACCGGGTTTCATGAAGCTCCATTCTGTCGCGTCCGGTCTGCACGGCTCTCCGACAAGGTCAGAGGACTACAGCCGCGTCGCTAGGTCGCGAAGCAATTCCTAATCATACGCGAAGTGTCAAATTCCGCCAAATGAAGGAAAGGGAATGCTACTACTCTGGAAAATGCCAGCGAGTTACGGATTCGGTGAAATTCTCGGCGTGCTCGTCCTGGCCAAAAGCGATTTGCGGTTTGACACGGAAGACGCAGCCGCCGGAAGCCAGGAGAAGAGGTTCAACGTCTCCACCGTATTTGCGGTTGTAAACTTGTACGATTTGCTTCCAGATGGAACGATCTTTAATTTCCTCGGCGACGCCTTCGAGGATTACAGCCTCGTCGGCTTTTTCGGTGCCGATCACGCAGTGAGGGTCGGCGGCGATGTTCTTGGCCTTGCGCGTACGCGGGCCGGTGCTGAACCAGAACGCGTCCTGCCACCAGACGCCCCAAACAAGCATGAGGTGCGGCCGGCTCCCTGGGCGCGAGGTGGCGATCCAATAGTTGTGGGACTTTTCGAGGCGCTCGAGGGCCCATGGCCAGGATTTAAGGCCAGTTGTCTCGCTGGTGGTTTTCTGCGTGGCGTCGGGCCAGTGGGGCCGGCTGGCCTTGGGTTCGATCATTGGGCCTCCTTTCGGAGTGCGGAAATGCGGCGGAATTGTATCAGGGATGGAGGGATATGGCCGAGAAGTTCTGGGTCATTTTTTTGGTGACCGGTCAGGCCTGTGGCGGGATTTGTAAAGATGCTCAGGAAACGAAGGCGCAGCCGACACGGAAACCGCCCTGACTGGTCAGTTGTTTCCACACGGGCTTGAGGTTCACGCGAACGGGGGGAAGAATAGGGACGTGTAAGACCGCCAGAAGATTCTCCGGAAGATCCTCGGCGGAATCCAGTTCCATGGCGACACCGCCAAAGCCAAGATCGAGGACGCGGGCGCGGCGGACACCCTGGTCGCCAAGAACAGCGTAGGCATTGGTACCGGTCATGGAGACGCGCTCGGCCTTGCGCTGGACGGCGAAGACGCGCGAAGGGGCGGTGAGGTCCGCGGAGATCGCCGCGGAGGTTGCAGAGGCCGCCGCAGCGATGGTTGTTTCGGTTTTATCTGGTGCGCGTTTGGTTTCGATCGAAATCGGCGGTGGTGCGGGGACCGCGCGCTGTGGAGCGGGAGCGGCCGGCGCCTCCGGAGCAGACGGGGTCTCGGTGCGCGAGGAACCGTTGCCGCTTTTGCTGTGGTTCGCTTGTTTAAGGCGATAGAGACGCTCATCGGCGATGCGAATCAGCTGTTCAGCCTGTTCAGCATCTTGGGGGAAAATCGCGACGCCGTGATCCATGCCTACGGTGACGGCAAGCTGCAGCGGTTGGAGCATCTCGGCGAATACCATTTCGACGCGACGGCACAAGGCGAGGGCCTGCGGGGAATCGGTTTGCGGGAGGAGCAAGGCGAATTCATCGCCGCCGATACGGAAAGCGGAGTCGGAAGTGCGCAAGGCTTTCTTCAAGGTAGCCGCAGCAGCGCGCAATACATCATCACCGCGCGGATGGCCGTGCTTGTCATTTACTTCCTTGAAGCGGTGCAGGTCAAGGGTAACCAATCCAAGAGGCTGGCCATAGCGCCGAGCGCGATTGAGTTCTTTTTCAAATGTTTCAGCGAAGAGCCGGCGGTTATGGAGACCGGTCAAGGGATCGGTCACGGCATTGAGTTCCAGCCTCTTCAGCTCGTCATACTCGATGAGGATGGGAACACGAAGAAGACCGGAGGAAGAAAGGACATCCGTGAGTGCGGTTTTCAGAGAAACCTGACGACCGACGAGATCAGTGAGCTCGCGGCGGCGCGCGAGCATCTCATCCCAAATTTGTACACTTTGGGTTTCGCGCAGATCGAGGTGAGCGATCGCACGAAAATATCGCTGGAGAAACTGGCCGCGCGCAGGCAAATCGAGGCTCTCGAGCGTGTCTGCTAATAGCTCGAAATAGGAATCCTCAATCGGCAAACGCAGGGGCGCAGGGGCGCCGGGGCTGGGCATATCCGGTATAGACCTAACCTCTGCCTATCCCCGCGGGGTTTGGGGAAAGCGAATCAAGCTTTCTGTATTTATGTGGAGCAAGCAAGAGTCCATTCGTACTGGACCCAGGCGAGCCCACTTTGGGAATCTTACCTCCCGAAGGGCGCGCGTATCCTATTACAAAAGCAGCATATAGGGTACGAAAAAGTGTAACGCACTTGAACGAGCGAGCGCTGCGTAACAAAACGACCCGGAGGAAAAGAAGGCGAGGCAAGAAATTGCCGAGATTTACTCAAGTGGACGGAGGAACTCCAAACCAAATAGACGCATCTGGCCCGCCGACTCTTGCCGCAAGACCTTGGCTACGATCGGCGGAGTCTCGCTAGGAACAAGGCTGGAGGACGCCGCCGCTGGGGCGGGGATGGTCATGTGGACGATCTGATCAGGCCGAAGAATATGTGTTGAGGTAATGCAGGCGCCAGTGGAGCTGATATTGAGAGTCTTGGTGAGCTCGATGAATTCGGAGCCGGACACATCAGTCGCTCTGAGGAACACGGGCACCTGCAAACGGATACGCGGTGAGCGTCGCGTTGACGAAATTTCCACGAGCTGGCTCTTCTTGAGAATGTCGAGATTCAAGTGCTCCCTCAGTCTTAGTACCAATGAGCTAGTACGGACACATGCATCTGGAATGCCAGAGGACACAACTGGGAGACTCCAATACATTGTTTATTATGAGCTAGTTGTAGGTATATATGGGGAGAAGAGCTGCTCAGGACGAGCACTTTGCTCCGGATATCCACTTCCTTTCCTCAAATGTGCAAATGAAACGTATTTACCATTGACTCTTCGAAGTCCCTCTGTAACGATGCCACCGAGGGAAAACTTTTACCACTTCTTATGAGAGGCGGAATGAGCTGATGGCAGGACGAATTACTACGCCTCCCATGTCGGAAGAGGGGAATCGCACGGTGCTTCCTCTTAGCTTCGTCAGTGGGTTGCTGGACATGATAGAGAAACCACTGATCGTGGCTGAGCGAAGCGGGAATTTACTATTCGTAAATTCGCGCGCGAGACAAGGCATGGAATCCCGCGGATACACGGCAATCCAGGGTTTGAATCTGTTTGGCGATCTTCTGCATGTGGAACCACGGAAGATCTTCGACAAGATCGAAAAGGGCGAACACGAAGTGCACCTGCAGATACAGCGCGGGGAAGCGAAATCCACGGTGCGAGTCCAGTGGATGCCCGAGCCGGACTGGTTGGTGGTGGAGATTGAGAGCAAATCGGAAGCGCAGCCGGTGGCAGATCCTGCAACGCAGCTCACCGTACAGGAGCTACTGCAGGAACGCGAGATCACTTACCGGAATCTCCTGGCCGCCTATCTGAAATTGCAAGAAGTGAACCGGCAGAAGACGGTGTTCCTGGCGTCAGCGGCGCACGAGTTGAAAACGCCACTCGCGGTGATCAAGGGTTACTACGATCTACTGCTGGCCGGTTCGCTGGGCCGATTGACGGACAAGCAGCAGGACATTCTTGAAGAATCGAAGGACAGTTGCGAACGCCTGGTGCGTCTAGTGTCCATGTTCCTGAACTACTCGGCGCTAGAGAGCGGGAAACTGGTGCTGCAACTTCGCGAGAACGATTTGCGAGATTGTCTCGATGAACTATCCAAACGCTGGTCGGAGGCGTTTCAACGCAAAGGCGTCAAACTGGATGCGAGCTTTGACCCGTCAATCCCGACATTTCGATTCGATTACCAGAAGGTGCAGCAGGTGGCGGCGAATTTGCTTGATAACGCGTTGAAGCATACGCCGAGCGGGGGCAGTGTCACGCTGCGTGCCGTGCCGCATTTCTGGGAACGGCGGGTGGCGGCCATGGCCCCGGTGGAAGAACGGCGCAGGTTTCGGTTGCCGCGCCCGAACAGCGTAGAAGTAAGCGTAACGGACTCGGGACCCGGGATCGCAGCGGAACATCATCAAGAAATTTTTGAGGATTTTGTGCGGGTGGACAGGAACACCTCTGGAATGGGGTTGGGACTGGCCATCGCCAAGCGGCTCATCCAGGCGCATCGCGGAAAAGTCTGGGTGGAGAGCGAGTCGCGGACGGGAAGCAGATTTACATTTTTATTGCCGATGGATCAGGGCTGAAGCACGCGAATTCTTGTGATTGAAAGGGAAAAATCAATGGCCGTGAAAGAGAAAATCCTCGTCGTGGATGACGAGCCCAGCATTCGAAAGTACCTGCAGACCCTGTTGGAGGTCGACGGGTTCGATGTGGAAACCGTCAGTTCAGGGAGAGATGCGCTCGCGAGAGTGAACAAGGGAGAGCGTCCCGACTTCATCATCCTGGACGTGCTGATGCCGGAGATGAACGGCCTCGATACGTTGAAGGAACTGATGCAGGTGGACCGCAGCCTCAACGTCATCATGCTCTCGTGCTCGAACGAGGTAGGCACAGTCGTCGAAGCCATCCGAATTGGGGCGCACGACTATCTGACCAAACCTTTCGAGAAAACGGAGCTGGACGCGGCCATGCTGAAGTCGCGGCAGAAGAAGCAGCTGACCACGGAGAATCAGGCGTTGCGCGATTACTGCGACCAGGTGACCGAGGATTTGAGTTTCCTGGCGGCCAGTCCTCAGATGGTACGGATCCGACAGCAGATCCTGCAGATAGCGCCGGTGGATGTGCCCGTTTTCATTTGCGGGGAGAGCGGTGTGGGCAAGGAAGTAGTATCGCGAATGATCCATCTGCGCTCGAAGCGGCGCAACCAGCCGTTTGTGAAGGTGAATTGCGCTGCGTTGCCGGGCGAACTTCTGGAATCGGAGCTTTTCGGATTCGAGCAGGGCGCGTTCACGGGCGCGGTGCGCAGCAAACCAGGAAAGTTTGAAATGGCCAACAAGGGCACGATCTTCCTGGATGAAATCGCGGAAATGAGCACACACCTGCAGGCAAAACTACTGCACGTCCTGCAGGATCACCAGTATTCGCGGCTGGGCGGACGGCACCTGGTGGAGACCGACGTACGCGTGCTGGCTGCAACAAACGTTGACGTTCACGAAGCGATGAAGACAGGACGCTTCCGCGAAGATCTCTATTACCGGTTGAACGTTTTGTCCATCAACGTGCCGCCACTCCGGGAGCGGACAGCTGAGATACCGCTTCTTTTCCGTCATTTCCTGCAGAAGTACAGCGAGAAATTCGGCAAGACGCCACCGGGACCTTCCAAGTACCTTCTCGATGCGGCGGTGAATTATCCCTGGCCGGGCAACCTGCGCGAGCTGGAGAATTTCGTAAAGCGTTATGTGATTCTCGAAGACGATGAAGGCAGCTTACGCGAATTGGTAGAGATGTCCTCGACGCGCCAGCGGACTTCGCCGCGGGAGGAGCCCGCGCCGCCCAAGGAGCAGGGATTGAAGGCGCTGGTGCGCGGCTTAAAAGACGAGGCTGAGATGGAAGCCATCGCCGACGCGCTGGAAAAGACGCGCTGGTGCCGCAAGGATGCTGCAAAGATGCTGGGGATCAGTTACAAGGCCCTGCTCTACAAGATGCGGCAATTCAACCTGGATACGCCGCGAACGCGGAAAGCAGCTTCAACGACAGCGGTAGAGGAACCTGCCTCGGCGGTAGGGACGCGGCGCGACTAGCGCTACCAGCCTTTGCAGTTTTTCGCCCGGGGCGCGGCAGGAGAAGGCCATCCTTGGAAAGCGCTTTGGTGCGATCGTCCCGCTCGTGCGGTAGAAATCAAAGCTTCAGATCTCGATAGTTGATTGATTGTCGCTGAAACAAATGTTGCACGAAGGTCTGTGGTAGTTGTATACAGTATGGATCAAGCTAAATCCAGGCCGAGTCAACCCGGGGAAATATTCGTCAGCGCAAGTCTCATTGCAGGACGTTGCGAACGTCAATGAACTATTGGCCTTGCGTCGCCGGTCCGATGCGGGAAATGGCGCGCGCGCATCGATTTTTCCTGCCGGATTGACGGTGTGGCGGGGTCTGCGTAAATCGAGTCAAAGGCACTCCTCGATGGAAACGCGGGTAAGCCAAGATAACCGCGGCGGGAATGGGAGGATGGGTGATGACGGAACGCCGTTCAACTCGAAGATATGATTTATCCTTACCGATCATCGTTCGCGTGCCCGCCGAACGGGCACTAGATTCGCAGCAGGGTAAGACCCGCGATATCTCCACACGCGGCCTTTATTTTGTAGTGGATCAGAACTTGGAATCCGGCTCACAACTGGACCTCACGCTGACACTTCCTGCGGAGGTAACGCATGGTTCAGAGGTTCTTGTCCGAGCTCTGGGCAAAGTGGTGCGTGTCGAGCGCCGAATGGAAGACGGCAGCGCACGGATGGGCGTGGCCGCGGTGATTGAACGGTACGACATTATCCGCGGGGAAGCCGCGCGAGCCTGACCGCTTTTCCCAGGCGGCGCATATCCCCTCCTTGCCGAACGGTTTGCCAGAGTCTCTCCTCCCTTTTCTCGTCCAGCGTTTTTTTCCTGGGCGGGAATGTTCTGGAAATCATCTTGCAATCGAGGCCGGGTTGGGCCTACTATCCGGCAAGAGTGTCCCGCGGAGGGTCCAGTGAAAGTGTCGGATCTCATCGGGTCCCGCAAGGAAATTTTCTCCATCACCGAAGAGACGAGTGTGCATCAAGCCGCGCAATATCTGCGCGAGAAACAGGTCCGCTCGGTCGGGGTAATGAATGCAAGCGGCAAGCTTACCGGTGTGATCTCCCAGAGTGACGTGTCCGACAAGGTCGCCGCAGAGAACAAGTGTCCCGCCTGGATGAAGACCTCGGATATCATGACGCGCGAACTCGTCACGGTGACGGTGGAAAAGACGCTCGACGACTGCTTGCGGCTGATGGAGCAGAACGGCATCTTTCACTTAATTGTGCTGGATGAACGGGGAGAGTTCCGGGGGATGCTGTCGATCAGCGACATTTTGCGAGTGGTAGCGTCAGACGAAAAGGCGCGCGCAGACCTGCTAGAAGCGTTCATATTTCCGCAGAGATAGGTTCACGGCAACAATTTGTTGACGCGAGAGCGCGTTCCCTCCTATTTAATCCTAGTAAGAGACTAACGGGGAAT
>Ga0137415_10003545_pt1 | contig 15510 bp, 16 predicted proteins | sample CZODoug3_1_1_16f_FD_183082 | JGI IMG/M metagenome (GOLD analysis project Ga0137415, IMG submission 183082) | Vadose zone soil fungal communities from Angelo Coast Range Reserve, California, USA - CZODoug3_1_1_16fungal (Hybrid Assembly) | ecosystem: Environmental > Terrestrial > Soil > Vadose... | reverse complement strand
GATCAGCTCCAGGTGGTGCCGGTGATCTTCTCGTAGAGGGCGACGTAGCGGCGGCGGGTCTCGTCGACGAGCTCGGGCGGGATCTCGGGTCCGGGCGACGTCTTGTCCCAGGAGCCCAGGTCGCTCGCCCAGTCGCGCAGGAGCTGTTTGTCGTAGCCGATCTGGCGCTGCCCCGGCGTCCAGTCCTCGATACGCCAGTAGCGTGACGAGTCCGACGTCAGCGCCTCGTCGGCCAGCGTCAGCCCGTCCGGGCCAAGACCGAACTCGAACTTGGTGTCGGCGAGGACCAGCCCGCGATCTTCGGCGATCTTGGTCGCCACCTCGTAAAGGCGCAGCGTGGTCGCCCGCAGTTCCTCGGCCCGTTCCGCGCCGACGAGCGCGGTCACGTCGGCGAAGGTCATCGGCTCGTCGTGGCCCTCTTCGGGCGGCGTCTTGGTGGTGGGCGTGAAGATCGGCTCGGACAGTCGGTCGCCCTCGGCCAGGCCGTCGGGCAGCTCGACCCCCGACACCGAACGCGACGTCTGGTACGCCGACCAGCCGCTGCCGGCCAGGTAACCCCGGGCCACGCACTCGACCGCGACCATGGCCAGCCGCTGGCAGCGGATGGCCCGGCCGGCGAACTCGGCCGGCACGTCGTCGGGCGAGATCACGTGGTTGGGCACGACGTCGGCCAGCTGGTCGAACCACCACAGCGACAGGGCCGTCAGCAACCGCCCCTTGTCCGGGATCGGCGTCGGCAGCACCACGTCGTAGACCGACACCCGGTCCGACGCGACCAGGATCAGCTCGTCCCGGCCGTCGGCGTACACGTCACGGACCTTGCCGCTATGGATCAGTTCCACGGCGATCTTCCTAACTGAGCGCTTGGGTCAGGTCGGCGATCAGATCCTCGACGTCCTCGATGCCCACCGACAGGCGAACCAGGTCGCCGGGTACCTCGAGCGGCGACCCGTTGACGCTGGCGTGCGTCATCCGTCCCGGGTGCTCGATCAGCGACTCGACGCCGCCGAGCGACTCGCCGAGGATGAAGATCGACGTCAGCCCGCAGACCTTCACCGCGGCCTCCTCGCCGCCGCGCACGGTGAACGACACCATGCCGCCGAATCCGCGCATCTGCCGGGCGGCGAGGTCGTGGCCGGGATGCTCGGGCAGTCCCGGGTAGTAGACGCGGGCGACCGCGGGGTGGCCGGTGAGGAAGTCGGCGACGCGCGCGGCGTTGGCGCAGTGCCGGTCCATGCGCACGCCGAGGGTCTTGATGCCGCGTAGCACGAGGAAGGCGTCGAACGGCCCGGCGACGGCGCCCATCGCGTTCTGGTGGAAGGCCAGCGCCTCGCCGAGCTCGGCGTTCGAGCGGCCCACCACGAGCGCGCCACCGATGACGTCGCTGTGCCCGCCCAGGTACTTCGTCGTCGAGTGCACGACGACGTCCGCGCCCAACGCCAGGGGCTGCTGCAGGTAGGGCGTGGCGAAGGTGTTGTCGACGACGAACAGGGCGCCGGCGTCGTGGGCGATGCCGGCGAGGCCCGCGATGTCGGCGATGCCGAGCAGCGGGTTGGTCGGCGTCTCGCACCAGATCACCCGCGTGGACGGCCGCACCGCGGCCCGCACGGCATCCAGGTCGGACAGGTGCACCGGCGTGTACTCGATGCCCCACCGGGCCAGCACCCGGGCCACCAGCCGGAACGTCCCGCCGTACGCATCGTCAGGCAGCAGCACGTGATCGCCAGGGGCGCAGACGGCCCGCAGCAGGGTGTCCGAGGCGGCCAGCCCGCTCGCGAACACCAATCCTCTGGCCCCCCGCTCACCGTTACCCTCGAGCGCCGCCAGCGCCTCCTCCAGGGCAGTCCGCGTGGGGTTGGCGCTGCGGCTGTACTCGTAGCCACCACGCAGGCCGCCCACACCGTCCTGCTTGTACGTGGACGTCGCATAGATCGGGACGCTCACCGCACCGGTGAGCGAATCGGGCTCCTGCCCGGCGTGGATGGCGCGCGTGTTGAAGCCGGCCTCGTTGCCGGCGGAACTGGTCACGCCCGCCACGATAGTTGCCGGCCCGATCACCGGCACAGCGAGTAGCCATGGGGCCGCCGAACAGGGCTGCTCGCGACGAGTGGCACTGTTCAGCGACCTCCTATGGGCTTGCCGTACCCTCCGTCGGGATGGGCCGCCCGCACTCGCGCCGCTGGCGCTGGACCGCAATCGCTGCGTCCGTGCTCGCCGTCCTGGCCGTCGTCTCGATCGTGCTGATCACGACCCGTACATCGGGCAAGAATCACGCCGACGCCACGCCCCCTCCCCCGTCGACGTCCGCCTCGACACCTGCGCCCAGCACCCGTCCTGTGACCCGCCCGGCATCACCAACCCCCAAGAAACCGAGCCTGGCGTCGTCCGCCACTGTCAACGCAGCCCTGCGCAAGCTCGCCACCCAACGGCCCGCCGGGGGCGTGTCGGTCGCGGCCCTGAACACGAAGACCGGCGCCCAGTACAGCTTCGGCGCGGGCAGCGGCATGCGCACCGGCAGCGTGGCGAAGCTGTTCCTGCTCGAGACGGTGCTGCTGCAGCACCAGGACGAGGGCACCCCGCTGAGCGGCGGCGAGCTGAGCCTCGCGACGCCGATGATCGAGAACAGCGACAACAAGGCGGAGTATCAGCTGTTCCTGCAAGCCGGCGGGCGCGACGCCCTGACCGATGCATTTCCTCGGCTGGGCCTCAGCCATAGCGTCCCCGGGTATTCGGATCCGGCGCTGACCACGACCAGCGGGAGCGACGGCGTCAAGCTGGTCCGCAACCTGGTCCGCAACGGTCCGCTGAACGCCTACTCCCGCTCGCTCGCGCTCGGGCTCATGCGCAACGTCGAGTCCGACCAGCGCTGGGGGGTCAGCGCCGTCGCCGACACCGGCAGCACCGTCGCACTGAAGAACGGGTGGCTCTCGGTCGACGACAGCAACGGCCCGGGCGAGAACGACAACGACCGGTGGCTGGTCAACAGCGTCGGCGTCGTGACCGTGCGCGGCCAGCAGGTGCTGCTGGCGGCGTTCACTCAACACGGGACGGACTACCAGAGCGGCGTGCGCCTGGTCGAGGCGCTGGTCAAGGCGATCACCCCGGCCGTGGTGGCGCAGCCGTGATGAACGGCTCGTGGCGGCGCCGAGGCATGGTCGGGGGCTCGGTGCTGCTCGTCGCCGGCATATCAGTCACGGCCGTGGTCATCGTTCATGGACGGCATCCGACGGCCCACCGGGCGGACGAGCCGAGCACGCCACCCCTATCGACCGCCACCCCGCCGCCGACAACGCCCCGGCCTTCGTCCGCCCCGCCGTCGTCGACCTCGCAGCACGCCACGACGCATCCGGCTCTGACGCCGCGGTCGACCATCGACAGCTCCCCGATCAACAGCAAGCTGCGGGCGCTGACCACGCAGGTACCGCCCGGGGGCGTGTCGGTCGCGGAGCTGAACACCGCCACCGGGGCCCGCTACAGCTACGGGGCCACCGGCGGGATGCTCACCGGCAGCGTGGTCAAGGTCTACATCCTGGAAACGCTGCTGCTCCAACACCAGGACCGGGGTACCCAGCTGTCCGATCAGGAGGCCGCGACCGCCCGCAGGATGATCGAGCACAGCGACAACGAGGCGGCCGAGACGCTCTACTACGCGATCGGAGCCCGCGCCGGACTCGTGGCCGCCGCCCCCCGGCTAGGCCTGACCCACACCATCCCGGGGCCGAACCCCGACTTCAAGGGCCTGACCCAAACCAGTGCGACCGACTGCGTCACCCTGCTGCAGAATCTCCTTCGTCCCGCCCCATTGCACCAGTACGCCCGCTCGGTCGTGCTCGGATTCATGCGCAACGTCGAGTCCGACCAGCGGTGGGGCGTCGGCTCGGTCGCCGACCCGGGCACGACGTTCGCCAACAAGAACGGGTGGCTGTCGGTCGAGGAGGACAACCCGGACGGCCTGGGCGACAACGACCTGTGGCTGGTCAACAGCATCGGGATCGTCACCGTCCACCATCAGCAGGTGCTCATCGCGGTGCTCACCCAGCACGGGCAGTCCTTCGAGGACGGCATCGAACTCGTCGAAGAGCTAGCCGAAGCGATCACCCCAGCCGTCGTGTCCAAGTAGCGGCCGCGAGCAACGTCGAGCAATCCTGTTCCCGGCATACCGTCACGGACCGTACTGTTTGTGACACGCTTCGGCCTCACCCTGGAGGGACGATTCATGCGACTCCGCTACCTAGGCAAGACCGCCAACTCGGGCGTGAAGGGCTGCCCAGCCCTGTACGCGACCGATCGAGGCACGTTCGTCGTGCAGGGCAAGATCGTCACTGACTCGGAGGCGCTCGCCGATCTTCGCGACGTCGCCGCCGACGAGACCTTCGTCGAGGTTCCGGCAGATGTAGTACGGCTCGCTGGGCAAGCCTGATGCGCCGCGACATCGACGAGGCCGAATTTGACAAGCTCTTCGAGGACTTCGAGCACACCGCGTTCCGGCTGGAGACCCGCGAACGGTACGTCGAGGACAGCGAAGTAGGACCACTGCAGGCGTTTCAAGCCGGCCGCCCCGGCTACCAGTGGCTTCAGCGCTGGCAGGACTACATCGGGGAAATCACAGCGCAGGGCAAGGTATTCGCGCGAGTCCGGGTGGTGAGCGAGCCGCACAGCGACTACACCCGATTCGGTATCGACGCATCGCGGATCAATGTGGCGGCTGGTGAGGACATTCGCTACCTGCCCCGGCCTCGCGCCCATGACCTCGGCCTGCCCGCCGAGGACTATTGGCTGTTCGACTCGCGCCTCGCCCTGATCTTCCACTTCGGCGCCGACGGACGCATCGCCCAATTCGAGCTGATCGACGATCCCGAGACGATCGTGCAGCGTAACCACTGGCGTGACGCATCTCAGCATCATGCGATCCCGCGCGACGAGTATGCGGCGCCCAATAACCTTGAGTAGGTGACGAGCTATCAGCGAGAACGCGTCGCACTCGGAGAGCGACTGCGAGAGCTGCGGCAAGACGCTCGGCTGACCGGCCGGGCGCTGGCGGCCGCATGTAGCTGGCCACCGAGCAAGATCTCCAAGATCGAGGCCGGCAAGCAGACGCCATCACACGCTGACCTCGAAGCATGGACTAGCGCCTGCGGCGCGCCCACCGCGGTACGCAGCCTTGTCGCTGCACTGCGATCCCTTGAGACGCACTACCAAGAAGACCGTCGCGCCTTCCGCGCTGGTCTCGCCGCACCGCAACGCGAGTACGGCGAGATGGAGTCGCGAACCACCTTCATTCGCGACTTCGAGTCGGTGTTCGTTCCGGGCCTATTGCAGACCCCGGACAACGCGAGGAGCCGGCTCGCCGTTCCCATCGACTACGCCGGAGCGCCGAGCGACGGTCTCGACGACGCCGTCACCACTCGGATGCAACGGCAGCAGGTGCTCTACCAACCGGGCAAGAAAATCCACATCGTGATGACCGAAGCCGCCCTGCGATATCGCCTGTGCGACGAGGCAGCTATGGCAGCTCAGCTCGATCGGCTCACCGTGGCGACCACGATCCCGCACATCCGCTTCGGTGTGATCCCGTTGGAGGCGCGATACAGGGCACCGCCCACCAATGGCTTCTGGATCTTCGATCGCAACCTGGTTCGGGTCGAGACGGCTACCGCCGAGCTGCACGTCAGCGACGAGTTCGAGATTCGCGCCTACCTGAAGCTGTTCGCCGAGTTGTCCGACCTGGCTGTTTATGGCGAGAAGGCGCGGGCGGTCATCGCTCGGTCGCTGGCCGCGCTTGCCCTGGCCGACTCGTAAGAATTTCCCTCCCGTGCGCGATCCGGGTAACCAGCCTGGCTGTATTCGCAAGCTGCAGCAACATTCTTCCCATACCGCATTGATCGTCTCTAGCGTCGGCTTCGCGAGGGTCGCCAGAGCATTCCGGCGAGATAGGGGCCGGCGGGACCGGCGCTGCTTGCCGTCTGGCCGGCGCCGGTCCCGTCATCCATGATCAGGAGCGCACCCATGGACGAGATTCCGCCGGCGATCGTCCAGCGCCTGTCCGCGCGGAGCGATCCGCCCGGCGTCCTGTCCCGGTGGCTCACCCGGCTGGGCTACCGCGCCGAGCCGTCCGATGTCGAGATCATCGTCAGCCGCTACCGCCAAGAGCAGGATGCCGCTGGCCTTCCCGATCGAGTGGCGCGTTATGGCTCGAGTGGTGCGTTATAACGCACCACTCGACGGATAACGCACCACTCGATCGGGGACGTTCAGTGCGAGCCTGCCAGGTGGCCCAGGACGTCCTGGCGGGTGATGACGCCGGCGGGCTTCCCGTCGATGTGGACGAGCAGCGCGTCGGCCGCACCCAGGGCGTCGATCGCCGCTGACACCGGCTCCCCCGACCCGATGATCGGCAGTGCCGCCGACATGTGCGGCTCGACCGGGTCGGCGAGTGACACCTTGCCGGCGAACAGCGCGTCGAGCAGCACCCGTTCGGACACCGACCCGAGGACCTCGCCGGCCGTCACCGGTGGCTCGGCCTTGACCACCGGCATCTGGGAGACGCCGTACTCCCGCAGGATGTCGATAGCCTCGCGCACGGTCTCGTTCGGGTGGGCGTGGATGAGCGAGGGTGTCTCGCCCGACTTCTGCCGCAGCACGTCGCCGACCGTGACCTGCCCGGACGCCTGCAGGAATCCGTAGTCGGCCATCCACTGGTCGTTGAAGATCTTCGACAGGTAACCGCGTCCGCCGTCGGGCAGCAGCACCACGACCATCGCATCCGCGCCGAGGCCGACCGACGCCCGCAGCGCGGCCACGGCCGCCATGCCGCACGAGCCGCCGACCAGCAGGCCCTCCTCGCGGGCCAGGCGCCGCGTCATGTCGAACGAGTCGCGGTCAGAGACGGCGATGATCTCGTCGCAGACGTCCCGGTCGTAGGTGTCGGGCCAGAAGTCCTCGCCCACACCCTCGACCAGGTACGGACGCCCGGTGCCGCCGGAGTACACCGAGCCGTCCGGGTCGGCGCCGATGACGCGGACGCGTCCATCCGACGCCTCCTTGAGGTAGCGCCCGACGCCGCTGATCGTGCCGCCGGTGCCGACGCCGGCGACGAAGTGCGTGATGCGCCCCTCGGTCTGCTCCCACAGCTCGGGGCCGGTCGTCTCGTAGTGCGAGCGCGGGTTGTTCACGTTGGCGTACTGGTTGGGCTTCCAGCCACCGGGCGTCTCGCGGGCGAGGCGGTCCGAGACGGCGTAGTACGAGCGTGGGTCCTCGGGGGCAACCGCGGTCGGGCAGACGACGACCTCGGCGCCGTAGGCCCGCAACGTGTCGATCTTGTCGCCGCTGACCTTGTCCGGGCAGACGAAGATGCACCTGTAGCCGCGCTGCTGGGCCACGATGGCCAGGCCGATTCCGGTGTTGCCGGACGTCGGCTCGACGATGGTGCCGCCCGGCCGGAGCTCTCCGGACTGCTCGGCGGCGTCGATCATCCGGACGGCGATGCGATCCTTGACCGAGCCGCCCGGGTTGAAGTACTCGACCTTCGCCAGCACGGTCGCGTCCAGCCCCTGCGTGACCTTGTGGAGGCGCACGAGCGGTGTGTTACCGATCAGGTCGACCAGCGACTCGTAGTAAGCCATGCGGTGAAGGTTACTGAGCGAGCGGTTACCTGGCCTCGCCAGATGCCCGATCGCGCCACGCAACGGGGCGATTGCCGACCCTGTTCAGGGTGAACAGTTAACCTCGGTAATCCGAAGTACGTGCGAACAGGGGGTGGCATGAGCAAGGCTGGTCGGGCCCGCCGCATCGCGGCGGCGGCTGCGTACGGCGGCGGAGGCGTGGGCGCGCTGGGAATCGTGGGCGGGGCGGCCCTCTACGGGCTGATCATCGGTGAGACCAAGCTCGCCCGGCGGCGCATCCCAGCGGCCGCGACCGAGCCGCCCTTCGTCCACGACACCGTCTGGGCGGCTGCGGGCGTCAGCGCGTCCCGGCCGCCGATCCGGATGGCCATGCTCGGCGACTCCACCGCGGCCGGCTACGGCGTGCATCACGATCGCGATACCCCGGGGGCGCAGCTGGCTATCGCCATCTCGGCGATCGCCCGCCGGCCGGTGCACGTCACGAGCGTCGCCGTGGTGGGTGCGGAGTCCAACACGCTGCCGGCGCAGGTCGCCAACGTCGACCCCCGCGTCGAGATGGCGGTGATCATCGTCGGCGCCAACGACGTCACGCACCGGATCAAACCCGCCGAATCGGTGCGCTACCTGGGCGATGCCGTCCGGGCGATGCGAGCCAACGGCACCCGCGTGGTCGTCGGCACCTGCCCGGACCTCGGCACGATCCGCCCGCTCGCCCAGCCGCTGCGCTACATCGCGCGGCGCCTGTCCCGCCAACTCGCCGCCGCGCAGACGATCGCGGTCGTCGAGGCCGGCGGGCGCACCGTGTCCCTCGGCGACCTGCTCGGCCCGCTGTTCGCCCAGAGCGCCGAGATGTTCAGCGAGGACCAGTTCCACCCGTCGGCGACGGGCTACGCCCATGCGGCCGACGCCCTGCTGCCCTCGGCCCTGGACGCCCTGGGCCTGCGCACCCGGTCGCGGTCGGCCAGCGCGTTCACCACTCGGCGAGCCCGTCCGGTCGCGAAGGCCGCCGTGCAGGCGGTCGCGCACCCCGGTACCGAGGTTGCCGGCGTCGAGGTGCACGGCGAGACCGAGGGACGCCGGGGCCGGTGGGCCCGCTTGCGGCGGCGACGTCCGCAGCATCCGGTGCCGACCGCGCCCGAGCAGGCGCGACCCGTGCAAGACTCGGTTCATGTCGCCTGAAGCTGTCATCGTTGCCACCGCCCGCTCGCCGATCGGCCGCGCGGGCAAGGGATCACTCACCGACGTCCGTCCGGACGACCTGACCGCGCAGGTCATCCGGGCCGCGCTGGCCAAGGCACCGCCGGTATTCGAAGACCCGACCATGATCGACGACCTGTACCTCGGGTGCGGGTTGCCCGGCGGCGAGCAGGGCTTCAACCTGGCCCGCGTCGTGGCGGTCGAGCTCGGCTACGACTCGCTGCCGGGCGCGACCATCACGCGCTACTGCTCGTCGTCGCTGCAGACGACCCGGATGGCCTTCCACGCCATCAAGGCCGGCGAGGGCGACGTGTTCATCTCGGCCGGCGTCGAGACGGTGTCGCGGTTCGTGAAGGGATCGTCTGACTCGTGGCCGGACACCCACAATGCGGATTTCGCCGACGCCGAGGCGCGCACCACCGCGACGGCACAAGGTGGTTCGATCTGGCACGACCCGCGCGCGGACGGCGAGCTGCCCGACATCTACATCCCGATGGGCCAGACCGCCGAGAACCTGGCCCAGGCCAAGGACATCAGCCGCGAGGACATGGACCACTTCGGCGTCCGCTCGCAGAACCTCGCCGAGCAGGCCATCAAGAACGGCTTCTGGGCCCGCGAGATCACGCCGATCACTCGCCCCGACGGCTCGACGGTCGACGCCGACGACGGGCCGCGGGCCGGCGTCACGTACGAGGCGGTATCGCAGCTCAAGCCGGTGTTCCGGCCGGACGGACGCGTCACCGCCGGCAACTGCTGTCCGCTCAACGACGGGGCGGCCGCGCTGATCGTCATGAGTGACGCGAAGGCCGCCGAGCTGGGCCTGACCCCACTGGCCCGCATCGTGGCGACCGGCGTCTCCGCGCTATCGCCGGAGATCATGGGCCTCGGCCCGGTCGAGGCGTCGCGCCGAGCGCTCACCCGCGCGAACATGACGATCGGCAACATCGACCTGGTCGAGATCAACGAGGCGTTCGCGGCCCAGGTCATCCCGTCCTATCGCGAACTCGGCGTCGACATCGACACCCTGAACGTCAACGGCGGAGCCATCGCGGTGGGCCACCCGTTCGGCATGACCGGCGCCCGCATCACCACCACGCTGATCAACTCGCTGCAGACGCACGACAAGCAGTTCGGCCTGGAGACGATGTGTGTCGGCGGTGGCCAGGGCATGGCCATGATCATCGAGCGCCTCGCCTGAGCGTGATCAACTTTTCACGCGTAACTAGCACGGGGCCCGCTCGTTCTCATTGATGTCCCGCAAAGAGACACCGGTCCTTTGCGGGACACCAACGAAGGGCAAAGCCGCCCTCGGCGGGGGAGGGCGGCTTGCCCCGTTGACTGCCTTATGCCGCGTAGTCGCTAATCGCGCAGGTAGCCCAGCAGGCGCAGGATCTCGAGGTACAGCCAGACCAGGGTGACCATCAGCCCGAATGATGCGTACCAGGCGAACTTCTCATCGGCGCCGTTGCGGATGCCCTGGTTGATCACCTCGAAGTCGACCGCCAGGTTCATCGCCGCGATGCCGATGCACAGCAGGCTGAACAGGATTGCGATCGCGCCGCCGTCGCGCAGGCCGAGCCCGCCCGGGTGGAACAGGTACGCGATGCCGTTGACGAGCATGAGCCCGAGGATGCCCAGCGTGGACGCGAACACCATCTTGGTGAACCGCGGCGTGACGCGAATGGCGCCGACCCGGTAGGCGATGAGCATGCCGCCGGCGACCATCACCGTGCCGGTGAGGGCCTGGACGACGATGCCGTGACGCCACTGCTCGAACGCCCGGCTGATCGCCCCGAGCGCGACACCCTCGAGGCCCGAGTACAGCAGTGCGGTGACAGCGTTGGCCTTCATGCTGAAGCCCATGTAGAGGGCGAGGCCCAGGCCGCCGAGCGCCCCGACGGCAATCAGGCCGCCGGCCGCGCTCTCGGGAGTGAGCACCCAGGTCGCCGCTCCGGCGAGCAGGAGCACGGCGAGCATCGCGCCGGTGCGCACGATGACGTCGTCCAGGGTCATGTAGCGGGTCGGCGCCGCCGGACCACCGCCGCCGCCGGGACGCCCGCCGTAGCCCTTGACGTCGTCCGGCGGGATCGTCGGACCACCGAAGGCCGGCTGCCGGTAGGACTGCTCCAGCTGGTCCGCAGGAGGCGCGTACCGGGTCGGCGCGCTCGCCTGCGAGCTGAATCGAGTGAGAACGGCATTGGTCACGGCTCGTTGCCTCCTGTAGATGGACGCATCACGCCTGCGTCTATCCGGCCAACGATACGAAGGCCCGCGGAGTTCCAGGAAGAAGGTCTTGCTACTGGCGAGTAACTTATGATCCAGTATACCTGTGACACGACGTCCGAGAGATCTGGAGCGAGCCGATGGCATCGCGGAACTCACGTGACCTGATGGGTCTCGGCCTGACCGGACTGAACAAGGCCGCAGGGTCAAGACTGCTAGACCGGCTGCGACTGCGCAAGCCCGTCGAACGGGTCGTTTTCCACGGCGCGCGCGCCGGCTTCCGCACCGTGGGCGCGGCGACCCGGACGTTCACCGCCGCGAAGCGTCGCGCGACCCCCGAACGTCCGCGCCATACCGGGGAGCGTGGGCGCTTCGATCTGACGCCGACCGGCGAGCAGCAGATGATCCGCGACCTGAGCCGCGAGTTCGCCGCCGAGCAGCTGCGCCCGGCCGCGGCGCCGGCCGACGCCGAGTGCGCGGCGCCGCCGGAACTGCTCAAGCGGGTATCGGCCGAGCTCGGCATCACCGTGCTGAACGTCCCGGAGAGCCTGGGCGGAGTGAGTAGCGAACGCTCGACGGTCACCAGCGTGCTCGTCGCCGAGGCCCTGGCCCACGGGGACATGGGGCTGGCCGTCGCTTGCCTGGCCCCGTCGGCGGTCAGCACTGCCCTCGTGCTCTGGGGCGACGAGCAGCAGCAGGCGACCTACCTGCCCGCGTTCGTCGGCGACGACGTGCCCGCCGCGGCGCTGGCCATCCTCGAGCCGGGACCCTTGTTCGATCCGTTTGCTCTGCTTACCCATGCGCATCGCACCGTTGACGGCTACGTCCTGGACGGCGTCAAGTCGCTCGTGCCGCGGGCGGCGAGCGCCGAGCTGTTCGTGATCGCCGCGAACCTCGACGGGCGGCCGGCGCTGTTCCTGGTCGAGTCGGAAAGCGTCGGGCTCACCGTCGAGGCCGATCCGGCGATGGGACTGCGCGCGGCGTCCACGGGCCGAGTGCACCTGTCGAAGGTGGCGGTGCCGAGCGCAGCTTTGCTGGGCGACACCGCCGCCTACGCGGACTGTGTCCGGCTCGCCCGCCTGGGCTGGTGCGCGCTCGCCGTGGGCACCGCCCAAGCCGTCCTCGACTACGTCGTCCCTTATGTGAACGACCGGGTGGCGTTCGGCGAGCCGGTGAGCCACCGGCAGTCGGTGGCGTTCATGGTCGCCAACATCGGCATCGAGCTCGAGGGCATGCGCCTGGCCACCTACCGGGCGGCGAGCCGGGCCGAGCAGGGCCGCTCGTTCGCGCGCGAAGTCGGACTCGCCCGGGCGCTGTGCGCCGAGTACGGCATGAAGATCGGCAGCGACGGCGTGCAACTGCTCGGCGGACACGGGTACGTCAAGGAACACCCGGTCGAACGCTGGTATCGCGATCTGCGCGCGATCGCCGTCCTGGAAGGGGGCGTCTTGGTATGAGCATCAACCTCGAGGTGCCGACCAAGTTCAAGCTGCTGGTCGACCAGGCGCACCAGGTGGCTCTGGGGGTGTTCCGCCCGATCTCGCGCCGCTACGACCTGGCCGAGCACGAGTACCCCAAGGAACTCGACATGCTCGCCGCGCTCGTAGACGGCATGAACGACTCGGGCGAGCAGGGCACGGGCGCGCGCGGCGTGCGACGTTCGAACGACACCGAGGCCGACACCGACGGGGTGCGCAACGGAGGCAACCTGTCGACCGTCCTCAGCGTCATGGAGGCCTGCTGGGGCGATGTCGCTCTCGTGCTGGCGATGCCGCGCCAGGGGCTGGGCAACGCCGCGATCGCGTCGGTGGCCGACGACGAGCAGCTGGCCCGATTCGACCGCGTGTGGGCGTCCATGGCGATCACCGAACCGGGCGCGGGCTCGGACTCGGCCGCCATCCGCACGACGGCGGTGCGCGACGGCGACGACTACATCCTCAACGGCGAGAAGATCTTTGTGACCGCCGGTGCGCGCAGTGACGCCGTGGTGGTGTGGGCGACGCTCGATCCGAGCAAGGGGCGGGCGGCGATCAAGTCGTTCGTGGTCGAGAAGGGCACGCCGGGGTTCACCGTCGAGCGCCTGGAGCACAAGCTCGGCATCCGCGCCTCGGACACCGCCACCCTGCGCTTCGCCGACTGCCGGGTACCGGCGGCCAACCTGCTCGGCTCGCCCGGCATCGAGGCGGAGCAGGGATTCGCCGGCGTCATGCAGACCTTCGACAACACCCGGCCGCTGGTCGCCGCGATGGCGCTCGGCGTCGCGAAAGCCGCCATTGATGAAACGCGTTCCGTGCTGGCCGGCGCCGGCGTCACCGTCGACTACGACCGGCCGGCGTCCCGGCAACACGCCGCCGCCGCTGCTCTCCTGGCGATGGAGGCCGACTGGGAGGCGGCGTACCTCACCACACTCGAGGCGGCCTGGATGGCCGACAACGGCCGGCCGAACTCGCTGCAGGCGTCCATGGCCAAGGCGAAGGCGGGCCGGATGGCGACCGAGGTGACGTTGCGCTGCGTCGAATTGGCTGGGGACTACGGGGAGTCGTCGTTGCTGGAGAAGTGGGCGCGGGACGCCAAGATCCTGGACATCTTCGAGGGCACCCAGCAGATCCAGCAACTCATCGTGGCGCGCCGCCTGCTCGGCAAGTCGTCGGCCGAGCTCAAGTAGGGATCCTTGCGCACCCCGCCTGTGATCTTCCTGCACCGACTGCCCTGCGGGGCTGCATGTGCAGGAAGATCACCACGCCAGGCCGATCTTCCTGCGCCGGCAGCCCTCTGAGGCCGGATCCGCAGGAAGATCACCATACCGGCGGCGGTGGGCGCCGGGCCGACCATGCTGCGTGCGCTGAGCGTGGTCGATGGGCGACAATCTGCGTACCCCCGATCACGAAGGCCACCTCCATGTCGTTGCTGGGCCGGTTCCCCTGGTACGGAAAGCTGCTCCTCGGGCTGTCCGCGGTCTTCCTGATCGGGTCGATCGGCTTCTACGGGGCGTCCCTGACCAGCGGCCACACGATCGACGGCTCGTCCTCATCGAGCCATCGCGAGCACTACCGCTGGACGGGCGGCAAGCTGCAGTTGGAGGCGACCGAGCGGCAGGACTCGACGACCTGTTACGTCAACCACGACGGTGGCGGGCAGCGCACCGTCCAGCTCGCCGGGACGAAGCGCAGCGGCACCCACCGGCAGAACCTGGCCTTCACCGGCGACGCGACGGTCAGCTGCACCCGCACCGTCACCGCGTACACCGGCTCGGGCGTCGGCCGTCGCGACTTCAGCCGATCCGGGGCGTTCCGGGGCGGCGCGGTGGCGTTGGTCGTCGTGCCGCTGGTCTTCCTGGGTGTGATCCGTGTCTTGCGGATAGCCGCGCGCGGCTAAGCACTGGCCGGGACGCCGGCCGGCATGCCAGGGTGGAGGGCATGAGTTCCTCTTCGACGGCGCCGGACGAACCTACGGCCAAGACCAGCGCGCCGCCCGCCGACCCGGGTGGCCCGGGTGATTCGGAAAGCCCACCGGAGGGCGTCAAGGACAAGTTCCGCGAGGCGCTCGAGCGCAAGCGCAGCCAACAGGCCGAGCGCAACAGCGACACAGACACCAAGGATCAAGCCAAGATCCACGGATCCCACGGCCCGGCCGCCGCCCGGCGCGAGTTCCGTCGCAAGAGCGGCGGATAGCGCGGGCTGGGTCAGCGCGGCCCGACTCCCACGCCGCCGCACGAGCGGCCCAGATGGGGATACATCACCCGTCGGCGGATATCATCGGCATGCTCCCCAGTCCCGAGCCCGAGGACGCGACAGTGACGCTGCCCGAGCGTGGATTGATCGCCGGTCGCTATCGCATCGAACGCCAGATCGGTGCCGGCGGAATGGGATCGGTCTACCTCGCGACCGACACCGACTCCGGGCGACAGGTCGCGCTCAAGCAAGCCCATGAGGGACGCCGCCCGGCCGACCGCGAAGCCGCCATCGCCCGCGACCTGCGCCACCCCCGCATCGTCGCCCTCTACGACTCGATCGCCACCGAGGGCGAGAGCTGGCTCGTCATGGAGTACGTGCCCTCGCGCAACCTCGCGACGATCATCGCGGACGACGGCCCGTTGCCGGCTGAGAAGGTCGCGCACCTCGGGCGTCAGGTCGCCGAGGCGCTACAGGTGCTGCACGACAACGGCGTCGTGCACGGCGACGTCTCGCCGGGCAACGTCCTGGTCACCGACGACGGCGACGCGAAGCTGACCGACTTCGGCGTGGCTCGGGCGATCTGGAGCGACGCCACCATCACCGCCGGCGCGCTGGTGGCCGGCACCCCGGCCTACCTGGCGCCCGAGGTCGCACGCGGGGGCGAGCGCACGCCGGCGTCGGACATCTTCTCCCTGGGCGCCACGCTGTTCGCCGCCATCGAAGGCGTCTCGCCGCTGGGTGACGCCGAGAACCCGCTGACCGCGGTGTGGCGCTCGGCGTCGGGTCACGTCGCC
>Ga0137415_10003542_pt1 | contig 15518 bp, 12 predicted proteins | sample CZODoug3_1_1_16f_FD_183082 | JGI IMG/M metagenome (GOLD analysis project Ga0137415, IMG submission 183082) | Vadose zone soil fungal communities from Angelo Coast Range Reserve, California, USA - CZODoug3_1_1_16fungal (Hybrid Assembly) | ecosystem: Environmental > Terrestrial > Soil > Vadose... | reverse complement strand
GAACGCGGCCACCCGTCCGACCGAGGCGCGGCTCGCCCGCAGCGACGTCGTCACTCCGGCGACCAGCTCGAAGGGACGCACGAAGCCGACGCCGAGCACCATGACCGCCACCGCGCGCGACGGCGACATCAACGTGTGGGTCGCGAGCAGCAACCCGGCCACGAGCACGGCGGTGAAGGCGAGCTGGACGGCGAGCTGGCCGAGATACTGGCTGGGCAGCGCACCGAGCACCTCACGCCGGGCGGCTGCGTGTTGGGCGTCCAGGGCGTCGTCGAGTCCTTGCCGGCCGGCCCGCGAACGTCCGGTCGAGCGCAACATCGGCTGCGCGATCGCGAACTCGAGCAGTCGCGCGCCGGCCTCGGCCGCGGCCGCGTCGTGCGCGGCCTCGGTGCGGTCGGTGATCCGCCGGGCCACCGCGAACATCACCAGGACCACCGGCACGACGACGAGCACCGGCAGCGCGATCCGCCAGTCGAGCACCAGCAGGAACCCGAAGATCGTCGCCGGCGTCAGCAGCGCACCGATCAGCGCCTGGGTGAGGAACACGATGCCGGCGACGCGAGTGACGTCGCGCCCGACCAGTTGCGGAACGCGTCCGGTCTGGCCGTCGTCGAACCAGCCCAACGGCAACCGGACGACCTGCTGCCCGATGCGCTCGTACAGCGTGCGCCGCCACGCCGACGCCAGGCGCAGGGCGCACAGGCCCATGACGTACTGGGCGATCCAGCCGACGACGACCGCGCCGCCCAGGGGCAGCAGCCACCGGGCGGCCGTGGCGGTGTTGCCGCGCAGCAACGCGTCGAGCAGCGGGGCCACCAGCCCGAACGCGGCGCCCTCGCAGAGCGAGTAGGCGGCGGTCGCGAGCAGGTACCGCAGCAGCAGGCGGCGCTGGCCGGGCCCGACGATGGCGCGCAGCTCGGCGATCATGCCGGGACGCCCGGCTGAGCCGACCACAGGTCGGCGTAGCGTCCGCCGGCGGCGAGCAACTCGTCGTGCTGACCCCGCTGCCCGATCCGGCCGCCGTCCAGCACGAGGATCTGATCGGCCTGGGTCACGGTGTAGAGGCGGTGCGCGATCACGAGCAGCGTGCGGCCGATCGCCAGTTCGGCCAGGGCGTCCTGGACGGCGGCCTCGGACTCGGGGTCGGCGAAGGCCGTGGCCTCGTCGAGGACGACGACAGGTGTGTCGGCCAGCAACGTCCGGGCGATGGCCACCCGCTGCGCCTCGCCGCCGGACAGTCGCGCGTCCTCGCCGACCACGGAGTCATAGCCCCGCGGCAGCGCGCGGATGCGTTCGTCGATCGAGGCGGCCCGGGCCGCGGCGCGCACCGCGGCGTCGGAGGCATCCGCGACGGGCAGCGCGATGTTGTCGCGCACCGACCGGCGCAGCAGCACCACGTCCTGGAGCAGGAAGCCGACGTGGCGGTAGAGCACCTCGCGGTCCAGGTCACGGATGTCGACGCCGCCGATGCGGATCGCTCCGCCGCTCACGTCGTAGAACCGGGCGATCAGCAGGGCCAGGGTCGACTTGCCCGCCCCCGACGGCCCGACCAGGGCGGTCACTGTCCCGGGTTCGAGCACCGCGTCGATGTCGTGCAGCACGGGACGATCGAGCGAGTACCCGAACTGCACGCCGGACAGCTCCACGGCCAGGGGCGCGCCCGGCCGGCGGGCGGCGCCGGGCGCGACGCTCGGCTCGGCCGGTTCGCGCAAGAGCGAGGCGACCCGGTGCGCGGCCTCGCGCGCGCGGCGGGCCTGATCGCGCGCCGAGTAGATGGGCGTGAGCAGCTCGAACAGTCCCAGCCCGAGCAGGACGAACGCCACCACGTCGGCCGGCCGGGTCCAGCCCGCGCCGACGAAGCCGGTGCCCGCGCCGATGACCAGCGGCAGGATCGTTGCCGGCGCGACCGTGGCCCGGGTGAGGCTGCGCTGGCGGACGAAGAGCAGCTGCGCCTGCTCGTCCGCCGCCGCATAGGCCTGCGCCGCCGCCCGGAAGCGAGCCGGCGCCGACCCACCGGCGAACGCCTTGATGACGTCGATCCCCTGCACCATCTCGATGGCCGCCGCCGAGAGCTCGACGTTCGCCGCGGCGATCCGTCGGCTCGGTTCCACCGCCTTCGCCGCCATACGCATGCGTACGGACTGTGCGCCGGCCGTGACGGCGACGGTCAACAGCGCGAGGCGCCAGTCGGCCCAGAACAGGTAGCCGACGATCGCCGCCGGACCCGCGATCGCCGACGCGAGGTCACCCCGGGCGTGCGCCACCGCGTGGTGCAGGGTCGCCACGTCGTCCTGCACCGTGCTCTTGATCGTTCCCGAGACGCCTCCGGCGAACCAGCCGAGCGGCAGCACGGCGAGCTGGTCAGCCAGTCGGCGCCGCAGCGAGCTGGCCAGGTCGGCGTCGGCGAGATGCGCGAGGCCCGCGGACGCGGCGTACAGGACGACGCGCGCCGCCACGAGACCTATGGCCAGCCACGCGATCGGCCAGACCGCCTCGTGCTCGGCCCGCACCAGGCGCCGGGCGATCTCGACCATCGCAACGGCCGGCCCGATCGACAGCACCGTCGCGAGCGCCTGCAGGGCCGCGGCGACTGTGACCCGGCCGCGCACCGGCCGTTCGAGATCGGCGAGGTCGCGGGCCGGCCGCACGTCGGGCACTAAGACTTGCTCACCGCGGTGGAGAGCAACGGCACGGTGGCGTCCAGCCCGAACGGGATGCTGAGCACGGACGGGAACGCCACGGCGATCGCGATCGACAGGTCGAGCGCGACGTAGGATCCGCGCTGCACGGCCTCGAGCCGCTTGAACAGTTGGTTGCCCTCCAGTTCCGCCCGCGCCTCGGGCTTCGTGTACACGACGATGAGCACGTCGGCGTCGAGGACCTCGATCCGCTCGGCCGACACCAGCGAGCGTCCCGGCGTCGCCGAGGCCGGCAGCCCCGTCACGGCCGGCGCGAGCTTCATGCCGAGCTGGCTGAAGAACACCGCGCTGGCATCGTCGGTCCGGCTGATCGTGTAGATGCTGTCCAGGCCGCTGACCGGGCCGAAGGTGAAGGTCTTGCCGGTCAACTCCGGGTGCTGCGCCCGTAGGCTCGCGATCTTGGCTCGGGTATCGGCGACAAGGGTGCGGGCTTCGGCGGCCTTACCGAGCACCTGACCGGCCCGCGTGGTCATGTCCTCCCAGCTGTCCTTGCTCACCGCCTGCCGATAGCTCAACGTAGGCGCGATCTTGGACAGCGTGGCGTAGTCCTTGGCGAGGGTGTAGTCGTCGCTGGCGAGGATCAGGTCGGGGTGCAGCGCCGCGAGCTGCTCGGTCGGCAGGCCGTCACCCGTGGCGAACAGGGTCGGCTTCGTGGTCGGCTTCTGCCAGGGCGCGAGCCCGCTCGGCCAGCTCGTGCTCCGGGCGGCACCCACCAGGTTGGCGCCCAGCGCCAGGGCCAGGTCGGTGTCGCGCAGGTAGCCGGCGGCCACGACCCGCTTGGGCGCGGCCGGCACGGTCACCGAACCCACCTTGCCGGCCACGGTGACCGGAAAGGAGCCGGCCGACGATGTCGAACCGCCCGAAATCGGCGCCGGGTCCTTCTTGTCGCTCGAGCAGGCCGCCACGAGCGCGACGCCCGCACCGGCGGATCCGAGCAGGAATGACCGCCGGGCCAGCGATCGACTCGGGCCGGGACGACGTAGGGCTGGCATCACAGGGGTTCTCCTGTCGGTCGTGACCCCGAACGTCGGGCCGGCAGCGAAGTTAGGTAAGGCGACCCTAATTGATGGGGGCTCGACCTGGACCGCTGGGGCGGTGCCGCCGGCTATCGCTGGTAGCCGCGCAGGTAGTCGACGATCAGTTCGGGGACCGCCTCGGCATCGTCGCCGGTGGACCGATCCGGGAAGTCGAAGACGGCGATCATCATCTGCATCGGGTACGCCGGCGACTGCGCGCACGTTCGGATGAGTTCGCCGTCCACGAAGAATGCCACTGACTCCGGTGTCCAATCCACAGCATAGCTGTGGAACTCGGCGACGTCGATCGGCAGCCGAACGGCCGCGAAGTCCTCGGTGATCGCCGGATCGCGGAACGCATGCAGGCCCATACCGACCGCCGCCGAATCGTCCGATACGGCGTCGCCGAAGATCTCGGCCACGCAGATCTCCGCGCAGCGCTCGGGTTCGTCCTCGAGCCCGACCATCCACCAGGCGACCATCGACCGCGACGTGATGATTCCCCGAGCCCGCATCTCGAGATAACCGGACGACGGCGTCCAGCCCCAGAGTGTCTCCTGCGCCTCGCGAACGACCACCCCGTCCCGCCAGGGTTGCTGACCGATCGTGCTGCCGACCGGCCCGGAGAAGTTGCCCGACTGGATCCCGGACACCCGCAGCGGCGGCATGTGCTCGCCGGGCAGCCAGAGCCCCTGCGCAGGCGGGATCGACAGGTGCAGACAGGAGTCCCGGATCTCATACGTTGCCTGCGTCGCGGCCCGAGAACTCCAGGCCGGTAGGTAGTGCGGCACCCACACGTCAGGGTCCAGGGTCGGTCCGTCGAAGTGGTCCTCGAAGACGAGCTCGAGCCCATCCGGCCGCTCGCTCATGCACGCACCAGTGACTCGGGGGTCAGCTCGTCCAGGCTGCGGTGGCCGGACAGCGCCATCGTCAGGTCGAGGTCGGCCAGCACGCTGCGCACCACGTGGCGCACTCCGTCCTGGCCGCCGTGGGCCAGGCCGTACACGTAGGGACGTCCGAGCAGTACCGCCTGCGCGCCGAGCGCCAGGGCCTTGAGGATGTCGGCGCCGGTGCGCACGCCGGAATCGAACAGCACCGCCAGCTGATCGCCGACCGCTTCGGCGATGGCCGGCAAGGCGTCCAGTGACGCCACCGCGCCGTCGACCTGGCGCCCGCCGTGGTTGGACACCACGATGCCGTCCAGGCCGGCATCGGCTGCCCGTCGGGCGTCGTCCACGTGCTGGATGCCCTTGAGCACGATCGGGCCGTCCCAGTGAGAACGCAGGAACGGCAGCTGATCCCACGACTTGTCGACGCCGATCGCCGTGGTCAGCCACAGCGGCAACGCCTGAAGCAGATCCTCCTCGGGCGGCTTCGCCAGGCGCGCCCGGAACGCCGGGTCGGAGAAGTAGACGGCGACGCCGGTGCCCCGGATGAACGGCAGGTAGGACTGGTCGAGGTCGTGCGGACGCCACCCGAGCAGCCACGTGTCGAGCGTGACGACCAGGGTGGTGAAACCGGCCGCGCGGGCCCGAGTGAGAAAGCTCGCGCAGATGTCCGGATCGTTGGGCCAGTACAGCTGGAACCAGCGCTCACCGTCACCGTTCGCGGCGGCGACCTCCTCGATCGTGTACGAGGACGCCGTCGACATGATCATCGGCACGCCGAGCTCGGCCGCCGCCCGCGCGGTCGCCAGTTCCCCGTCCGGATGGACGATCGACTGGACGCCGATCGGGGCGAGCAGCACCGGCGCCGGCATCGCGGTGCCCAGCACCGTCGTGGCCAGCGAGCGGTTCGTGGCGTCCCGCAGCATGCGGGGTACCAGCCGCCACCGGTCGAACGCCTCACGGTTGGCCCGCGTCGTGGCCCCCGATCCCGCGGACCCGGCGACGTACCAGAACGGACCGGGCTCCATGACCGACCGGGCCGACTCCTCCAGCGCGGACGGGTCGGTGGTGAACGCGGGCCGCACGTCGCCCAGGCCCTGCAGGTAGATCTCGTTGGCGTAGTTCGACAGGGGCACGCTCATCGTTGAACCGTACTGAGCCGCCCGCCCAGGTAGTCGCGGGCCTGCGCGAACGCCGGATCGGCGAAGTAGTCGCCGTGCCCGAACGCCGCCGGCCAGGTGCCGTCGCCGGGCGGGCGGTCGAACGCGGGGTCGAGCAGCCACCAGTCGACCTCGCTGCTCGGACCGGCGGACCCGAACCGATCGGCGAAGACGTAGCCCCCGATCGGGTCGCTGGGCCGGTACAGGTTGCGCCAGCGTCCCGCGACGGCGGTGTCGACCTGGCGCAGCGCGTCCGGCCCGAAGTACGCCGGGAAGATGGGGGCATAGAGCCGGCGCAGCGGGGATCCGTACGTCAGCAGGGCCAGCCCGGCGTCCGTGTCCAGTTGCAGCACCGCCGCCGCGCCGATCACCGTGCCCTGCGAGTGACACGACAGCACCACCGGGGCGTCGGCTCGGCGGAACTCGACGCGCCGCAACAGGTCCGGCAGCGTCCGCTCGCTGTAGCACGGCGGCGCCAGCGGATGCACGGCGCGCGGCCAGAACGTGCCGAGGTCCCACAGGACCCCGACGGTCCGGCGCTGGGACTCGTCGGAGTAGGCGCGGCGGCCGATCTGGATCAGCGCCAGGGCGAAGGCGGCGAGCGCCAGCACGCCCAGGGTTACCGCCCAGGACAGGTGATCCAGGATCCATTCGTGGCTGATGCCGAAGCCGATTGCCGACGCGGTCACCACCGCGAGCACCGTGCTCAGCAGCGCACCGGCGACCGGCACCAGATGATCGGTCAGCCGCGCCTTGGCCCAGGTGCCGGCGATCGCGTTCACCCGCGCCGCGGCGTCGGGGCCATCCGGATCGCCGTAGCAAGCGGGCACGCGCCGGCGTAACTCGCCAGCTGCCGCCCGCCACCGCCACAGCAGCCAGCCGAGCGCCGGCACCAGCGCCAGCGTGGCCGCCAGGGCCGTGGCCGACGTCCAGAAGTACGAGGTCGGCACGATCAGGTCGCGGGCCGAGTTCACCCGGCTCGCCGCCGCCGGCGAACCGAGCACGCGGGCCACCGCGAGCATGAGCGCGGCCCCGAACCCACCGGCGATCAGCCAGCCGATTGCGGCGAGCAGGGTAGGCGCGAACCCGGCCCATACGGCCCGGGCGGCGCGGTGCGGCCCACGCCATCGCTGCCACCACGACACCGCCGCCGACGCGAGCAGCAGCCCGGCCTGCCCGGCGAACAGCCACACCACCACGTCGGCGTAGCCGCTCAGATCACCGGTCGTCGAGGAACCCGACGGACGGCGCGGCCAGGCCTCGCCGAACGCCGAGGTGAACCAGGTGAACACGCCGACCCCGACGGCGAGCACGAGCGCGATCCAGGGCAGGAACGTGTACCCGTCGATATCGGACGACGCCGCTTCGCGCTGCCCTTCGCTCGGGCGCTTGCGATCGGTCATCGAGGGCAGGCAGGCCAGCCCGACGACCACGACCAGCATCGCCACCACCAAGACGCTCAGGACGCCGACGAGCCCGCCCCGACCGGCGGCGTGCGCCGACACGCCCCCGTGCCACTCGGGCAGCAGCAGCATCGCCGCGACGACGGTGAAGCCACCGGCTACGTGAACGGCGCGCAGCTTGCGCACCGGGCCCCGTCCGTTGAACATCGCCCGATCGGCGAGCGGCGTGGCCGCCGGCGTGGACGGCGCGGCCGGCACCGCCGTCCGTTCGGTGCGCGACCAGGTCTGGTTGGCCAGCCGCCACAGCAGGCCCACCATCGCGAGCGGCAGTGCCGCGGTCAGGGCGAGTTGGCGCTGCGGGTGGTTCAGCCACCGCCAGCGCATCCACTTCAGCAACGGCTGGGTGACCTCGCGTTTCGGCCGCAGGTACTGCCAGGCGACCAGATCCATCGACACCGACACGATGCTCAGCACGAACGTGATCGTCAGCGACAGGGCCAGCAGTCGCAGCAGCATCGCCTGCAGGCGGCGCCCCCGTCCCGGTTCGGACAGCGGCGCCGAGGCCGAGTAGTAGGCGACGTTGACGAGCATGTATGGCAGCAACAGCAGCCACAGTGCCCGCCACTTTCCTCCGGACGTGAGCCCGCTCCAGGAGTACGCCTCGACCCGGTCGCCCGGTTGCGGATCGGGGCGGGCCGTGCTCGCGGTCGCCGGTTGGTAGAAGCCGGCCGCGGCGTCGCCGGCGACGCGCACGACGTTCGGGACCTGCAGCATCGCCGCGGGCGGCGTACCCGACACGCCGTGCACCCGGATCTCGTACAGCGTCGGGCTCACAGCGCGTGATTCTTCCGGTGCGAGGGGCTACAGGGCTAGGTCCGATAGGACATCATTCAACGGACGGGGCCGCGCGCCGGCCGCACCCTGGGTCGCCGCGATCTCGCGCATTTCGGCCACCCACCGCCCGGACTTGCTGGCGGCCATCGCCAGCCGTCGGGGCAGGCTCTCGTCCAACCCGTCGAACACCTCGGCCAGATCGGCGAGGACGAAGCCCACGCTGTCGTGCGCCCGGGCCGTGAGCATGGCCTGAACGAGCAGCGCGTTGAATCCCTTGTACACCGAGGCTGTACACATCTTCACGGCCGAGGCCTGCCCGGCCCGATCACCCACGACGCGCGCGTCGACGTTGGGCGCGTCCAGATCGCCGACTCGGCGGGCCGAGCGCCCGGACAGGTACAGGATCGTGCGGGTGCCGTCGGCCGGCGGCGGACCGCTGATCGCGCCGTCGACCAGGTCGAGGCCGGCGCTCGACACCTCCGCGGCGATGCGCTCGACCGTTGCCGGGGCCACGGCATTCAGATCGGCGACGAGCGGCGTCACCGCCTGCCGCTCGGCGGCGGCGGCGATCAGCCGGGCGATGTCCACGGCCTGATCGGGCGGGCCCACGCTCACCACGATCTGCGCGGCCCGCACCACGGCGTCCAGGTCCGGCAGCAGTTCCAGGCCGGCGTCGCGGGCCAGTGACGCGGTACGCGCGCTGCGTCCCGCCGTCGTGGCGACAACCCGCGCCCCGCCCCGACGCCACGCGCGGCCGAGCGCGCTGCCCATCGCCCCCGGACTGACGACTCCGATACAGACGGCCACGATCTCTCCCTCTCGCTGTTCCCGGCGCCGAGGTCGTGCCGCCGATCACGTACACCGTAGGTAGATCCTGCCGCTGGCGCCGACGGCACGACGCGGTAATTACCGCAATACGCGGGCGGGTTGGCGACCTATGCCTCGTGTTGCTCGACCGCGGAGTGCGGTACGTACCGCACAGCGCGGTCGCCTACCGCACCTCGGTGTAGTTACCCCCGTGTGCGGTCGACCACCACGAGGGAACCGCCGCCGAGCTCACCGCGTTGGGCGGTAATTACCGCTATGCGAATAACCTCTTGCCGAACCAGTCGCCGGCGGCGCTCAGCCCCGGAGGCACCGCGAACAGGGCGCTGCCGGTGTGCTTGATGTACTCGTTGAGCGCGTCGGTGGCCGCGAGCTGGGCCTGGATCGGCACGAACTGCTTGCGCGGATCCTTCTGGTAGGCGATGAAGAACAGCCCGGCGTCGAGCTGGCCGGTCACCGGGTCGATGCCGTCGGTGAAGGAGTAGCCGCGGCGCAGGATCTTCTGCCCACTGTTGCTCGCCGGGGCGGCCAGCCGGATGTGCGCGTCGACCGGGATCACCGGACCGTCCTTGGCCTTGGCGGCCAGGTCGACGGTGTCGAACTCCTTCTTGCCGGTGAGCGGCGCCCCGGTCTCCTTGATCCGGCCGATGACGTTCTCCTGGTCGGCGAGGTAGTCCGCGTCCCAGGACTCGATCAGCATCCGGATCCGCCGGGCGACGAGGTAGCTGCCCCCGCGCATCCACGGCTGGTCGGTCTCCTCGCCGACCCACACGAAGGACTGGAGCTCGCCGGGGTCCTCGGCCTTGATGTTGTTGGTGCCGTCCTTGAATCCCATCAGGTTGCGCGGCGTGGCCTGCGACGTCGAGGTCGTGGACGTGCGCCCGAAGCCGAGCTGCGACCAGCGGGTGACCGCCGTTCCCCGCGCGATGCGGGCGAAGTTGCGAATGACGTGGAAGGCCACCTGCGGGTCGTTCGAGCAGGCCTGCACGCACAGGTCGCCGCCGCTGCGGTTGGGGTCGAGCACCTCGTTCGGGAATGCCGGCAGCCCGGCGAGTGCGGCCGGGCGCCGCGACGCCAACCCGAACCGCTTGTCGAACAGGGAAGGCCCGAATCCCACGGTGATCGTCAGTTGCGCCGGCTCCAGGCCGAGCGCCTCGCCGGTGTCGATGGGCGGTGCCTGCGGCGCGGTCTCGACCGGGCCGATCGGCAGGCCGGCGGTCATCTGCGCCGCCGCGGCCGCCCACGAGCCGAGCATCGCCTTGAGCGCGCCGACGTCCGGGCTCGTCACGTCGAATGCGGCGAACGCCAGCCGGTCCTGGGCCGGGGTGTCGATGCCCGCCTGGTGGGCGCCGTAGAACTCGACCGGGCCGGCGTTCTCGTGCGTGGCCGTCGACGCGGTCGCACGGGCCACGCCGTACCCGCTCCCGCCGGCCGCGAGGACGCCCGCGGAGCCGAGCGCGGCGCCCAGGACTTGGCGCCGGCTCGGCCCCCTGGGCCCCCCCGGGCTCATGTGAGCGTGCCTGTCTCGGTCATGCGTTGACGACCTTGCTCGCCACTCGGGACAGCGGCTCGGCGACGGCCTGCACGGCGTGGGCCGCCGCGGTCTTGTCCGCCGCGGTGAGCGTTCCGTACCGCACGAAGCCCGACGGATCGGTCGGGCTGCGGTACTTGTCGAGCAGCGTGTCGACGTTGCCGAATGCGGTCGTCACCGACTTGGCGAGCGCCGGGTCGATCTTCACGAGCGCCGGCTGCAGGTTCGCGAACGCCTGCTCGGAGCCCTCGACGTTCGCCTGGAAGTCGAGCAGGTCGATGTGCGAGTAACGCTCCTCCTCGCCGGTGATCTTCGTCTTGGACACCTCGTCGAGCAGCTCGACGGCGCCGTTGGCGAGCTCGGCCGGCTGGTAGGTCAGGCCCTTCACCAGGGTCTGCAGCTTCTGCACGTTGGTCAGCAGCCCCTGCCCGTACGGCGCGAGACCGGCCGTGCTCTTGGCCTGGAACAGGCCCTTCTCGATGTAGTGGAAGCCGGTCCACTTCGCCGCGGGGACGTCGCCCTCACGGGCGTCGATCGCCGGGTCGAGCTGCAGGGTGCCGGTGGTGAACGACTCGGCCACCGGCTCGATGCGCTCGTAGTAGGGCCGGGCCTTGGCGTAGGCCGTCTGCGCCGCGGCCAGGTCGCCCTTGGTGAGCGCTGTCGCGAGCGGCTTGACCGCGGTGACGAGGTAGCCGACCTGGCGGGTGACGTAGGCGCCGTAGTCCTTCGTGCCCTGGACGAGCAGCGCGTGAGTGTCGGTGTTCGCGGTGGACGTCGCCGTGCCGGTGACCTTGAACGGCGTCCGCGCGGTCTTGGCGCCCGGGCAGTAGAGCGTGTAGTCGCCGGGGTCGGCGCTCAACGCGAAGCTACCGGTGAAGCCCGGCGGCAGGTTCTCCTTCTCACCGACGATGCGCTCGCCGGAGAGCAACTCGACCTCGCTGACCCCGGTGGCGTCCTTGTTGGTGATGGTGAACGTGAGCCCGCCCGAGGTGTAGTCGGCGCGATCAGTCCGGCAGCCGTCGGCCGCCGTGATCGTGACGGCCACCTTGTGCGGATCGCCACCGCTGCCGGACGGTGGCGGGTCGGACTTCTTGTCGCTGCTGCACGCGGCGAGCGCGGCGACGGCCACGGCGGCGAGTCCGACGGCGGCAAGGCTGGCGCTGCGGGGCGTCATGACCGGCTGCTCCTTCAGGTTAGCTGAGACTTAGGGGAGCCTAACCTAACCGGACACTAATTCGGGAGTGGGGGTCGGCGCGCTCGTGGCCGGACGCCGGCGCCGAGCAGCCAGCACGTAGAGCGCCGCGGTGATCAGCGCGACGGCCCCGGCGATGCCGGTGGTGGCGGCGATCGCGGTCAGCGTCCGGTGCCGGTCGAGCGTGGTCACGTCATGCCGGGCGGTACGGACGGCCTGGTCGGCGGCGGCCCGGGGCAACGCGTCGACCTGGTCGTGGACGGTGCCGAGCGGGAGCGGCCCGGTCGAGAGGGTGGCGGTGCGCGCGACCACCTCGCGCCACCGCACGTCGACGACCCGGCCGGTGCGCGGCTCGACCCAGAACGTCGCCGTGTCGGAGTCGGTGTAGCGCACCGCGACGCTGTCTGCCGTCACGTGCGCGCCGAGCGGCAGGCGTCCACCGTTGGCTTGGGCGACGTCGGCGACGCTCACCGTCGCGGGCAGGCTCGCCGCGTCGAAGGGGCCCGGCCCGGTGGCCGTGTAGACGTCGGCCGGCTGGCCGTTGTGCGCCTCGGCGCCGGTGAGTTTCGCGGTGAGCGTCTGCGCGGCCCGGCCCGGGGCGGCGGCCTCGATCCGCGCGGCGTCGGCGTTTCGGGCGGCGATGCGGGCGGTGAACCCGCCGGCGTCCAGCGCCGGGTCACGCGCCGGACGGCTCGGCGCGACCACGGCCAGCACCACCGTCGCGACCGCGAGCACCGCGCCGCCGCCAAGCGCGTAGCGGGCGATCGTGGCGCGGCTCGGTGCGCGTCCGGGCGGCCACGCGATGTAGAGGCCGACCGGGATCAGGTACACCAGCCACCCGATCACCTCGATCAGCACCGGATGCTCCTGGATGCCGAGCATGCCGGTCAGCAAGGACGCCTGCACCGACCCGGGGCGCACCACGCCGGTCAGGTCGACCGTGCTCTGCTGGCCGATGTTCAACCAGCCGGCCTCGTGCGCGGTGTGCAGCGCGTTGACGACCAGGCCGGCCGCCACCAGCACCAGCACGACGCCGGTCGCCCGGAAGAACTTGGACAGGTTGATGCGCACCCCGCCGCGGTAGATGCCGTATCCGAGCACGACGGCGACCAGGATGCCGAGCAGCGCACCGACGCCGGCCGAGGCGCCACTCGTGCTCTCGTTGAACGCGGCGAGCAGGAAGACGACGGTTTCGAATCCCTCGCGCAGCACCGCCAGGAACGCCATCGCCACCAGCGCGTAGCCCGAGCCGGCCGCCACCGCCGCCCCGGCCGCCGTGGTGAGCTGGCCCTTGAGGTCGCGGGAGTGGCGGCGCATCCACACCACCATGTAGGTGACCATGCAGACGGCGACCGCGCCGATCACCGTCTCCAGGCCCTCCTGCTGGCGCTGCGGCAGGTTCTGCGACACGACGCGCAAGACGATGCCGACGGCGAGGCACAGCAGCGTCGAGGCGGCGACCCCGACCCACACCCAGCGCAGCAGGTCGCGACGGCCCTGCTGACGAAGGAATGCGGCCACGATGCCGACGATGAGTGCGGCCTCGAGCCCTTCGCGTAGCCCGATCACGAAGGTGGGGAGCATCCGCCGGATCCGTTCATTAGGCAAGCCAAGCCTTACCTTGCTTACGGTATCCGAGCGGCCCGGTGACTGTCTCCCCCCGGTTTCGAATCCCCCAACGGGGCGCAGCCCGCTTACCCGACTTCCTAGTCCAGCACGGGGTGCAGGATCTCCCACATCAGGGCGGCGACGCCGGCCGCCGCCGGAATCGTCAGCACCCAGGCCACGACGATGTTGCCGGCCACGCCCCAGCGCACCGCCGAGAACCGCCGAGTGGCGCCGACGCCCATCACCGAGGACGTGATCACGTGCGTGGTCGAGACGGGCAGGCCCATCTGCGACGTTGTGAGCATGATGCCGCTGGCCACCGTCTGGGCCGCGAAACCGCTCGCCGGCGACAGCGAGAAGATGCGCCGGCCGAGGGTGCGCATGATCCGCCAGCCGCCGGAATAGGTGCCGAGCGAGATCGCCGCCGCCGCCGAGAGGATCACCCAGACCGGGATGCCAGCGTCCGGGCCGAGGTGGCCGGAGACGGTGAGCGCCAGCGCGATGACCCCCATGGTCTTCTGCGCGTCCTGGGTGCCGTGCCCGAACGCCATGGTCGCGGCGGACACGATTTGGGCCCACCGAAAACCACGATTCGCCTTGTGCGCATTGGCTTTGCGGAACGTCCACAGCAACGCGAGCATGAACAGGTAGCCGAGAACGAAGCCAGCGAGCGGAGAGCTCACCATCGGCACGATGACCTTGTCGGCGATGCCGTGCCACTTGACGCCGTCCGCGCCCACGAGTGCCGCCCCGACCAGTCCGCCGATCAGGGCGTGCGACGAGGACGACGGCAGGCCGAAGTACCAGGTGCCGAGATTCCACACGATCGCGCCGGCGAGCCCGGCGAGCACGACGATCAGCCCGTCCCGCCCGTGCGGCGCGTCGATGATGCCCGAGCCGACCGTCGCCGCGACCTTCGTCGAGATCAGGGCGCCCACCACGTTGGCTACCGCCGCCATGGCGAGCGCGACCCGCGGCGTGAGCGCCCGGGTCGACACCGACGTCGCGATCGCGTTGGCGGCATCGTGGAAGCCGTTGGTGTAGTCAAAGAAGAGCGCGACGACCACGATCACCACGGTCAATGTCGTTACGTTCACGACTCCTTGACCGCGATCGTCTCGACGGCGTGGGCGACGTGTTCCAATGCATCGGCCGCTTCCTCGAAGAGGTCGGCCACCTCGCGGAGCCGCAGCGTCTCCAGCGCGTCGTAGTCGCCGCTGAACAGCTTGGACAGCAGCTTGCGATAGACGCGGTCGGCCTCGTTCTCGAGGCGGTTCACCTCGATCCAGTACGGCTCCAGGTCGCGCAACGTCTTCAACCGCGCCATCGCCTCAGCCGTCTCGGCCGCCGAGCGGCGCAGCAAGGTGATCTGGTCACCCATCAGCAGGGGCAGGCGGCCCAACCCGGAGAGCACGATGAAGTCGGCGGCCGCCTCGATCGCGTCCACCACGTCGTCGAGGGCGCCGGCGAGGCGATAGATGTCCTCGCGGTCGAACGGCGTGACGAAGCTCGTGTTGAGCTGGCGCAGGATGCGGTGGGTGACGGTGTCGCCGGTGTGCTCACGGTCGCGCAGGTCCTTGGCGATCGCCTCTCGGTTGGCGTTGGGCTCCATGAGCCCGCCGAGCAGATCCGCGGCGTCAGCGACATTGCGCCCGGCCTCGGTGAACATGTCGTAGAACGCGCTGTCGCGCGGCGTCAGGCGAAACGGCACGGCTGCGAGACTAGTCGCAATCTCCCGTTAAGCTCTACGTCACCCGCCGTTCACCTTGCCGGGGAGAGTCGGTCAGTCAGATTTGTGGCGCCGGATGCGGCGGATCACGAGCAGCACGACCAGCGCGCCCGCGCCGCCGATGACGGCCTTGCCGACGGGCGACTGCGCCTTCTCGGTGAGGTTCTGCTTGGTCTGGTTGGCGATTCGTTTCGGGCTGGTGCGCTCGGCGAGCTGGTCGACCGCCACCGCCAGCGATGCGCGTGCTTGCTCGATGTCGCGCTGGATATCGTCAGCCGTCCTGTTCGCAGCCACGCTTGCCACTCCTCTGTGACGTCCACTACCTGGCGTGAAAGCCTAGCGCCATGACCCGTCTCGCTCCCGGCGACACCGCGCCGGACTTCACCCTGCCCGACGCCGACGGCAAGGACGTGTCGCTGGCCGCCTTCCGGGGCCGCAAAGTCGTCGTCTACTTCTACCCGGCCGCGATGACGCCCGGCTGCACCACGCAGGCCTGCGACTTCCGCGACAACCTCGAGTCCCTGCACGCGGCTGGCATCGACGTCGTCGGCATCTCGAAGGACAAGCCGGAGAAGCTGGCCAAGTTCCGCGACCGCGATTCGCTGACGTTCCCGCTGCTGTCCGACCCGTCGCT
>Ga0137415_10003541_pt1 | contig 15518 bp, 9 predicted proteins | sample CZODoug3_1_1_16f_FD_183082 | JGI IMG/M metagenome (GOLD analysis project Ga0137415, IMG submission 183082) | Vadose zone soil fungal communities from Angelo Coast Range Reserve, California, USA - CZODoug3_1_1_16fungal (Hybrid Assembly) | ecosystem: Environmental > Terrestrial > Soil > Vadose... | reverse complement strand
TTGCGCGCACCCATAAAATTAACAGACTCCAGCGTGCCGGGGTAGCTCACTGGTAGAGCGCCGCCCTGAAAAGGCGGGCGTAGCCAGTTCGATTCTGGCCCCCGGCACCACTTTGGCTTCCTTCGCCACACTTTCCGCTCCCTCCCAAGCAGATTGAATTTGCACGTGGTTCAAATCCAACCGGCGCAACCATCGAAATTTGTGCGGAGGCGATTCCTGCGGTGTCAATTTGGTTCTATCCCGCGGATAGAGCGTTGCCTGTCGTACGTCAGGCAGGTTCAGGATCTGGGCAGTCAGTCGCTCCAGCCCAATTGCGAAGCCTCCGTGAGGCGGCAATCTGAGCGCTTTGTCGTTAGGTTGTAGAGCGTAATATCCCCGGGGCACGGTCCATGCTAATCGGTAAAATCTTGACCAAAAGAAACGGGCACGGGATCTCCGTGCCCGGCGTCAGATCTAGCAATTTTTCCCCTGTCGGGGCTTCCCAGACAGTGACCCCACTGATCCAACTGCCACTCCGGACCCACAAAACCTTACCGCATGATTCTGCGGCGGACTGCACCGATGCCGATTAGTCCGATCCCGAAGAGGAGAAGACTGCCGGGCTCAGGAGTCGCGGTAACGGGTATCTCGGCAGCCTGCATTTGGACGCCGCCCACGCTGGCGGTTCCATTCGCGCCGCCGGACAGGGTGACCGTCAAAATTGAGTCTATTGACTGCACGGGGGAAAAGGTGGTCATCGCGGCGAATGGCGGCGAGGTCGAGCTGGCCAGGGCCGTCAGAGCACTCGAACACAAAGGCGAAGAGAGGGGCCCTGAAAAGATACCACCTAGGCATACGACCTCGGATGCTTGGATCGTTCCCGACCCCGTCATCTGGGTGCTGAGCAGCGAGAACAGATCACCGACAATCGAGCTGCTGGGACCTACGGAGGCTGCGAGCGCAATGGAGAACGAGTTCGTCTGCCCGGACGCAACAGAGACTCCCGAGCCAAAAAACAGACTGAAAGACAAACCCGCGGTGTCGGACGAGGTGATCGGTGTCGGGAAGTTGACCGAGGTTCCGCCGATGCCACTGGTCGCGAAGCCAGAGAGGAGCTGGTCTCCAACGGTGCAGCCGCTGGGAAAGGCAAAGAAATAGTCAGAGTAATCTGGCTGAAGAATGCACTGCGGCGTGCCCATCGCGGCTGACGGCAGGAGCAGGGCACCTGAGAAAAGAAGTATCGCGAAGAGCCCCCGAGTGGGCACCATCTCGTCCTCCTGCCCGAACTTTTCACCTGTCCCCGACGTGCGCCACACGCGGAGGATGTCGGTGTCGTGCCATGATGACGGCTTTACCGGAGAACTGCAGGCGAGCACTTGCGTCGCCACTTCGATTATGTTGAAGCCCAAGCACTTATCCCACGGCTCTTAAACAGCCCTGGAACATTGGTTCACCTTTTGTGCAAAATGTTGCATACTCCACGCGCTCAGGTCGCAACTGTCTCCGCCGTCAATCTCGACCCATGATTTTGTGACGCCGCACGATTTTTGATTGCGCCCGGAAGTCCCGGTAGCGTCTGCGCGGGGAGCGCGGTGTAAGGAAATCAATTCGCGGAGTTCCCCGACGGTGCTGTCAGCTAGGAGCACGGGGGAAGGCTGTGAATCGCGTCCGCTCTGGCTGACTGGAATCGGAGCGCAAAGATGCCGCGACCTTGATCCGGAAGCCGATCTTGTGGCTGTCACGTGCTATCCAGGCCCTCGGCACCATGCTTTCGAACGCGTAGCACATAAACAAGCACTGAAACCTTTGCGCGAGGATTGCTGCGCTCTCTCAACTGGAACAACTGCGTCTGACTTCAACCGACCGTACACACCAGGCCGCTAACCCTGTTAATTGTGCTTGACCGGAATTTTGCGCAGGGCTAGATTTGTCCGTGCAGAGTCATCTCCCCCTTCTACTCGCCCTTCCAAAGGTGCAGCTGCCTCGGAATTCACCACCTCTCCAGAAGAGCTATGTCTACAAGTACGTCCGCAGTCAGCGATGCCGTCTACAAAACGCTGGTGGAGTACGCGCCGGATGGGATTGTGATTGTCGGCCAAGAAGGCCGCATTGTGGTGGTGAACTCCCAGACAGAAAAATTGTTCGGTTACGATCGCGCCGAACTGATCAACAAGCCCATCGAGGTTCTCATACCGGAACGGTTCCGGGGAAAACATCGCGGACACCGCGCGGGTTTTATGAGCAGCCCGCAACTGCGGCCGATGGGGGCCGGCCTGGAACTTCACGGGATGCGCAAGGACGGCACCGAGTTCCCAGTCGAAATCAGCCTTAGCTCGGTGCAAAGTCCGAATGGGCTGCTGGTGAGCGCCGTGGTCCGAGACATTACCGACCGCAAGCGCGTCGAAGAACTTTTCCGCGGCCTGCTGGATTCCGCACCGGATGCGATGGTGGTGGTCGGCGCAGACGGACGAGTTGTTCTGGTGAATTCGCAAACGGAAAAACTCTTCGGCTATCTACGCGAAGAACTCCTCGGCCAACCGGTCGAAGTGCTGATTCCGGAGCGTTTCTGGAACCAACATCGTCATCACCGCTCCGCTTACAGCACTCATCCGCAATTTCGCCCCATGGGAGTGGGCCTGGAGCTATACGGAATTCGCAAAAATGGCACAGAATTCCCATTGGAGATTAGCCTCAGTCCACAACAAACGAAAGACGGAGTGCTGATTGCGAGCACGATCCGCGATATTACCGACCGTAAGAAGATTGAAGATGCGTTGCGCCACTCGGAAGCCAGCTTTCGCGCTTTGGTGGAGGACAACTACGGCGTGTGCCGCGCCCGACTGGATGGCAGCTTGTTGATGGTGAACCAGCCATTTGTCCAATTGCTTGGCTACGATTCGCAAGAAGAGGTTCTGGCTTTGAACCTGGCAACGCAAGTTTTCGCGATGGGCGAATTCTCGCTCTCCTTGTTCAATCCGCCCGGACGCAACCGGCAGTTCACGCGGATTGAATCGCGCTGGAAACGGAAAGACGGCAAGTTCATCAACGTGGAACTGAGCGGGCGCGTGATCTGCGACGACGCTAATAATCCAGTGTACCTGGAAATCCTGGTCGAGGACGTCTCGCGGCAGCGCGGGATGGAGCACAGGCTGCGACACGTTCAGAAAATGGAAGCCATTGGCCGATTGGCCGGCGGGATCGCGCACGACTTCAACAATGTTTTGGGAGTCATCTCCGGGTATTGCAGCATGCTGATGGACAAGCTGGAATCGGACAGCACACTCTACCCTTTGGCCGCCAATATCTCGAAGTCCGTCCAGCGCGGAGCGACGCTCACGCGACAATTGCTGGCGTTCAGCCGGCAACAGGTTTTGCAACCTCAAATTATCGATATCAACGCGCACTTCAAGGGATTCCAGGGGCTGCTGCGGCGAGTGATCGGGGAAGACATGGAGCTTTCGGTCATCAACCGGAATGCCGACCTTTGTATCCGCGCGGACCCCGACCAACTGGAGCAAGTGATCATGAATCTGGTGGTGAACGCCCGCGACGCCATGCCAAGCGGCGGCAAATTGATCATAGAGACGGCCGAACATCCGGTAGACGAGGAATATTGCAGCCGCAATCCCGAAACCAAGCCCGGCGATTACGTCATGATTGCCATCAGCGACTCCGGTTGTGGGATGGACCGGGAAACGCTTGCGCGGGTTTTCGAACCGTTTTTTACCACCAAGGAGCAAGGAAAGGGGACGGGGTTGGGCCTGGCCACCGTGTACGGGATCGTGAAGCAAAGCGGCGGGCACGTGACCGTCTATAGCGAACTCGGCCATGGCACTACGTTCAAGATTCTCATGCCACGCTCCCAGGAAAAGGCCGCGCAGGCGGAATCCGTTCAGGACGATATAACTGCGCCATCTGGTACAGAGATGATTCTCCTGGTGGAGGATGAGGAACCATTGCGCGCGGTTATGAAAAGCTACTTGCAAAACAAGGGTTATTTGGTGCTGGACGCGGCGCATCCTACCGAAGCGACTGAGGTCGCGGAGAAAGCTTCTCATCCGCCGGATCTTCTGATTACCGACGTGGTCCTTCCGCAAACTAGCGGCGTGAAGCTGGCACAGCGCCTCGCCCCGCTCTATCCGAAAATGAAAGTTCTATACGTTTCGGGGTACACCGCCGATGCCATCGTTCATCACGGTGCTCGCAATTCCGACTTTATCTTTCTCTCGAAGCCGTTTTCGCTGAATACGCTCGGCCGAAAGGTGCGCACCGCGCTGGATACAGAACCTGTTTCCGTAAAATCGACTTCTGCAGCGTCTTGAAAACCGGCCTCAATGCGGCACCAGATTAAGAATGGCCTCGCCTGCTTTGGGAACGGTGGCGACATAATCCTCGCCGAAAAACGCGGCCAACGTCGCGGCAATCTGATTTTGCGTCCGCCGCAAACTTAGGCCAATGACGCGAGGATTTGGCGCAAATCGATGGCGGAAGTGGAGGTGGTTCCGCGGGGCGTAGCGGGTCCGATGGCTACGGCTTGTGAGTGGCCTTCGAACCAAACCAGGAACGAGGACTGGTTGGCGCCGGGGAGCCGCTGCTGGTTCAGCCAGTTGTAGTAAGCGCCCATGTCGGCGTCCACCAGCGAACCGATGGGGTCGAGTTCCGCGCTCTCCGGGGTGGCGGCGAGCAGCTCGTTCATGGGCCTTTGGCGTTGGCGCGGCGCGAAGCGCACCAGCAACGTGAGCGGCTGCGCTCGGCGCAGCGCTTCGCGGGCGGTCCACTGCGCGAAAGTAGTACTGAAGATTTGCGTGCCGGAGCCTTCGGTCAGCATTTTGACGCGGAAGCGGTCAAGCACTTCGTCGCCGCCTTTGTCGAGACCGAGATCGGCGGGGCGCAACTGCGCGAGATGCGTGCGGAGCGCCTCGGGGCCCATGCCGGGGCGGTCAATGTCGGCGCGCATCCTGCCGAGCAGCGCGGCGCGCGCAGGCTCCAGCGCGCCGTAGGAGACGGTGGTCAGCGCGGCGTCGTGTTCGGCTTGCTGGCCGCCGTCGATGTACCAGTGCGCGTAGGGCTCGGGATGCGCTTTGGCCCGAGCAGCGACAGCATCAAGCAGAACGCGCACGCCATTTTCAGGATTGACGCGGCTGTAGTACGCACCATGCGGGCGCAGTTTGCGGAAGAGCGGCGCGTCATAGGAGGCGACGCCCTGGCCGACGACCGCGATGCCGAGACGCGGCGCAGCGGGCGGCTCCGGCGGAACGGCGGCGCGCAAGCGGTCGGCGTAGCCGATGGCCGCGGTGCGAAACGCGTCGAGCTGGTGCGTGGTCCAAAGATGCGACGAAAGCTGCTCCACAAATTGCGCCGGTGCGTTGATCCAATCAAAATTTTCGAGAGCAGCGGAAAGATGGATTTGCGCGAAACCCTGCAGCCAATCTTGCAACTGCTCCGCGGAGAGTGAATTCAGGTTGGTCAATTCCCTCTCCAGGGCTTTGCGCTCGGGCGGGAACCTGTAGTCATACTCGATGGCTTCGCGCAGCAGGCTGGGCAGGAAACTCAGCGGCAAGCGCTGCAGCGCGGCAATGTAGTCGGTGACGAGCTTCTTGGCTTGCGGCGGGTAGCCGCTGAATTGCTCGGGTTTGAGGTCGCGCGGCAGCATCGGAGTTACAAAAGTTCCGCGATTGGCTTGCCCTGAGCAAGCGACGGAGAAAAGCCGAGCAGCGAGCCGAGCGTCGGGACCAGATCGGTCGACTGCATCGCGCGGTCGTAAACCACGCCTTCGCGGATGCCCGGACCGAGCGCCATCATCCACGTGGTGCGGGAGAGCGCATCGCCGGTACGGTGGTGCTGGAAGCCGTTGCCGCCGGAGTCGTCGTCGGAATCGCGGCCAAAATCCGGCAGGATGAAGAGCGTGGTGTTGCCCGCGTATTCCGGCTCGCTTTGAATAGCCTTCCACATCTCAGCGCAGAGCCGGTCGGTGCGGCGAATGCCCTCGATGTACAGCGAGTACGCGCCGGCGTGGGCGATGTCGATGTCGTGCATGGTGATCCAGAGCAGGCTGGGCGCGAGCTGGCGCATCAGGCGGCGCGCGATGTACACGGAAAGCTCATCGGGGCTCGACAACGTCAGCGCGTGCGACTTGAAGTCGTCGACCGACAGCTTCAGCATCATCTCCAGTTGCTGCAACTGAAATTCGTTGCCGCCGAGGTCCGGCGCGAAAAGCGGACTTTCGTAGTTGTCGCGCAGCAAATGCTCGTAGTCCGCGCTGCGGCCAGACATCGCCGCAGTCAGCAGATGCTTCGGCAGAATGACGCTGGCGCCGAGGCCCGGCCCGTACGCGCGGCTATTGCTTTCGCCGATGCGGTTGAAGCCATTGCTGGGCGCAACCACCCAAGCGTCGGTTGAGGGGCGTTTCAAGTCCTTGCGGAAATATTCGAAGACCGTGGGATGTTCCGGCGGCAGCGAAGCAAAATTGTTGATCGTCTCATAGACCCCAGTGGCCAGGCTGGCGGTAGCCACGTAATGCCCCAGGATTCCACGATTCACCACCTGCGTGAAAAAGGTAGACTGCGGAATCAGTTCCCGCATCAAGTGCGGAATATTTTCCTGCCCCTCGGGCGCAAAGGTCTCCTGATCCCGCGCGCCGCCCCCAAACGTAATGACAACAACCTTCCTCTTCTTCGCGGGAATCCCCGCGCGAGCGACCGGGTTCTGGAGCAGTGTGCTCCCCAAAGCCATAGCCGCGCCAGTACGCAAAAACTCTCGCCGCGTACAAGCCAGCTGCCGGCTAAGTTCCTGAGGAGACGCGCGTTTCGTCGCAAACATTGTTGTCATTCCGAGCGCAGCGAGGAACCCTGCTTTTCCCCAAATCCACGATAAATGTAGAGGTGCAAAGAAACTACGACGCGCCAGTACCTAAGTCAAGGCAAGTCCCGCCCGGCTGACCTGGGCCGCACCCAACCGTTAAGACGACCTTGTGGGCTCGCCTCTTCGTGCTTATACTCTCGCTGTCTACGTCTGACTTCGGAGCACTCCGCGAATGAATGGCCGCCTCTCACTTCTGCTCGTTATCCTCTTATCTGCAGCATTGTCGTGGGGCCAATCCGGAGGCTCGCCTTCATCCCCCGCAGCTCCGACCTTTACTAAAGACATAGTTCCCATCCTTCAAAAGAATTGCCAGGTGTGCCATCGCCCGGGCGAAGCCGGTCCATTTTCTATGTTGACCTACGAAGCGACCAGACCATGGGCCATGGCCATGAAACTGGACGTGCAATCGCGAAAGATGCCACCTTGGTTTGCGGACCCGCGCTACGGCAAATTCTCCAATGCGATGGGTCTCGACTCCTCCGAAATCGAAACGTTGGTAAAGTGGGCCGATGCCGGCGCGCCGCAGGGTGATCTCAAGGACATGCCTCAGCCCGTCGACTGGGTGGAAGGCTGGGGCATCGGCAAACCCGACGCCGTCTACCAGTTGCCTTTGCCGTTCGATGTTCCCGCTTCCGGGGTCATCGACTACCAGCATGTTATCGTCCCCACCGGCTTCACCGAAGACAAATGGATTCAGGCCGCCGAAGTCCGGCCCACTGATCGTATGGTCGTTCACCACATCATTGCGTACGTTCGCGAGCCCGGTTCCAACTGGTTCCGTGGACAAAAACCCGATGCCTTCTTCACCGCGCCTCAGGTCAAAACAAAAGAGCAGCCCGACACCAGCGCTCTTCCTAGCGATTTCCTCGTCGGCTACGCGCCGGGTCAGCCAGCAGAAATTCTTCGGCCCGGGCAAGCTAAGCTTATCAAGGCCGGCTCAGACTTTATTTTTCAGGTCCACTACACGCCCCACGGCCATGCCACGCGCGATCAATCACGGCTCGGCATTATCTTCGCGAAAGAGCCGCCGAAAGAGCGCGTGCTTACTCTGTCCGCCACCAACGGCACCTTCAAAATCCCACCCGGTCATCCGAACTATCGCGTCGATGCCAGTTTTGAAGTTGCAACCGACGTGAAGCTTTCCGGCTTGCATCCCCACATGCATGGCCGGGGCAAAGATTTTGAATATCGCGTGGTGTATCCTTCCGGCGAAAGCAAAATACTTCTCAGCGTGCCGCACTACGATTGGCATTGGCAGAATTGGTACAACCTCGAGGAGCCCATCGCTCTGCCCAAAGGAACGAAAATCGATTGCACCGCGCATTTCGACAATTCCGCCGGCAATCCCGAAAACGCTGATCCGACCAAGGAAGTCACCTGGGGCGAGCAGACCTGGGACGAAATGATGGTTGGCTTCTTCAACCTGGTCTTCGACGCGAAAATGCCCGTCGAAAATCTCTTCCCGGACAAAAAGAATCGCGCCGGCATCTCCAGCAACTAATCCGCATAAAGAACTCGCATAGCATCTGGTTTGGAGCCGGCGCGAGTACTTGCGGACTAGCGCAGCCACGGCCCCAGGCTCCTCCAGCAAAGCCGGTATTCTCTGAATTGCTATGGCACGGATTAGCGCCGCGGAACCTGTCCAGCAGGGGCTGGTGGGCGGGCCGCTGGGACAGTCAGCGGCCGCGCTTCCTTCTCTTTCCAAGAGGGATCATTGTCCCAAGTCATCGCCTGTCTGCCCACCGCAGGCGGCGGTGATCTGATCCTCGGTCAGGTTCGGCCCCGTGGTAGAGTTGTTGGGTTTGTGCAACTGCATGTTACCGCCCCTCAGGAAGCGCGTGGAAACAACCACAGCATGGACACCAGTCCAGGGGGGACTGATACCTGTAAGTTCTATCCCGAACCTGTCGGGCCCATTCGGCCCGGAGCCTGGCTCCGCGACGTCCAAAGTCCTCACTCGAAAATATACCTGGCCAAAAAGGTTGGTATCGGCCGTGCCGCAGATGTCGCGGTACTTAGAAGGTGGGAAAGGATCCACATATGCCGTAATTTGGTCGCTGCTCACGTGCAGTCCGGCGAAAGGTGGGGTCGTATCATGGTCCACGAAGTTCACATGACCGAAGAATCCGCCATGCTTGCATCCAGCCACCAGGCCAAAGTTCGCGTGGTTGCCATTGTCGGTGATAACAAATCCACCGCCGGTCGTGAAGTCGCACGGGATCGGAACTGCGTGAGCGTAGACGGGGGTGCTCCTGAACGTCAGCAGACCCACCATCATGGCACCCGATAAGAGTGCGAGCACTACTAGCTGGCCTATCTTTCTTTTTTCTCTCTTGCTCATTTTTTTCTCCCTTTGCCTCAAGTCATTCGACGGTGGATTAAGAAATGCCTGCGGTGGCAGACGCGATTACAACATCGGCAACCCCAGTGATAGCGACGTGAACAGCATTCACTACGGCGGTACCGGTTGATGAAATCGTCTGTTCGTTGATAATGACCTGGCCGCCAGGAACCCAGATCGTTTGGTTCGGCGCCCCAGTCACGTCGATCGGAGTCCCATTGATCGAAAGATTGCTGAGGGTGGAGCTGCCACTGCCGGCAGCGCCCAACACCTGCGACGCCTGTGCCAATACCGAATCGGCGGTAATGCCGATCCCGGCTACGGTCATATTCAAGTTCGCAAGTGAAGCAAAGGAGTCGACCTGATCGACCCAACTGATGGTGGCGGCGCTCAGGGTTTCGGCGCTGAGAAAGGGGATGCTCCCTGTAACCGTGGAGGCATCTCTGGCGTCGTTGACGCCGCTGAGAGTCCCGGTGCCGGCTAGCGCGGTTGTCGTTGCCGTTCCGAGAATTCCGAGAACGGACACTTGTGCCGCGCTTGCGTTCCCCACTACTGTTGGTGTCGTGCTGGTTGTGGGCAACAGCCCACCGAGCTGTGCATCGCCGGCCGCCGGCCATGCCAGCAAAGCCACGGCTAGAGCAATCGCGATTAAACAGCGTCTGAGAGATTCTGCCTGACGCATGAAACCTCCTTGATTTGGAATCTGACACACACTTCTAATGACGAACGGACGGAAGCGGACACCGCAGGACGACTTACTCACTCCGGGACCGTGCGGCGCGCTTCCCCGCGCATCGCAGGAAAGTTAACCGCTGCGGGAATGACTGAAAATCGGTTAACTTCAGCAATTTGCGCGAGAAAAACACTCAATGGAGGTGCGTGTAAGACCCCAATGGAAGGCAGAACGGCGGCAGACCTAATCACGGGTTACGGTTTGGCGGCGGAGGCGTCTTTTGCGGCGTAGACGAATTGGCGGACTTCGGCGCGCTGTTTCTCAATATCGGCGAGGTGCTGTTCGCGGATTTTTTGGTAGACCTGCAGCTGTTCCTGGGCGCGCTCTTTGTCGCCGGTGTGCACGTAGGCTTGGCCGAGGCGATAGTGCGCATCGGCCAAGTCGGAATTCAATTCCAGCGCATGCTGATATTCGGGAATGGAGTCGGCATATTTCTGCTGATCGGAATAGAGACTGCCAAGTTGGAGATGCGCTTCGGCAAGGGACGGATCGAGGGCGATCGATTTTTTCAGCAGCGCGGCGATTTGCGTCAGGTCGAGATTGGGGTCCTGCGCGCGTTTCCCTTTCCACAAGCTCATGGCGTAGTAATACTGCGCGCGGCCGTTGCCGGACTGCTGCTCCGCGAAACGGCGAAACCGCGCGATAACCTCATCGGCCTTGCTGGGCGAACTGTCATAAGCGCGAGAGAGAAAAGGATAGACGCGCGGGTCGGCGGGAGCGAGGTCCGCGGCCTTGAGCAGAGATTTTACGGCGTCGTCGTAGTTGCCGCGCGAGTAGTAAGCGATGCCAAGGCCGATCGCCAAGCGCGGCGAATTGGGGTAGCGCTCGGCGGCGCTCTGGAAGACCTGGATGGCCGGATCGAGGGTGCGGTGCAGCAGCAGCTCGCTACCCCAATCGAAAAGATTGCTCTCGCTGGGATCGAGGTGCGCGGCCAATTCGTATTCGTTGGCGGCAGCAACGAATTTGCCGTCTTCCTCTTCCACTTCGCCAAGGAGGTTGTGCAGCTCGGCGGAATCTTTTTGCTTCAGGAGATTCTGAAGAAGCTGGCGAGCGTCAGCGAGCCGCGATGTAGTGATGTAGGCGAGCGCCAAATCGTAGCCATTATCGTAAGAAGCCGGATTGATGCGCTGGGCCTGTTCGAGATACGGAGTGGCCGCGACGACCTTTCCGCCGCGGACGTACAGCTCGCCGAGATTGTGACTGGCGTCGTAATTCTGCGGCTCGAGCTCAAGAGCTTTCTTGAATTGCTCTTCGGCAAGCGGAAAGTTTTCCCGCCGCGCGAGGTTAGTGGCCAAGTTCGTTCTGGCGGCCGCCGAGTCCGGCTTCAGGCGCACGGCCTTCTCCAGATGCGCGGCGGCTTTCGCGTCTTGAGATTGCGCGGAGTACACCAATCCCAGAAGTTCGTGAACCTCGAAGCTTTCAGGAACCTCGCGGAGTAGCGCTTCCAGCGCCGTGGCGGCCTCTGGAAAGCGTCCGGATTCGTATTGAGCCACGGCAGCCTGGAATTGGCGGTCCAGGCGCTCGTTAGCGCCGCTAGCGGCCTCTTGGGCGTGCAGGCAGGCCGCGAGAGGCAAGAGCGCGAGGCACACCGGGGAAAGTCTACGCATCACGATTTCTGAATTTTAGCACTGGCGCTCAGAGCCGAGGAGCTTTGCGTGGAAAAAAGAGCAGGTGAAAGGCACAAGTCGAGAAAGAGTGGGCGAAAGTAGGAGGGCGAAAGAGGAAGAGGCGCTTCTTGCGAAGCGCCTCTTCGGTTGAATTTCGAGCTCAGCTTAGTAATACAGCTTCAAAGCGAACTGGACCTGCCGCGGGTCGTAAGGAGCGTCCCGCGTTGATCCAATTTCGCCAAAGTTCGAATTAGTGAAATTCAACGAGTTGGAGATTGCGACGACACCGTTGCCGCCGAAGCCGGGCGCGTTGAAGTTTGGATGGTTGAAAGCGTTGAAGATCTCGGTACGGAACTGGAGCTTGAAGCGTTCCGTGAGCTCGATGTTCTTGAACAGTGAGAAGTCAAGTCTGTGGAATCCCGGGCCTGGCACCTGGGTAATGCCGCCCAATGCGTTAAACCCGGTCAAAGGAACGCAATTCGTGGGGTTGTTCGCCTGAGGAACGCTGTTCGGTCCTAGTACGCAAGGCTGTGCGAACGCTGCCGGATTGCCGAACCAGCTCAACTTGCCCTGGGAATCGGTGTGCAAGCCGGTTTTCACGCTTTGTCCGGTGAAAAGAGCATAGCAATTGGTTCCGGAAGTTGTACTCGATGGGCACGGTATGTCGATCGGCTGCCCACCTTGAAGCGTGGAACTCCAGATGACGCTCCAACCGCCAATTACCCTATTGGCAGCCCCGCCGACATCGGAGAAGAAGCGTTTCCCCTTGCCGAAAGGGAGTTCATAACCTCCGCTGAAGTGGAACACATTGCGAATGTCAAAGGAAGCCAGCTTGTAATCACTTTGGATCCCAAAGCCAGGCACGCTTGGTGCACGGTAGCCCCGGAGGCTGCCGCCGTTAAGCAGGTCGCCGGCGTCTGACCTCGTCTTGGACCAAGTATAGGTCGCCAGGAAATTCAGGCCGCCCTTAAACTGTTTCTCCAGCTTTGTTTGAAGGCTATGGTAAGCGCTGTTGCCTTCCGTGGTTGCATAGCTCGCACCTCGCCCGAAATCCTGGAACGGAACGAATTTCTGGGGATCAAGATTCGAGCCATCGGGATTAAACTTCGGCAGAATTTGCGTGACGTTGTTGCTGCTAGGAAAAACTTCCAAATGGCGCGCCAGCGAAGTCACGTAGCCAGCTTGCACGGACATCGACGAGGTTAATTGATATTGGAGAGTGAGATTTCCACCCATGGAGAACGGTGTTTTGTAATCGAATTGAATACCGCGTAGTTGCAATCCGTTAGCATTCACGAGCAGCGGACTGAGCGGAGTGCATGAGAACCCGGTCTCAAAAGTTCCCGTAAAGCCTGGGCCCGCTGTTGTGCAACCCGGAAAAGTGATAGGCGTGCTCGAGTTGGGCTCCGGGAATGAGAAGTTGAATTGGAACGGATAGTTTTCACCGATGTTCGGTGAAAAGCCACGGTTCTCGAAGCCGTTGTAGAACATGCCGAAGCCAGCGCGAGCAACTAGTTTGGGAGTGACCTGATAAGCAACTCCGAGACGCGGTGCAAAGTTGTTCGCCTGAGACTTTCCAAGTCCCTTGCCGTAGCGGTTCGTTACGTTAAGCGCGATGCCGTCCTTGGCAAGCAAATCCGTGAAGCACGTCGCGCAACCGCTTGAGAGGTTTCCGGCATTCGGCCCCTGCGGGATGATGTACATGGGAGCATTGATCGGAGGTCCGCCGGGAACGAAATTGGCCTGATTGGCGTGGTGCTCGTAAACGAGGCCAAAAAAGTCATACCGGACGCCCAAGTTCACAGTGAGCTTGCGAGTAAGTTTCAGGTCATCGTTGAGGTAACCGCCGTAATAATTCTTTCCGTTGTCGGTCAACGAAATATTGGAAATGTATATTTGTGTAGACCCGCCCACGAAATTGGGGCAACCGGCGCCGCACGCGATGGTGTTGGTCCTTGGAAGCAGCAAGAACTGCGCACGGCCAGTGCTGGAGTCTGCGTTGCTGGGAATAGAGGTGTAGTCGCCGTTGTAGTCAAATTCTCCGCGGGACCAGGGTGGCTGGAGGGTTGAGAACTTGACGTGCTGCCACTCAAAACCCAATTTAAAGGTGTGCTTCCCGTAAATCTTGGTAAGGTCGTCAGTAACCTGCAATGTGGAACTGACCTCATCTGAGGGAAGAAAGGCGTTACTCCCCAGGGTTTGCAGCCCGTTGATTCCGAAGGCAGGAAGGCCGCCATTTTCGCTTAGCTGCGGAATCCCTTTAATCCCAAACTGGCTGGGAATGTCGGTCAGATTGTTGGCCGAGGGCGAGACTCGCGTGGTGTGAAGGTAATTCAAGCCGCCACGAAGGACGTTGACTAAGGTCGGTGAGAACGTGTGCGTGTAGCCAAGCGCACTCTGCTCAGCAATAGCAGTCTGGGTACCCTGCTGGAAGCCTCCACCGTCCGCTACACCACCAAAAATGCCGGGAATAAATTGCGGATCATCCACCAAGCTGAACCTGTAGAACAGCTGGTTCTTTTCATTAAGGTTGAGGTCCATTCGGGCGTCAAACGAGTTGCGATGTTCAAACAGTTTCGGTGAATTACTGAAATTCTGAGAGATCCCTGCGCTGGTCGGCAGCGGATATAGGTTCAGCAACTTCATAGCGTTTGCATCTAATCGTCCAGCAGCCGCGGCTGCGGTCAGATTGTTTAGGCCGCAAGCGCCTAGTGTAAATGTCGGTGTGCTGGCCGCACAGGTACCGAAGGGGTCGCGGACAAAGCCGGTTTTCGATGCCGCAATTCCAGATGTTGGATCAACGACCCCAGCCGTAACGGCTCGCGTAGTTGCAGGATCGAGAATGGTGCCTACGGGTATAGACCGTCCGAGATTATCCTTTTTGGGAGCGCTACCCGATTGAGCCGTGATCAGGTCTGAGAAATCTGTGTAGTTGCTGTTTCTCTCAAGGACGGTGGGCACCGCGCCACTTAGAATTGTTCCCTGAACCCTCCGAAGCCCTTCGTAGTCCGCAAAGAAAAATAACTTATCTCGACCGTTAAATACTTTCGGGATGACGACGGGTCCACCAGCGGTAAACCCGAACTGATTTTGGCGCAAGGCGCCCTTCGGCCTACCACCAGCGTTTTCAAAGAAGTCCGCGGCGTCGAGTTTGTCGTTACGGAAGAACTCCCACGCGGCGCCATGGAATTCATTGGTGCCTGACTTGATCGTGGCGTTAAGAACGGCGGCGCCGGAGCGACCGAATTCGGCGCTGAAGTCCGAGGTTTGCACTTTGAATTCTTCCACCGCGTCAACGGGGGGCAGCACGACGAAGTTCGTGCCGTTGAGGAAGTCCACGGTGTCGGAGTTGTTGTCGATGCCGTCGAGCAAATAGTTGTTCTGCGCCGGACGAAGGCCATTGGCAGCGAAAGCGCCGCTGGCGGCGTTGCCGCGCGTATCCGCCTGCGGAGTGTTTACGCCGGCCGCGAGTTGGGCGAGGAAGGTGAAATTGCGCCCGTTCAACGGCAGATTATCCACGCTGCGAGAGTCGACGACTTGGCCGACGGAAGCATCTTGCGTTTCAAGCACGGGAACCGTCGATGCTACCTCAACGGTTTCGCTCACGGAGCCGGGCTTAAGCGAAAAATCCACAACCACGTCCGCACCGACGTTGACGACGACGTTCTTCTGGGTGACGGTCTGAAACCCTTGGAGGGTGGCGGTGAGCTTGTAGCTGCCGATCCTGACGGGCGTGAACTTGTAACCCCCGTCCGAGCCTGTCGTGGTCGAAAGGCTGGCGTTCGTGCCCTCGTTGGTGAGGGTCACGGTGGCGCCATGAACCGACGCGCCCGATGTATCCGAGACGGTGCCCAGGATACTGCCGGTGTCCACCTGCGCGCGAAGCGGGGCCGCGCTACAGAGCAACACGGCAAGACTTGCCAGCGTTAGTAACGGCGCCCGACCGCACAATGCAAAAAGAGCTCTTCCGTTCATCGCCTTCCTCCCGGCCATTGCG
>Ga0137415_10003540_pt1 | contig 15523 bp, 15 predicted proteins | sample CZODoug3_1_1_16f_FD_183082 | JGI IMG/M metagenome (GOLD analysis project Ga0137415, IMG submission 183082) | Vadose zone soil fungal communities from Angelo Coast Range Reserve, California, USA - CZODoug3_1_1_16fungal (Hybrid Assembly) | ecosystem: Environmental > Terrestrial > Soil > Vadose... | reverse complement strand
GAAGAATCCGCCCACGGACCGTCCTCATTGCTCGATTGGCACGAGTCCACGATGGTCCTGGTCCGCGTCTATCGCGCCGCCGGATGACGTGGCACTACTAGCGGCGCACGTGACCGAAGTACGGGAATCGGCTCATAGACGTAGTGCGTGGCGGATCGGTGTATTGGCGATAGCGATCTGGTCTTGCCCTAAACCTGGTTCTGTTCGCCGCCGCCTTCATAGTGTGCGCCATAGCGCTTGACATCCGTAACCGACCGCTGTTTATAGTGGCCTAGTAAGCATCGCTTAACGCGGCAGGGACGCATGGAACGGGAGGAGGTACTGGAATGCATTGGATCGCCAGACCCGCACGGATCAGCAGTCTCGCACTCATTGTGGGCTTCGCCACCGTCCAGTCGGCGGCCGCCAATCCGCTGACTGTAGCTCCCCTTACCAAGATCTCCGGCCCAAGTCTGTTCGCTAGCTGCGCCGTCGGTGCCAGCGTGCCGCCCGTTCCGGGCGAGACTCTCTACGTGAACGCGGAGGAAGAGCCCTGGCTGGACGTCAACCCTGCCAATGCGAGCAACATGATCGCGGTCTGGCAGCAAGACCGGTGGTCAGACGGCGGGGCGCACGGCCTGGTGGCCGGCGTCACGCACGACGGCGGCACCAGCTGGACGCGGACCTTCGCCCATTTCAGCGCGTGCGCCGGTGGCAAGGCCGCTAACGGCGGCAACTATGAACGGTCCTCGGATCCCTGGGTGTCCATCGGCCCCACCGGGATCGCCTACCAGATCAGTCTCTCCTTCGACGCCAACAGCGCCCGAAACGGCGTCCTCGTCAGCAAATCGGCCGACGGCGGCGATACCTGGAGTGAGCCCACCAGCCTGATCCGGGACTCCGGCAGCCGGGACGTCTCCTACGCCTTTAACGACAAAGAGTCCATCACGGCCGACCCCACGAACGCAAGCTACGCCTACGCGGTGTGGGATCGGTTCACCACGCCATCCGGCACATCGCTGGCCAGCATCGAGGGCTTGATCCATTCGCGGTCCTTCCGGGAGCCGGTCTGGTTCTCCCGTACCACCGACGGTGGGACGACCTGGGAACCGGCCCGCAATATCTACGATCGCAGTGAGTTCAACGGCACCATCGGGAACCAGATCGTGGTGCTGCCGAACGGCACGCTCCTGGACTTCTTCGATGAGTTCTTTGTGCATAACAACTCAAACAACCAACGGGGGGAGAGCATCAGCCTGATCCGCTCGACGGATAAGGGAGCGACCTGGTCCGCCCGGTCAACAGTGGTTGGCGCCAGCCTTGAGCGCGGCGCGTTCGACCCGGACACCGGAAGGCCAATCCGCGCGGAAGGCGGGATACCTGACGTGGCGGTCGACCGCAACAGCGGCAAGCTCTACGCGGTCTGGCAGGACTCGCGGTTCAGCGGCGTCGACGAAGTCGCTCTCTCCATGTCGTCGGACGGCGGCTTCACCTGGACGGCCCCCATCAAAGTGAACCAGACCCCACGCAACGCGACCGCCGCCGATGAGCAGGCGTTCGTGCCCCAGGTGCATGTCGCCGCCGACGGCAGTGTGGCGGTGACCTACTACGACTTCCGCAACAACGACGCCAACCCGGGCGTCCCCACCGACGCCTGGATCGTGCACTGCGCGGGCAACTGCGGCAACCAGGCGAGCTGGGGCGACGAGGCACGTTTGTCCTCGGCGTCCTTTGACATCGAGCAGGCACCATCTGCGCGTGGACCCTTTGGATTCTTCCTGGGCGATTACGAAGGGCTAACCAGCATCGGCAGCAGCTTCGTCACAGCGTTCGTGCAGGTCAACAACGGGAACGCGGCGAACCGCACCGACGTCTTTCAGACAACCGTCTCGCCATAGCACAGATCGTGGGGTAGCCGCCTCGGGGCGGCTGCCCCCCACCGGGAATTCGCCCGCGGATCGAGGTAGAACCGACATGAGCGGCAACTACGACGAGCGCTTATCCGAGAACGGCCTCACAGGAGGTGGGGATTGACAGGCAACCATTTCCACATCTCTGTACGAGATCTGGAGACAACCCTGAGCTGGTTCGAACGCGTCTGGCAGCTCATTCCAACGCACAAGGGCAAGACGTTCGCCGTCCTTCCGTTTGGTTCCATGCAGCTCGTCATCGACGCTTCGAACCAAGACTCGTTGGCGACCCTCGGGTTCGACAGTGAGAACTGCGATCGGGATTGCCAGTCTGTGGTCGAACGAGGCGCCACAGTCATCGAGCAACCTGCGGACCGTTCCTGGGGCGTCAGAGTTGCCTACGTCAAGGGACCGGCAGGTCTCACGTTGGAGATCGAGCAGCCTCTTGGGAAGCTCCAGGTGCCTGAAAAGGCATAAGCCCGATAATCGTCCGACGGACCGTCCCAACGCATTGGAATTTCGCGCCCGTCGTTTGAAGGCGATGGCTGGGTCAATTGGTCAGGTTTGGCAACATTGCTCGCCGAGACAGCCGAGGCCTTCAGTAGCGCCCTCGATGGCGTTGTTGGCCGCGTGCAGCACCGCCGTGAGCGATTGCTACTTGCGCCCTACCTATGGTAGCATCGGAGTATGAAGGTGAGCGTGAGTTTGCCCGAGGAGGATGTCGACTTTCTCGATCGGTACGCCAAGAAAGAGGGCTATGAATCGCGGTCGGCGGTCGTCCACAAGGCAGTGCGCTTACTGCGCGCTTCGGGCTTGGGGGCGGCCTATGAAGAGGCCTGGCGTGAATGGGCGGCCAGCGGTGAGGAGAAGTTGTGGGAGTCCACCTCCGCTGATGGCCTTCCTTCCTAATGCAGCGTGGAGAGATTCGAGTCGTCGATTTCGATCCCGGCCGCGGCTCGGACGCGAGTAAACGCCGTCCAGCGGTCATCGTAAGCAACGATGGCGCCAATGCCGTCGCGGCCCGCCTTGGGCGCGGTGTGATCACGGTACTTCCAATTACATCGAACATTCGGCGGATCTACCCATTTCAGGTTCGCTTGCCAGCCGCGGCCAGTGGCCTGCGGCAGAACTCGAAGGCTCAAGCAGAGCAAGTCAGGTCGGTCGCCGTGGAGCGCCTAGGCGAGCGGATAGGGCTGGTTCCCGCCGCGATCATGCTCCAAATCGATGAGGCGCTGCGACTGCATCTTGCTTTATAGACCGTTGGATCCGAGACCGAACGTTCCGTTCGGACGCTGAGTCTAGGTGAAGGCAGTGGCTGGGTCAATTGGTCAGGTTTGGCAACTCTGGTGGCCAATATTGAGAACGCATTCGTGCCGAGAGTGGACGGCGCTCTATCCCGCACGCTGCCTGGCCTAAACGAACTAGCGTTCGCTTTTTCGAGGGCTTGACATGGGGTATGGCCGGACTTATGGTCGTCTTAAGCCCTGCCGGTCTCGTGGGGAAATCTCCCCGGCCAATGTGACGGTTCCCGCTACCACAGGAGGAGGGAAATGGGCAATCGGATGCGGCCGCACCAGGGCGGCCCTGGTCGTGCCGGCTGCCCAGCGTTACGCCGTGGCTGGAAAACTGAGGGCAAAGGCAGCCGCCCTCGAATGGAGGAGTTGACATGCGCATTTTGAAGGCATCGGCTCTCGCCGCAGTGATCCTCATCGGCTCGGTCTACGGTCTTGGGACTCCAGTGGGAGCGGCCTCCAATGAATCCACTGCCCATGCGCACGCCAACGCCACGCTCTTTGCCACGGGCCAGCAAGGTGCTGAGCTGCTGCGGATCGACGTCGTGAAGGGGACGGTCGAGATCGTCGGACCTACAGGCATTACTCCCCAGAATCTCGCGCTGGCGATCTTGCCGGGCTGGCGAGCCGCATACACGATTGCTCACACGCAGGATCCGGCGCTGGCGCATCTCGCGCGCATCGACCTGGCAACCGGCGCTATGACTCTCGTCGGTGGTAATCCGCTAGGCCAGAACCTGTACGTCATGGGCATGACCGTGTCGCGCAACGGCGTCCTTTATGCCGCTGGCGACTTCATGGCCATGTCGCCAACGTTCAACTCGCTCTACACCGTCGACCTGAGCACGGGGCTTCCGACGCGTGTTGGATCGTTCGGCTTTGGCTCGTCGATGCGGGACTTCATCATGAGCGTGTCCTTCGATCCGAGCGGACAGCTCTACGGCGCCAGCCAGAAGGCGATTTACCGGATCGACACAACGACCGGCACGGCCACCAAGGTAGCCGACATCAAAGGAGCAGCGCTACTGAACGGAGTGACTCGCGTTATGGGTCTGGCTTTCGATCAGAGGGGCGACCTATATGCCTGCGACTTCATGCCGATTGATGCCTCTCATCCGATGGGGTCAACGATCTATACCGTGGATCTGGCGACCGGCCAGTTCACGCCGCTGATCCGAACGGGGGTGGCGTTTGTCCACAACATCGCTTTCTAGCGCAAGGACCCGCCGCCTGCTCGAGAGTAGGCCCGACCCCAGCTGATTCAACACCATCAGCCTGCGCCGCCCCTGGTCGTCAACGTCACGCTGCCCGCCTTTATGAGAGGACAGAATCACTGACCGGTTCGAGGCGGTCAGAGTCCCTAAACTACGAAAGCTAAAGATCTGCTCGTTGACAGCCACCAGATGGGGGCGTACAATCGCCGCGCAGTTGCCTAGGCGGTGACTGTTCGGAGGAGGGGAATTCGTCCGGGGACACTGGAATGCAGGCAGCGCTGAGCGGGCGTAGCTTCGCAACCTGTCTTGACCCAACGGTCAATATGCGGGCGGCTGCCGAGAAGGCATGGCGCCATGCCCAGGCCTCATTCGCGATCGCCATGGCCTTGGCGGTGACAGTGGCTGTACCTCCTCTAGCGACCGTCCTCGGTACATCGCCGGTCTCCCTTCCGTTTATCAGCCACATCGCGGTCCGGGCAACCGGCCCGAGCACGCTCGTCCCGGCGACCGTCGGAAGCCGCCTCTCGGTCACGCGGTCTGGAGTTGGCCAGCCCGAGGAGTCGGGATCGGCCCCAGCCGGGGCAGCACCGACCAGGTTCCGGGGGGCGATCGTCCAACCTGCGGCGCTGGCAGAGGTGCTCGTTGCCAGCGCGTCCGGACATAGCTGCGACAGCGATGTCGTCAGCACACTAGCCACGTTCGGCTACAGTCCCGGGGTGCTCGCGAAGATGACTCCAGGCGTGAAGAACGCCGGCGAGATCAACAAGGCGATTAAAGCCGCTTGCGAGTCGGGCGTGCCGGCTCCTCAGGTCGGCGCTCAGGTCCTCAAGGCGGCGACCGTTGACGTGAGCACGATCGGGACGATCCTCAACCAGGGCTTCTCGCTGGCGGCCGCCGACGCGGCCAGCGTGCTCCTGGCGGTTGGCTTCAGCGCCACTGACATCGCCACCGCGCTCCTCAACGCCTATGCGCAGACGGCTGAGCAGGCCGCCGCACTCCTGAAAGGCCTGTCGTTCTCGGCTTCGGATGTGGCCGGCGCGCTGGCGTCCGTGTACGCACTCGGCGCCCAGGCCGCCGCGCAGATCCTCAAGAACGTTGGCTTCGCCGTGACGGAGATCGCCGTGGCGCTCCAAACCGTGTTCGCGCTTGCCGCCGCCGGCGCCGCTGCCATCCTGAAGGCCATCGGCTTCGTGGCGACTGAGGTGGCCCTCGCCCTGCAGACCGTCTTCCGGCTTGCCGCCGCCGGAGCGGCCGCCATCTTGAAAGCCATCGGCTTTGTTGTTGAGGAAGTCGCTCAGGCACTAAAGAACATCTTCTTGCTGATCGCCAGTGATACGGCGGCCATCCTGAAAGCAATCGGCTTCGCGGTCGAGGAGGTGGCTCAGGCGCTCAAGAACATCTTCCTGCTGGTGGCCAGTGACACGGCCGCCATCCTGAAAGCGATCGGCTTCGCCGTCAACGAAGTCGCCCAGGCGCTCAAGAACATCTTCCTGCTTGTGGCCAGTGACACCGCCGCTATCCTGAAGGCGATCGGCTTCGCCGTCAACGAGGTCGCCCAGGCCCTCAAAAACGTCTTTCTGCTCGCAGCTGGTGCCGCTGCCGGCATCCTCAAGGCCATCGGCTTCGCCGTCAATGAGATTGCGCAGGCCCTGAAGGATATCTTCCTTCTCCTCGCCGCGGGCGACGTCGCCGGCGTCCTGAAAGCGATCGGCTTTGCCGTGACCGAGATCGCTACGGCGCTTAAGGATGTCTTCCTGCTCGTGGCCAGTGACGCGGCCACTATCCTCAAGGCGATCGGCTTCGCCGCGTTCGAAGTCGCCCAGGCGCTCAAGGACATCTTCCTGCTCGTCGCAACTGATGCCGCTAACATCCTGAAGGCGATCGGCTTCGCCGTTGAGGAGATCGCCCAGGCCCTGAAGAACATCTTCCTGCTCGTCGCGACTGATGCCGCTAACATCCTGAAGGCGATCGGCTTCGCCGCTGAGGAGATCGCCCAGGCCCTGAAGAACATCTTCCTACTCGTCGCCAGCGACGCGGCGGCCATCCTGAAGGCGATCGGCTTCGCCGCTGAGGAAGTCATCGGCGCCTTGAAGAACATCTTCCTGCTCGTCGCCAGCGACGCGGCCGCCATCGCAAAAGCGGTCGGCTATGTCGTCGCCGGGATCGCCAAGGGGCTGAAGACGTTCTACCAGATGGCCGCCGCTGACGTGGCCAGCGTCCTCAACGCAATTGGTTTCGCGGCCAACGAGATCGCCGATGCGCTGAAATCCGTTTTCGCCCTGGCCTACTCCGCGATTGGCTCGATCCTGAAGGACCTGGGATTTGCCGCGAATGCGGTGGGTAGTGCGCTGAAGTCGATTGGGGCGGGTATCAGTGACATCGCCAACGCCATCGGCAGTCTCTTTAGCTTGGGCGTCGACTCGCTCATCTCGCTTCTCGAAGCGATCGGCTTCGGCATCTGCGACGTCCTCTCGTTCTTCGACATCCCCTGCCCAAGCCTGTAGTCCCTACTTCGCAGGTAATCAGTCCACAATCCAGGCCCAGGACACGGCCAGCCGCAAGTGGAGAATTGGCTGGGTCAACTGGTCAGGTTTGGCAACTGTGTTGGCTGACATCGCTCACGCAATCGGCTCCGCTTCATCGCCTCTTGGGCTAGATCCAGCCAATTGGCGGTCCGGAGGATGGATATCGCGTTAGGTGACCTCACGTTGTTGAAGACTAGGCGACCGTTGTGGGCTACGGGTAAGCGTCTCACGATTTGTGGCAAGCACCACGATGATCGCGGCTGCGGCGTAGCACAGGGAGCCGAGAAGCGGACCGAGGTGCGTCGGGTCGACTGAAGCTCCAGGGATGAAACTCGAAACGATGTTGTGAGCTGCGTGCGCGACCATGACGGCTGGGAGGCTTCCTCCGGTGCTGTTGTAGATCCAGGCGTAGATGACGGCAGTGCTGATCAGGCGAATGTAGGTCTGGGCCACGTCGGACGGAAGGAACAGTTTCGCGCCCCCCGGGACGACGAGTGGCCAGAGGTGCCAGGTCGACCACAAGGTACCGACGATGACCGCCGCCCAAAGGGCTCCAATACGACTCTGTAAGCGGGGTTGAGCGAAACCTCTCCAGCCGAACTCCTCGCCAAGCGGCGGCACGAGAGCAGCGCCGATGGTAAAGGGGACTGCACCTGGCAATGTCAGCCATACGAGCGATTGTTTGCCGAGCGCCATCCACATAACGTCTGCCGCGAGCAAGATCGGGACTGGGAGTAGCAGCGCGATCAAATACCAAATCGGGTGCACGCGCCAGCGCTTAAATTGGCGAAACAGCGACCCTGCGCCCCCGGCCCCGGGCATGCGCCAGGCGACAAGTATCGCTGCCAGCGATGGGCCTACAGCGGCCAGCTCCACACCAATCCCCAGCAGGGCGAGCTCCGCAGGCGGCAAATTTCCGGTGAACTTACTGAGATCGGGCACAAAGGCATAGAAGGGAATCAGCCCGAGCCCGCTCACGATGGCGACCAGAGCGGCCCACACGAGAACCTGCCGCTGGGAGGCTCGGGCTTGGTCGCTCCCCGCGTCTCGCACGTCAAAATCCTATGCGTCTCGGTGGAGCGACGGCAAAAGGAGCGACGCCGAGCCTACTTTCAACGCCACCGTTGCTGCTTCGGCACCGCCAAATATGAAAGCGATGGCTGGGTCAACTGGTCGGGTTTGGCAAATGCAATCGCTGAGTCGGTAACCGAGCTGGAATCAGGGCGCAGAGGCCAGTCGCGGTCACGCTCGGCCAGCGTTACCAAGTCGTAAGGGCGCTCGTTCTTGCTTTTGAGAGATGAAGCTGGCGAGGACCGACGCGCTAGCGCGCGACTTTCGGCCGATCGTGACCTGGGTGGCTGTCGCCAGTATCGTGACCGCGGGTTTCCTCAAGTTCGCCACAGGAGGCTGGGGCGTACTCGTCTTTGGCATCGGGTACCTGGGTGCGGGGGTAATCCATTTCGCCGTTCATAGATGGGCGGGATCCCGCCTTAATCCGACCAGTTGGGCACTGGCGCTGTGCATCGTCTCCGACTTCTTCCTGATTCTTGCTTCTCTTCTGCAGTTAGACCAAGGCGACAACGCGTATCCATGGCTAACGATCACGGCCCTCCTCAGCGGTGGTCCAGGCGACCATGCCGCCGCACCTTCGTGGTGGCCGTGGGCCGCAAACTTCTATGTCTTTGCACCCGTCGTTGCATCGTGGATCGGCCTTGTAATTGCCTACTTGCGTCAGAGGAGTCGGAGCCTACCGCTCGCCGGATAATGTCGGTTCCAACCTAGCGTGCCGGGGTGTCAGATCCGACAAAGTGTAAGCGGCGGTGCCATTGGAGGTTGCCGCGGAGCTTGTAAGGCGATGGCTGGGTCGACTGGTCAGGTATGGCAACAACTGTTAGGGACTTTGCAGCTGAGCTTGGCGCAGCTGGCGACCGACCGTTGAGTCAGGTGTTGGCGGATCGCTGAGCAACGGGCAGTTCGATGGGGATCGTGAGCGTGATCGACGAGATGGTTTCGAGCAGTAGGGTCCACGCCTGGGCGTACACCACCGCGGGCGAGCACGGCCGCCCCGCCAAAGGCGTGGCCATCGTCGCCTGTATGGATGCGCGCATCAACGTCGAGAGCATGTTTGGCCTTCCGACCGGAGACGCCCACATCATCCGGAACGCCGGGGGCATCGTCACGGACGACGTCCTGCGCTCGCTGCTGATCTCCCAGCGCCTCTTGGGAACGCGCGAGATCCTGCTCTTGCACCACACCGACTGCGGCCTGATGCGCCTCAACGAGTCTCAGTTGGTCCCGCAGCTCGAGCGAGAGGCGGGCGTCAAGCTCCCGTTCACGCTGGGCGCCTTCACGGACCTGGACGAAGACCTGCGGCGCAGTCTGGCATTAATCCGATCCTTCCGGTTTCTCGTTGCCCGCAACTCGGTGCGAGCATTTGTCTACGACGTCTCAGAGGCCAGCCTGCGCGAAGTGGTCTGACCAGGCGCTCTGGGTTGCCGCCTGCAGCGGCCGTCACCCATGCTGCGAGCTGATCGACCGTAGTTACGCTGCCGCAGGTCCGACACGAGCTCTGTCGGGCCAGCCTTCAACGGGGTGTTCGTGGGGGTACCGCCAGACGCTTGTGACTGAAGGCGATGGCTGGGCCAACTGGTCAGGATTGGCAACACTACTCGCTCAGCTTGGGACAGCATCCGCTGGCCCGCTTATGCGCATTCTGGCAAGCAAGCGAGGCAGTATTGCCCCGGCCGTTCCCTCTAACTAACACGCAAACAATTCGGGCACGAGCACTGCAAGTAGGACAACCGCAGCCAGGACCAGCAGCCCGCCGAGAACCCGCTGGGTCCGAGTCGATTCCGGGGCCTTTGCATATGGGTCCTCACGTGCCTTGAGGGCGGCCCGTGCTGCTAGCCCCCGGAAGTTGGCGGCGAGAAGCGCGCCATATAGGAAAAGGCCCAGAAGAATCGCGGCCCCAGCTACACCTAATGTCGGGTGGCACATTGCGTACCGAGGCCGGTACTAGCGACAGGTGACATATTCGAATAACCGGGCCCGGTGTCTTTCCATGGGTTCGGTGTCGCTAAGCCCTGCGTTAGGTGCAGTGGGACTCAGCACCGCTCGGCCTGAAGGCGATGGCTGGGTCAATTGGTCAGGTCTGGCAACTCTGCTGACCGACCTCGGTCAGATCACAGTACAGGCGCTGGGTCGCCTTCTATCTATACCCACTCGGGCAACGGAACTGACCAAACTAACGAAAAATCTCAGCCGCCGATGATGGACCACAACTCGTCGACTCCCGTCGCTATTTGCTCCCAGGAGCCGTCGTCCCGCGCGAGCCAGAGAGTTTCGTTTTGCACGACAATGAAGGTGCGATTTCCCGGGTGCGCGATAAGAAACTGGAAAGCGCCGGACCGCTCCCAAGCGATGTGACCGGATTTCCAATCAACCAACTGGCTCTGGTAATTGTTTCCACTTAGGCGTGTGGTCGTGAGCACCAGAGAGCCGCTGCCGCTGAAAGCCGCCACACTGCCGGTGTCGACGGTCCCGAGTTCCCGCCCGCTTGGGAGTTCTCGGATGGTGGTCGCCGAGGCTGGGTCTCGGGCAAGCCTCAACGCGAGCGGGGCATAATGCAGGCTCTCAGCCACCCGGCTGCCATCCCCCGAAACCGTGACCTCTGTTCCACTGGGCGGCTGGCCCCCGACCGTATAAGTGTGCCTGTATAGGAAACTGCCGGTCGAGAGTTGCACGACCATCAACTCCTTCGCAGCAGAGATCGCGCTCATCGTATTCGTGTTGGGTACGGCGACAATCGTCAACTGGATGACCACGGCGAGGTCGGTCTCGCCGTTGCATGCTGCGATCTCGACCCTATCCTGGGCCCCTGCCGAGCCGACCAGCGCAACGGTTCGGAGCTTGGAATCGAGACCAACCCATTGGAGGCTCACGGGACCCTCAAGCGTCCCGCCCTTGAACGACCTGTAGCCGGGTACTGTCAACTCGCAGAGGTGGGCATCGTCCTGCGCCCATCGCGGGTCGAAACCTAGCGTCGGGTCGATGTGGCCCACCGTATGCCCGTCCTGATCCAGGACATCACCGTCGCTGATCAACAAGCGCGAACCGTCGGGCGAAACACTGCGAATCATGCGAGGGGCCGGTCCGTATTTAGGGCCGACCCCGGCGGGCTGCTGGAGCCGGATGGTGGTGTGCGGCCGTCCGGTCCAGTCCACGCTGTAGAGAGTTGCCAGTCCGCCGATCGGATCTGACGCCGACGTGGCGTATTTCGAGTAGTAGGCCAAATCAGTCCGGCTGGGAGGAGTAATGGGAGCCGCGGTACCGCACGAAGCCGTGAGCGACGCCAGCAGGACAAGGGGAGCCAACCGCACCAGCGGAGTCATCATGAACAACAACGAGGGCGGAGGCCTCGCGTTACGGAGTCTGATGGAAGGCGATGGCTGGGTTGACTGGCCAGGTTTGGCAACGCTACTGGCGGAGGCGGCCAGCTGGATCGGCTCGCCCTTGGCCAACTGGAAATCATGGTCGACATCCGAATCCCCGTCCCGTGAGGCCCGAGCTACCAAGCAGCCGGATTCAGTCCGTCTGGAAAGCACTGATTGGGTAGGACCGGTCATCATCATGGAGCTGGCTCCTTAAGCTCCTGGCGAATGGCTTCGATCTCATCGGCAAGCTCTCGTTGCTCAGCCTCGGGAACCTCGTAGACCCAGAGCGGGCCATAGTCGTGTGGGACAACTAGGATTCCCTTCGGATACTCGCAGTACTGAGCCAGTGACTCGGCCTTGCCGTCGAGGGAGATGTAGCAGATCGTGCCGTGGCCAGCCTGCCAGTCCCCCATCCTGACCCCAACATGCCGCGGCGTCAGCTCAATCTCATGCGGGGGATCCGTCCGGGTTCGTAACCGTACACGGCCCGGGCCCTTTTCGATCAGATCGCATTCAAAGTTCCAGATTCGCTCGTCCGTCCGGCCCCGCACACGAATCTGATAATCACCAGGCCGCAAGAGCCGCTGACCCACTCGGATAGTCTGGACTATTAATCGTCGCGAAAGCCGCGAACGAGGCTGAGACGGTCAGGCGGAGCTGGATCGGATGCACGCTTCGGAACCTGCACCCGCAGGCGAGCCTGGCGGGGGCAGCTCAGTGCCCCAAAAACTCGATGTAACAAAACCTCATCGAAAACCGGCTCTTTAAGAAATAGAGCCGATATGGCCCTGACTCGTTACCGGGCGACGCCAAACTCGACGTAACCAAACGAGCTGGAAAACCGGCCTTTTAGGAAGTAGAGGATGCAACCGGCCTCACCCTTTAAGAGATAGGGATGAAAAACGGACTCACTCCTTAGAGAGTGAAGCCCGATGTATGAAAACGGGTTGAAAAACCGGCTCTTTAGAGATAGGGCGCCGAAGAGAGTCGAAGTGCCGGCTTTTTAGGGAGGGGATGTCCGAAAACCAATGCCGATCCTGGCCTTTTAAAGGTTGAGCTTCCAAAAGCGACTCTGGGCTCACCTTTTAGAGAGTAGGAGGAGAACGAACGCAACCAGCCTCGTTTTGACCGAATGACAATCGTCAATGATGACGCGACCGGCACGATGTCGGTCGATACCGCGGGCGAAGGCGATCCTTCCAACGACAATTGGGACCCTGGCTCGTACCTCGACGCGGTTCGGGAGGACCTCGCTTCCGCTTTCGCCACTGCCCCTTCGCTTCCGCCTGCGGTTCAGGGAACGAACCCCATCGCGAAGCCTCTACGAATTCAGGAAACGCCGCGTTCGACCCCGGGACGGACATCCATACATGGTCGTCCCATCATTCTTCGCAATCTCGACAAGCACTCTAGCTCTCTGCTCACCCAGGAAGAAACCTCTCACCTCCTCCGCTCGCTGACCCAACGCGACGTCGCTATTCTTCAGGCTCTCCATGACTACCGCTATCTGAACACGCTCCAGATCCAGCACCTCTTCTTCCACGGCATCCGCTCCACGCAAATGCGGCTGCAGTTCCTCTCTAATCACGGCCTCATCTACCGCTGGCAGATGATCGATCCTCCCGGCCTGACCCGCCGGCCTTCACTGCTTCTTCTGACTCCCCGCGGGGGGCGGCTGCTGGCCGAATTTCGGGGCCACTCGCCCTGGTCCTACATCCGCCGCGCCGAGGATGCCCGGGACCACTGCTGGCACGTCACCCACGATCTGGAGGCCAATGGCTTCTTCGTCGACCTTGCGCTGGCAAGCCGGTTGCAGGTGGACCAGGGATTGCTGCTCTGGATCGGTGAGGAGAGCAGCCGCAGCAGCCGGCGCACGTGGGCCAAGGCACATCGACGACCAATCGCCACGCCGGATGGTGAGGGGCTTTACCTCAGCCGCGATCGCACGATCACATTCGATTTGGAATGGGATCGCGGTACCGAGTCCATCGGCCGTCTCCGCTCGAAGCTGCGCACCTACGTCGGGTTCTACGAAGACACCAAAGGCGCCGACCGCGAACACGTGCTGTTTGTCCTGCATCGGACGAGTCGCGAGGAACTGTTTCACCGGCTGGCCCGTGAGCTCTTTCTTACTGGGCGCCATTGCTGCCGGTTCTGGACCACCACGGTCGAGCGCATTGACCACGTCGGCCCGTTGGGCCCGCTCTGGGCGCCTGTCGAAGGACCCGACGCCGGGGAGGATGACGACGAGGAGTTGGTCGAGCCAAAGCCGATCGACCTCAAACGGCTTCGTCGGAGGCGTCTGACAGACCTGCCGGCACGAGAGACCTCAGACCGGACGATCGCCGACTGCATCGGCCGAGATAACTGGTGGGTGCGCAGACCTGGAGGCGGAGAGGTGGCCTGACCGAGAACGGCGCGGTGAAGGGGCCAGAGTCAAGCCCCCTTCTGCACGACCTCAAGCAACCGGCCGACCATGTGGGCGATCGACCGACGACGCGTGGTGTCTGGGAGGGGATCTATGGCCATGAGCTATCCAACGATGACCTGACGGAGATTGAAGGCAATCTCTTTCGCTTCATCGACTTGCTCGCGAGCATCAGCGGCTCTATACTCGGGGCCCGCGAGTTGTCCACGACCGACGGAGACGAGGCCGCGTGAAGGCGAAGCAGATCGAGCGACACATCGAATCAAAGCCCGCAAAGGGCGCTCTGGTTCCGGCTTTTGCTTACGCGCGAGTCTCATCCAAAGAGCAGGAGCGTGAAGGCTACTCGATTCCCGTCCAACTGAAGCGAGTCCGTGAGTATGCCGAGCGCCATGGCTTTGGCATCGTCGCGGAGTACGTCGATGTGGAGACCGCCAAGGAACCTGGGCGACGCGAGTTCTCGAAGATGGTCGAGGCCGCTCGCCACGATGCGACGATTGGCGCCATTATCTGCGAGAAGGTCGATCGCCTCTGCCGTAACCTGCGTGACTACCTGACTATCGACGAGCTCCCAGCAAAGACCCTCTTCTGGCAGCAGGACTTTCCCGACAACGCCGCCGGCAAGCTCTCCTTCGGGATGATGGTGCTCCTCGCCAAGCATTACATCGACAACCTCTCGGACGAGGTGAAGAAAGGCATGGCCGAGAAGGTGCAGGAAGGTGGCTTCCCGCACCAGGCGCCGCTCGGCTACCGCAATGCCCGCGAAGGCGACCGGCAGGTGATTGCCCCCGATCCGACCAAAGCGCCGATGGTCCGACGCGCTTATGAGCTCTATGCCACCCGCGGCTACTCCCTCAAAACGCTGCGCAAGAAGCTGCGCGACGAAGGCCTCGCGACCACGAAGCAGGGGAAGCTCATCAGCCTCAGTCAGTTGCAATGGCTCCTCAAGAACCCGTTCTATTACGGCGACTTTCGCTGGAAGGGACGCACCTGGGCGGGCAGCCATCAAGCGCTGGTCTCGCGCGAACTCTGGGATGCCGTTCAGACGGCCTTCAGCGCCCATGAGAAGCCCATCTATCGGAAACATGACTTCGCATACAAGGGTCTGCTGGTTTGCGGCTCCTGCGGCCGTCACCTAACGGCGGAGATCAAGAAGCAGCGTTACGTCTACTACCACTGCGCCGGCGAGGAGGCCTGCCGCAAGACCTACATCCGCGAGGAGCAACTCGACGAGCAGGTCCGCGCTCTGCTGGCCAGCATCGCCATCCCGGACAACGCCAAGGCCTGGCTGCTGCAGGGGATCGCGAAAAGCCGGGAGGAGCAGCGCGCTTACCACCAGACGGTCGTCCAGGAAATCCGGACGGAGATCAAGGAGCAAGAGCTCTTGATGGATCGGCTGTATGACGATCGCCTTCACCGGCTCATCTCCGAAGACTTCTTCCGCCAGCGATGGGACCAGCTCGAGGAAAAGCGGAGCCAGCTAAGCCGCGACCTAGCCCGGCACCAGCAGGCCGAAGGCGCTTATATGGAACTCGGCAGCAAGCTCATCGAACTGATCGCTCAGGCTCCGCAAATATTCGAGCGAGCGGATGCAGAGCAACGGCGGGAACTCGTCGGCCTGCTGACATCGAACCGCGTCCTTAAGGGCAGAACGCTGGAATTTGAACTGCGAAAGCCCTTCGATGCCTTGGTCTCAGCGGCAAACAGTGAAAATGGCTGGGGCGCTAGGATTCGAACCTAGGTTT
>Ga0137415_10003537_pt1 | contig 15526 bp, 7 predicted proteins | sample CZODoug3_1_1_16f_FD_183082 | JGI IMG/M metagenome (GOLD analysis project Ga0137415, IMG submission 183082) | Vadose zone soil fungal communities from Angelo Coast Range Reserve, California, USA - CZODoug3_1_1_16fungal (Hybrid Assembly) | ecosystem: Environmental > Terrestrial > Soil > Vadose... | reverse complement strand
TTTTCACAGACGTCACCGATAAAGCCGGAGTCGCCGGCAGTGGCTGGTCCACCAGCGCAGCATGGGTGGACCTGGATAATCGTGGTTTGCTTGATCTGGTCGTCCTGCGCTACGTGCAGTGGGACTTCGGTGACGTCTGGTGCGGCGAGCACAAGGAAGGTTTTCGCTCCTACTGTCATCCCGACATTTTTCAACCCATTGCTCCGCTCGTCTTCCACAACGACGGCAACGGCCATTTCACGGAAGTCAGCCGGAAGATCGGTTTGTCGAAGCCCGGCAAGGGTCTCGGTATCGCTCTCGGTGACTACGACCACGACGGCAAAATCGACATCTTCGTCGCCAACGATTCCATGGTCGAGTTCCTTTATCGCAATAAAGGTGATGGCACGTTCGAAGAGGTTGGTTTGCTCTCACAAGTCGCTGTTGATGGTGACGGCCGCACTTACGCCGGCATGGGCGTGGACTTCGCCGATTACGATAACGACGGCTGGCTCGATCTGGTCGTGACCGACCTCGCTAACCAGCGCTACGCACTCTACAAAAATAACGGCGACGCGAGTTTCGCCTATTCCACCTTCAGCACCGGAGTTGGCCGCATCACCATGCTACATTCCGGTTGGGGCGCGCGCTTCTTCGACTTCGACAACGATGGCTGGAAAGATCTAATCGTCGCGCAGGGCCATGACCTCGACACCGTCGAAATCAACTATCCCAATCTGCGATACAAAGAACCAATGCTGCTCCTCCGCAACACAGAAGGTAGTTTCGTCGATGTCTCCTCACAATCGGGCGCTGCCTTCCAGCAGCGGTGGCTTGGTCGCGGCCTCGCCATAGGTGACATTGACAATGATGGCCGCATCGACGTCGTTATCTCCACCAATGATGGCCCCGCCCACATCCTTCACAACGAAACCTCTACACAAAATCATTGGCTAACGCTGAATCTCATCGGCCACAAATCCAATCGCGACGCCATCGGCGCTGAGGTAGAGCTCACCACCTCGAAAGGTCCGCAATTCGCTACCGTAACCACCACTGGCAGCTATCTCTCCTCCAGCGATAAGCGAATCCACTTCGGTCTCGGCAGGGAAACCACGGCTCAATCCATCGAAATCCGTTGGCCCAGTGGCGCTCTGCAAAAGCTCACCAACGTCCACGCCGATCAAATCCTGCAAATCGACGAGCCCGCCACCGGAGCCACTCCGAAATGAAGCCTGCCGCCCGCCGCCACAGGTCTCGCACAATCGCCGCAGCAATGTGCGCATCAAGCGCGACGCTACTCTTCTCCGTGTTAGCGCTCAGTCAGCAAAATCCTCCACCAACTCAGTCTCGTGGCATGGCGACGGGCGGCGCCCACGCCCCACTTCGTGACGCGCTACATCGCCCCATCACCGCCGGCGGCTTCGTCGACGACGCCCCGATCATCTTCGAAGACGTAACCAAGCAGTCCGGCCTAGACAAATTCCATCACCGCTCCGGCTCCCCGGAAAAATCCACCATCCTCGACGCTCCCGGTTCCGGCGTAGCTCTCCTCGATTACGACAACGACGGCTGGCTCGACATTTACCTCGTCAACGGCTCGACCGTCGCCGCCATGAAAGGCACCGAGCCCGCCCCGCCCGCCGCGCTCTTCCACAATAATCACGATGGCACGTTCACCGACGTCACCGAAAAAGCCGGCGTAGCCAACGAGCGCTGGGGCTTCGGCGTAGCCGTCGCCGACTACGACAACGACGGCTGGCCCGACATCTACGTCGCCAACTTCGGCAAAAATCGCCTCTACCGCAACAACCACGACGGCACCTTCACCGACGTCGCCGAAAAAGCCGGCGTAGCTCTCAGCGGCTGGTCCACCGGACCCACCTGGGGAGACTTCGATCGCGACGGCTTCCTCGATCTCTTCGTTCCCGGCTACGTGCACTACGATATCGACCATCCCGTCATCGCCGGCAAGGGCGGCGTCGCTCCCGGCGCGTGCCAATATCGCGGCGTGGATGTTTTCTGCGGCCCCCTAGGCCTTCTCGGCGAACCCGATCATCTCTTCCACAACAATGGCGACGGCACCTTTACCGACATCAGCGCCAAGGCCGGCGTCTCCGACCCGCAACTTCGCTACGGCTTCGCGTCCGTTTTCGCCGACCTGGACGACGACGGCTGGCCCGACATCGCGGTAGCCAACGATTCCAGCACCAATTATCTCTATCGCAATCGCCGCGACGGCACCTTCGAGGATGTCAGCTACGCCTCTGGTTTCGCCCTTAGCGAAGAAGGCCGCGCGCAAGCCTCCATGGGCATCGCGCTCGGCGATTACAATCGCGATGGCAAGCTAGACCTCTTCGTCACCACGTTCTCCGATGACAACAAAACTCTCTACCGCAACGATGGCGACGCCGCGTTCACCGATGTCTCCTTCCGCGCAGGCCTCGGCATGACCACCATACCTTTCCTGAGTTGGGGCGCCGGCTTCCTCGATTTCGACAATGACGGTCTGCTCGACCTCTTCCTCGCCAACGGCCACGTCTATCCCATCACTGACCAAACCGACTGGGGCACTACTTACGCCCAGCGCCCGCTACTTTTTCGCAATCTCGACGGCAAGAAATTCCAGGAGGTCCCCGCCGCCACGGGTAGCGGCCTCGCCTCCATCGTTTGCGCCCGCGGTGCGGCCTTCGGCGACCTTTTCAACGATGGCCATATAGACGTAGTTCTGAACAATCTCGACTCGCTGCCCACCCTCCTCCGCAACGTAACAAAGTCCGCTAACCATTGGCTGGAATTGAAGTTATTGCCTTCCGATGCGGATCCCTCCGGGCCGGCACCGGTAGCAGTCTCAAAGCTTCGCGAGCGCTCTACATCGGGGAAGCCGGAAAAGCCGATTTACCGGTCGCCCCGCGACGCCATCGGCGCCAAAGTCTTCCTCACAGCTAACGGAGTGCGCCAGCGTGCCGACGTCTTCTCCGGCGGCAGCTACGCATCCAGTTCCGACCCCCGCCTCCACTTCGGCCTCGGCTCTGCCACCAAGGTCGACAAGCTGGAAATCCTCTGGCCCGACGGCAAGAACGAGCAAATCCCAGCTCCCTCGGTGGATCAAATCGTGACCATCACCGAAGGACGTACCGGACGTCCATGATGTAGCTGCCGGGCTCCACCGGCACCCCCGGAAACCCCTTTGTATTGAATTTGTCGTTAGCCAGGCTCATCTTTTTTGTCTCTTACGGGTCCCTTGCAGCAAAATTCTCCGCCTCGTCGCGGGGAATAACAGTCTCTAAGTCCTGTACGTTCATGTACATGGTGGGGAATATGGAGACGACACTCCGGGGCATTGACACTCCCCGAAGCCTGTCTAAAATCGCGCCCAACAAAGGGCGGGTGTGCCTCTGTGTCCGCCCAAACGACTGTTTGGGGGTGGTCAATGAAAACTGTGCAATCCGTTCTATCATTACGCGATCATCGAATTTCGGCATTTGCGCTGGCAACTTACCTAACCGCTTGTCTACTACTCCTATCCGCGCCACTGCGGCTGCATGCCCAAGCCTTAAGCGGCGTCACCGGCACGGTCACCGATGAATCCGGAGCTGTGATTGCGGACGCCAAGGTGACTGTCACGAACAACGCCACGAACGTAGTTAACACCGCCATCACCAGTTCTGCGGGCACCTTCACGATTATCGACCTGATTCCCGGCAGCTACACGGTAAGCATCGAGGAAGCCGGTCTTAAAAACTGGGTCAGCCGCAATGTTACGGTGGACGTCGGCCGGAACACCAGCGTGGATGCCGTGCTGAAGCCCGGCGATGTGACGGAGAAGATCGAAATCGTTGCCGAGTCCATTGCTCTGGAAACTACCCAACCGGAACTCGGTGCCCTCATTGAAACGAAGGTGCTGGAAGAGCTACCGAACCAGATCAACAGCCTTGGCCGCCAAATCGATAATTTCCTTACTCTGACTCCCGGCGTAACCGGCGACAGCTTCAGCCACCGGATCAATGGGGGCTTGGACTTTCAAAACGAGGTTGTCTTCAACGGGGTCGTGGCCAACCAGTCGGAAACCCAGGGTTTCCAGACGATCATCAACCCGCCCTACGAATTGGTCAGCGAATTCCGCGTTCTTACTTCCGTTTTCTCCGCGCAATACGGCTTGGCGCAAGGCGTTGCGTCTTATCAATTCGCTTCCGGAACGAACACGCTGCATGGGGACGCCTTCGAGATCCTGCGCAACAGTTACTTCGATGCGAAGGACGCTGCCACCGCGGCCGCCGGCCTACCGACTTCCGTCGACCGCGAAAATAACTACGGCTTTTCGCTTGGCGGGCCGGTGTACCTGCCGAAGGTTTACCACGGAAAAGACAAGACTTTCTTCCACCTGAGCGTGGAGAAGTATAAGCTGAATTCCGGTGCAACCAAGACAGAGACGGTTCCCACCCAGGCGATGATCGGAGGCGACTTCAGCGCCTTCCCGAGCCCGATCTTTGTTCCTGGCAGTTTCGTGGCTCCTGCGGGCTGCCTGAATAACGGTGCGGCGCCGGTGCCTGGACAGCAGTGGTTTCAGAACAAAATCCCCACAGCCTGCTTTAGCAAAAATTCGCAGAGTCTTCTTTCCCTCATTCCCGCTCCAAACGCTTCGGGAGCAGCTTTCAATTCCAACTACTTCGCATCGGCTGCGACGCCGACCACGCAAGCCGCTTGGGGATTCTCGATCGATCACAATCTGACCGACCGGCAAAAGCTCCACGGCACGTTTTATCGGGAGAAGCATACCCAGATTACCTTTGACCGCCTCTTCTCGAACGTACTCGGGAACCCGCAGACGCAGCCCCAGACGGGTACGGGTCTCTTCCTGACGTACTCGAATGCGATTTCAAACAACCTGGTGATGACCGCTGGCTTTGGCTGGCTAGGCGAACTTAACAATGAGTTCACTGCCATCACCAATAGTTTGCCCTCCGGATTCAATGCCGCCGCGCAAGCCAGCGTTCTTCCGACGATTAACTTCGGCGGAGATTCGTTCGCGCCGACTACGTTCGGTCCAAACAACAACGGCGAGACCTTCTCCATCAATCGCAAGCTTGGCCTAAGCTTTGACAATAACTGGCTTTTGACGCATGGCCGCCACACCATCAATTTCGGCTTTGAGATACGCCGCTCCTACCAGGACGACCACGAATGCCAGGATTGCGGAGGTAGTTTCAACTTCAGCAGCAATTCGACCAGCGACGGAGTCAACTTCAACAATACCGGAAGCTCGTTTGCCAGCTTTCTGCTCGGAACGCCGGAATCCGCCTTCCGCCATCTGGCACTGGAGACCAAGCTGCGGAACTTTTACATTGCACCCTATGTGCAGGACAACATTAAGATCAATCCCAAGCTGACGGTTGATGTCGGCCTTCGCTGGGATATCGCACGGCCTTTCACCACAACGGCCGTCAATGGCCAACCGGCCGACCAGATCGTCTTCTTTGACCCGAGCGCGCCCAATCCCGGCGCCATTAGCAACAGCACCGGGCAGCCTCTCCTCGGCGCCGCCAACGTGCTTGGCAATTGTTCGGGTTGCGCTGGATACAGCACTGCCGATACCCAATGGCACAACTTTAGTCCGCGTCTTGGCTTTGCCTACAGACTGACCGATAAAACCGTGGTTCTCGGGGGCTACGCGCTGAACTTCCTGGACACGGGCGCTTACGAATACGGTGTCAACAAAGTTGCCGTGAACTACGGAAACCAACTCGCCAGCAACTTCAACGTGAACTCGAACGGCCAGAGCACTACGCCCGGCTACTGCCCCGCTTCCCTCGGGGGAAATGGCCCCGCGACGTCGAACTGCACTTGGGACAGCGCTGCGTTGCCTGTGCCTGCAGCACTTACGTTCAGCCCCAGCATGGCCAATGGCACCGGCAACTTGCACCAGTTTGGCCGGGACCGCGGAAAGGCGGCCTACGTTCAGAGTTGGAACCTCGCGATGCAACGCGAACTGCCACACAATTTGTTTGTATCAGTCGCCTACATCGGCAACCGCGGCACGCACTTGGTCTCCCGGTTGGATACTCCAAACCAGGTCAATCCTAGCTTCCTGAACCTTGGCTGCGTCCTTGGGGAAGCTTGGACGGCCAGCACTAATTCACCGGGGTGCGTCTCTGCCGTCACGCCGCAGCAGGTTCTTCAGAATCTCGGCTTCGGCAAAGATGCCAGCGGTTTTTTCAGCCCCTACGCGAACTTCGTGAACGACGTCGGTTCGGGGCAGCTACTCAATCAGGCAATTCGTCCTTACCCACAGTTTTTTGGCATGGTCAATAACTTCGATCTCTCTGGAGTTGACCATTACAACGCGCTCCAAGCCCAGGTTCAGAAGCGTTTCACAAGTGGCTTGAGCTTCCTCGTCGCTTATACATTGTCGAAGACCATGTCGAACGCAGACAGTGGCTTTTCCACATTCAACGGTCTCCCAGTAGATAAGTTCAACAAGGCACAGCTATGGGCCATCGCCAGCGATGACCGGACGCACGTAATGAACATCAGCGCTGTCTACGAGTTGCCCATTGGTCCCGGCAAGCGTCTGTTGAACAAGGGGGGGCTGGTGGCGAAGAACCTGCTTGGTGGGTGGCAGGTCAGTGGTGTTCTCCAGTATGCGAGTGGCACGCCACTGAACATCAGTGCTAACGGCAGTCCGCTTAGAACCGGCAACATCGCGAATGTCACCGGGCAGGCGATCAACGTTAACTACGACAATTATTACAAAGGCCTGCCCGTCTTCAATATTGCGGCCTTCTCTTCCCCGGGAAACTTCGCGGTGGGCAACGCACCTCGCAACATCGATGGCCTGCGCCGTCCCTTCAAAAGCAACGAGAATCTTGCGTTGGCGAAGCACTTCTACTTTGGTGAACGGGTCACGGCGGAGTTGAGGATGGAGTTCTCTAACATCCTCAATCGAATGCGGATGTGTAACCCCGACTCCAATGGCGCGAACAACGTCGACAGCGCGAACTTTGGCATCATCAACGGCGGCCAGGTTTGCCAGGACAACAAACCGCGCCAGGGCCAGGCGTTCTTCAAAGTCAGCTTTTAGACAGCGTCGCGCCCTTGCCGCGTCGAGGCGGCAAGGGCGCCCTTTTTTTGGGGCGGCAAGTGCTACAACGGCCTTATCCAGGGCTTCTGCTACGATCCCTTTGTCTTAGGAAACTTATTTCCTGTTGACAAAATGATATTTATTTAGTATAGTACGTCATGTTACAGCGCTGGCTCAAGCTAACTCCTTTAGAATCCGCAGATCCAAAAATAGAGTGTGCGGATCAAAGAAATGCGCCTGTAACTCCTTTAGAATCCGCAGATCCAAAGTCACTGCACGCCAAGTCCCGTAGAATCAACACTTCCAAAAAATACCGGGGGGAGGGGGTCGCCCTTTCCTTCGTTACCTTTCTCTTCGTCTGTTTCTCTCACGCGAGCTTTGCACAGCAGCCGCTCAAGACATCACAGCCGCCGCCAGCGACCTCTTCAGAGTCCCGTCCACTCGATGCCGCCCTCGCGGATGCTAAGTCTCGCCTGGAAGAGGGCGCGGCCATTGAGGCAGAACACATACTGCGCGCCTACCTTGCGAAAGATCCCAGTTCTGCCGACGCCCATTTCCTGCTCGGCCTGGCTCTTTTCAAAGAGATACGAGAAATCACGGTAGCCCCGACCGCTCATAGGGACGCCACAAAACCTCCGACTAGCTCCACCGCAAACTTTAGAGAAGAGAAGGCCAAGGCTTCGCTCGCCGAGTTCACCGCTGGCGCCAGGTACCGCGCGCCGAGCGCGTCCGATCTCAAAATCGTCGCGTTCGACTACGTTCTGTTGGGCGATTATCCGGACGCGGATAAATGGCTCACCAAAATGTTGGAGTGGGCACCTAACGACTCGGAAGGCTGGTATTACCTCGGCCGCACCAAATACAACGAAAATCGCTTCGACGAAGCGGTCCGCGCTTTCCAGCAATCTCTTAAGCTCGATCCCCAGAATGTTAAGGCCGAAGACAATCTAGGTTTGGCATACGCAGGATTGAACCGCGTCAATGACGCCATCGCTGCCTATCACTCGGCGATAGAGTGGCAAAAGGATGCGCCCACAAAAAATCCGGGGCCCTTCATTGACCTCGCTGACCTGCTGCTCGACCAGAATCGCTCCGAGGAAGCCATCCCCTACCTTCGCGAAGCCATTCAAATCGCGCCCCAAGATTCCAAAGCGCACGAGCTCCTCGGAAAGGCCTATGTTCGCCTGGACCAATTTCCGCAAGCACAAGCCGAACTGGAGAAAGCAGCCCAGCTAGCTCCAGAAAACGCAAATCTTCCGTGCATGATGGGTCCTATGTATCGCAAACAGGGTCTAACCGAGAAAGCAAAGCTCGCGCTTGAGCGCTGCGCTTTCCTCAACGGAACACACTCCTCTCCGGAGAATCTGCGGCCATGAGATACGACAGACCTCGATTCTTTGCCGCTCTGATTGTTCTGATTTTTTTTGGACTCGCCGCGAACATCCAGGCGCAAAATTCATCCGGAGTCGACGATTCACAGGTTCAACAACTCTATGCGGAAGCAAAATCCGCGCAAGCCCAAGGCGATCTCGCCGGCGCGGCTGCTACCTATGAAAAGCTTTTGCAGGTCGCGCCCGGTCTCGGCGCTGCCTACAACAACCTGGGCGCTCTCTATTTGCAGCAACACGAATATAAAAAAGCCGCCGCTATCCTTGAAAAAGGCTTAAAGGTCGATCCCAAAATGACCTCTGCCTCTGCGCTATTGGGAATTTCGTTGTACGAAATGGGTGAGTACACGCCGGCTCGTCGCCACTTGGAATCGGCCCTGCGTGCAAATCCTAAGGACGACCACGCCGAACTATTCCTATCCAATGACCTGATTAAGCTCGGTGATTTCGATGCCGCCGCTATGCATCTCCGCCAACTCTCGCAACGCCAGCCGCAAAATCAGGAAATCTGGTACCTGCTCGGCAAAGTGCATATGAAACTTTCCGAGCAGGCTCTTTCCAAGCTCAATGCCATTGATCCCGATTCAGTCTACGCCCACGAAATTTCCGGAGAAGTCATGGAGGGCATGAAGAATTTTGACGGCGCCCTCCTGGAGTACAAGAAAGCCGTTGAACTCGCGCCTCAACAACCCGGCACCCACTATCTCCTCGGAAACGCGTATTGGTCTATTCGCATGTGGGAGCAGGCTGCGGAGCAGTTTCGTGCCGAGCTTGCCAATGACCCGGCGAACTGCACCGCGCATTGGAAACTCGGCAATATCGCGCTGGAGCAGCGCCAGGATGCGTCGCAAGCCCTTTCTCAGGTCGATAAAGCGCTTTCCATTTGTCCGAGTCTCGCCGAGGCGCGGCTGGATCGCGGCCGCGCCTTGATGCGCCTCGACCGCAATGAAGAAGCCATCGGCGATCTGCAGGCAGCTGAAAAATTCGATCCATCCGAGCCCAATACTCATTTCCTCCTTGCGCAAGCGCTGCGCGCCACCGGGAAGGCTCGCGAAGCCCAGGCCGAAATGCAGATTTTCAGTAAACTCGAAGAAAACGCGCGCGCCAAAACGGCCGAACGGGCCAGACAACTCCTGCAGGAAAGAGAAAAGTCTCCCTGAATATCGCCAAGCTTTTGTTTCCCCGCGGTTCGGTGAAAATTCCTGTACTTCACGCGTGTTGAACGCGCGGAATACGCGTGTTACGCTTTCTGCCCTAGGGGTGCATTGCATGCAGGGCACCGAAAGCTGCCCGCACACGCGCCGCTTCGGCGTTTTCGAAGTGGACCTGCGGGCCGCCGAGTTGCGCAAAAGAGGCGTCCGAATAAAGCTGCAAGAGCAGCCTTTCCGAATTCTCTCACTATTGCTGGAACATCCCGGTGAAGTAGTCACCCGCGAAGAGCTCCGCGAAAAGCTCTGGCCCGCCCACACGTTTGTTGATTTTGACCGCAGCCTGAATAAAGCCATGACCAAGCTCCGCTCCGCGCTCGCGGACTCGGCAGAGAGCCCTCGCTACGTGGAGACTGTTCCGCGGCATGGTTATCGTTTTCTCGCGTCCGTGCAAACCGATCCGGACGGTAGCGCGGCAAAAAATGGCGCCTCGCGCGCGCCAAGCTTTCGCGGTTCAATTGACGTTGCGCACACGGCCAGTGGAAGCTCCGCAATCGACGAAAAATCTGCGGCGAGTGAAATTGCTGAGAATCTTGCGACACCTTCTGCGTCTCCTTCCGGCAATGTCTGGCGCCGATTGCGCGCGAGGCCTTTCCATCTGGCTTTTTACGCCGTGCTCGCGATGCTTGCCGCATTTACCTACCTGCGTGTGCACCGGCCAGTGGTTTTAGGCGTCTCGCCGTCCGCCGTCAGTCCGCGCCGCTCTGTTGCAGTACTGGCGCTCAAGAATCTTTCCGGCGATACGCAGGAAGCATGGCTTTCCACGGCATTTTCGGATTGGCTGTTGACGGAGCTGACTGCAGGGGAACAGCTACGCGTAATTCCGGGGGAAAGCGTCGCGCGCATGAAAATGGAACTGGCTCTTCCGGATGTGGACAGCTTGGGCGGCGAAAGTTTGGCGCGCATCCGAAAGAATCTAGGGACGGATTTTGTGGTTGTCGGCGCCTACGCGGCAGTAGGAGGAAAATCCGACGGCCAGATACGGTTGGATTTACGCCTGCAAGATACGCGCAGCGGAGAAACCATCGCCGCGATTTCGGAAACCGGAACGGAATCGCACATGCTTGATTTGGTTTCACGAGCCGGAGAGCATTTGCGGCGAAAGCTGGGAGTGCGCGCTGTGACCAGCGAAGAAGCCGCGGAAGTAGCCATCGCGCTGCCATCGAAGAGTGAGACGGCGAAATTGTATTCGCAGGGTTTGGCGAAGCTGCGCGTTTTCGACGCGCTGGCGGCACGCGACCTTCTGCTCAAAGCGGTGGCCGCCGAGCCGGATTATGCTCTTTCTCATTCACAATTGGCCTCCGCCTGGGCGCAGCTTGGGTATGACGGGAACGCGAAGGAAGAGGCGAGGAAAGCGTTCGACCTTTCTTCCAATCTCTCTCGCGCGGAACGGCTGCTCGTCGAGGGGCGTTATCGCGAGATGTCGCGCGAATGGGGCAAAGCAATAGAGATATACCGCGCATTGGTCGATTTTTACCCCGACAATCTGGATTACGGGCTAGCTCTGGCGAACGCGCAGCTCGGCGCCAATCAATGGAAAGAGGCCCTTGAGACGATCGCGACCCTGCGGACACTGCCGCCTCCCTTGCGCGACAATCCGCAAATCGATCTAGTGGAGACCGATGCGGCGCGGGCGCTGGGCGACAACAAGCGAGCCGAAATAGCGCTGGCCCGGGCAGCGGAAAAGGCGCAGCTGGTAGGTGCGTCGCTGTTGCTGGCTAAGGCGCGTCGCGAACAGGCGTGGCTTTACGAAAACTCGGGCCGCCAGAGCCAAGTGGAAGGCGCAATTCGCGAGGCCAAGCAGCTCTACTTGGCCGCGAACGACCGGCGCGGTGTAGCGCAAGCCGCGACTCTGGAAGGCATCGCACTCGGGAGGCAGGGCGATTATTGGGGCGCGAAAAAGAAATACGAGGAGTCTCTGGCGATTTACCGGGAAACCGGAAACAGAATCAGCGTCAGCAGCGAATACGACAATTTGGGCGACGTGGTGCTGTATCTTGGAGACCTTGCCGGAGCGCACAGGAACTACGCAGAGGCGCTAACCATCTACCGTGAAATGGGCGACCAGAATGGAGTGGCGCTGGTCACGCTTGGGCTTGGCGATGTGCTCCTGGCGCAAGGCAAACACTTGGAAGCGAAGCGTAAATATACCGAGGCCCTGGAAATCTGCCGCAAACTAGGAAACCGCAGCAGGGAAGCGTCCGCGCTTTCAAGCTTGGCAAAGGTGCGGCGGATCGAGGGGGAGACTTCGGAAGCGCGAAGGAACGCGGCCGAAGCAATCGCGAAGTTCCAAGAGGTGGGAGACAAGATCGAAGTTGCTCATGTGCGTCTGCAATTGGCCGAGATCGATCTCGATGAGGGAAAAAACCTACTAGCGGCGAATGGAGCGCGAGAAGCTGAAACGATATTCGAGGAGGCAGAGGCGGGACGTTACGCAGCTGAGGCCAAGTTGATTTTCGCGCGGGCGCTGCTGGCACAAGGACAATTGGGTGACGCGCGCAAGGTTATCGCGCAAGTTGTAACCGTTGCTAGAGCGAGCCACAACTCGCAATTGGAGTTGGGCGGCTCGATCACCCAGGCTGTGGCGCAATCGGCCTCCGGGAAACCGCCCGATGTAGGTGAAGCCTGGACCCGGCTCAACACGCTTGTTTCCGAGGCAAGCACGGCGGGATTTTCGGAGTTGAAGCTGGAGGCGGACTTGGCGCTCGGGGAACTTGAGCTGAGAACAGGGAAGGTGTCCGCCGGCCGTGCGCGATTGGAAGCGTTGAGGAAAGAGTCTAGCGAGGACGGGGTTATTTTTGTGTCCCTGAAGGCGAGTGCAGCGATCCGATCTCTCAACCAAGCCGAAAACTAGGGAGCCGACCCAGACCGACAATTAATTGCGGCCACAGTTTGGTTAGTGTGCGCCAAACAAGTGTCGGGTTAATAGCGCCCGGCTGGCAATATTCTGCTCCAAGCATCTTGTTTTCTGCTGGTTACATGGGAGCATGCGGGTCACATGCGGGTGCCTTGACGTGCCCGGATGAAGGCCCCAAACTGCCCGCGTCCGATACGTCCAACCTTCAATTGCTTGCGAGGAAAAAGCCAATGATCAAATGGGCAGCTCTGCGGTCCCATGGACTCGTCGCAGCGTTTACAGCTACGGCGCTGCTTGGCCACGCCGCTCCGATCGGGGCCCAAACCGCAAGCGCCGCGCCGAAGACTCGCCTGGCTGTGATCGGATTGGATCACGATCATGTGTGGAGCTTGCTGAAAGACATTGCCGGCGAGCCGTCTGCCGAGCTGATCGCCATCGCAGAACCCGATCCGGCGCTCGTGAATCAAGCACGAAAGGAAGTTCCTGCGAGCGTGAAATTTTACGCGGAGTACGAGGCCATGCTGGACGAGGCGAAGCCCGAAGCGGTGATTGTGACCACGTCGAACGACCGGCACTTGGAGATTTTGCGGCAATGCGCGAAGCGGCACGTTCATTACTCGACGGAAAAACCGATGGCCACGAGCGCCAGGGACGCGCGGGAGATGGAACGGCTGGCACGCGAAGCAAATATCAAGTTGATGGTGAATTACTGGAATGAGTGGGTAGCACCCAGCCACGACCTGTTTCGCCGCGTGCGGGCGGGCGAAGTCGGACCCATTCAGAAGATCATCGTGCAGTATGGGCACAGCGGGCCGAAAGAGATCGGAGTCTCGCAGGAATTCGCTAAGTGGCTCTATGATCCGGTTAGAAATGGCGGCGGAGCAATTATGGATTTTGGCTGTTACGGCGCGGAGCTGTCGTTGTGGCTTAAGGGACGTCCGGAGCGAGTATACGCGACGACGCACAAGTTGAAGATAGACCAGGACAATAAAGTCGACGACGATGCAACTATTGTGCTCGACTACCCAGACGCCACGGCAGTCATTGAGGCTTCCTGGGATTGGCCGTACGGAAAAGAACAGGTGGAGGTGTTCGGGCCAAAAGGCAGCTTGCTGGCGGGGCACAACACGCTCCTGCACCGCGCGGCCGGTGCGCGTGGCTCAAATGTCGGGCCGGATGGGGAAGGCGTTACGCTCGATTCGCTTCCTAAGCAGATGGGCAATCCGATCGCCTATTTTGTAGATTGCATCCGCAAGAACAAGCCGATCGAGGATCCGGTCTCGTCGCAACTAAATGTGCAGGTCATGGAAATATTGGACGCAGCGCGGGAATCGGCGCGAACAGGAAAACCCCAGGAACTCCGCTGAGCAAACGCTTGAATACCAGAAACAATGAATATCCACAGAGGAAAAAAACCTCAGAACCTCTCCACCTCACATGGGCTGGAAGCCAAGACGAACTCTCACACGGCTTCCAGCGCTCGGAGAAGTATTTGTCTTGACATCCCCTCTTATAGAACGAGCTAAGCTCGCATAGTTGATCCTCATCTATAGCTCAAGGAGCGTTCACCCAAGCTGGTCTAGAAATGCCTACACCCGTATCGAGGCCCGCTGGGCGCCATTGTCGACTTTGACTTTCGCAAACACCGCGAAACGCGGCCAGCGGGAACGCGGGTCATTGGAGAAGTGAAACCCCAAAAGTGCCGGGCATTTGCTTCGCGCCGCGAGCCGCGGAATCGGAGAGGTCGCCTTTCAGAAGGTGAATTTGGCGGCGAGTTGAATTCCCCGCGGGCCCCCACCTCCCAAGAAAGGATTGCCGATGCCAACGTCGCCTGTAGCTACAATGGGGTACCCACCAACACCGACCGCCCGGCCGCCACTCGCGCTGAAACCATTGATGCCCGGATCCGCGATAAACGCCGGCAGAAACGGATTGGCGAAGTTAGGATGGTTGAGAATGTTGAAGAACTCGGCGCGGAACTGCGCGTTCAGCCTCTCGGTGATCGCAGTGTTCTTATACAACGCGAAGTCCCACTGCTTGTACGTCGGCCCGCGCAGGGCGTTGCGGCCCAGGTTACCGAAATGCCGCGTCCCGGGGACGCAATCCGAAGCCAAACCGGACGCTGTAGGGCCACTGAGTCTACACGGGATGGCAAAAGAACCAAGCTCGACAAAATTACTGGGGTCGTGCGCGTGGTACACGATGGGCCCGACACGATCCGGCCGGTCGTCTCCTTCGCCGCTCCCGCTGAAATCGTCCTCAAAATTGTAATTGAACTGGAAGGGCTGTCCGCTCTGCAAAGTGACCGTGCTAATGAGGCCCCAGCCGTTCTTCAAGCGCTGCCAACTGCCGGTCGTCTTCGGAAAATCGTAGGCGAAGACCCAGGTGAATCGGTTGGGCACATCGAAATTCGACGGGCCGTACTCGAGCTGCGGCCGCGTACTGTCGTTCGGCTGAGCTGCGTTGGGTTCAAAGTCCTCCCCGTCGCTCGCATTGTCGAGCGATTTGGACCATACGTAGTTCACGATGGATGTGACTCGGTGCCACCCATTCACCCGCAGGCTGGCCTGGAATGAGTTGTAGTTGGATCTTGCCGAGGCTTCCTCCTGCAGAATGTAGAAGGCGCCGAAGGGATTGTTCCCAAACGGGCGCGGCACCCCGAAGCTCGCAACGCCATTGGCCAGGTCGGCTGCGGTAATCGTGGCTTGGTCCGGCTGGTTCAGATCTCGGAACCGGAATAGTCTGTGGCCCTGAGATCCGACATAACCCAGCTGCAGCACCGTCTTGCTGGATATCTGCCGCTCGATGTTCAGATTGTAGTTCTCCATGTAAGGTGTGCGGATGTGCCGGTCGAAAGAGAAAATATCGCATTCCACCGTGCTGCAGCCCGTTGTATCGAAAACGGGCGCTCCTGAGACGATCGTTCCCGTAGTGTTCGCGGACGGAATGATTGGCTTTGCGCCGACCGGGTTGTAGGCCGGGCCAGGGTCAAAGAACGGCGGGTACGGCAAAT